>Ga0316607_1000562_pt1 | contig 12888 bp, 12 predicted proteins | sample MIS2016062E_MG_FD_207674 | JGI IMG/M metagenome (GOLD analysis project Ga0316607, IMG submission 207674) | Microbial mat bacterial communities from Middle Island sinkhole, Lake Huron, Michigan, United States - MIS.2016.062E | ecosystem: Environmental > Aquatic > Freshwater > Lake > Sediment...
AACACGGGCCGATAGTGAATGATCTTTTAGATGGAATTAAAGGAACTAAACCCGTTGCAATGTCGTGGATTTACACCCAGCAAAACAACCAAATATTAGAGGCGGTTTATTCGCTTTCACATTCAAAGAATCTCGATGATTTTAGAAAAGGAATTTCGCTAATTGCCGCACCAGGTCTGAACATTATGTACGGCGATGCCAAAGGAAATATTGCTTGGAACACTTCGGGTAAACTCTATAAATTAGACAAATCCATCAATCCCAATTTTATTCTAAATGGTACAAATGGCATCGATGACCAAAAAGAATTTCTGGATTTCTCGAAAAATCCGCACGCTATAAATCCGAGTTGGAATTATATGTATTCCGCCAATAATCAAACAGAAGCAGTTGATGGTTATTTGTATCCGGGTTATTATTTGCCACAAGATCGAGCCAAAAGAATTTCGAGTTTGTTGCAACCCAAAAACAATTGGACCAAAGATGATGTTGGTAAAATGATAAACGACAATACTTCTGCAATTAAACCAAGCATTACAGCTAATTTAATCGCTGCATTAAATTCAAAATCATTTTCAATCAACGAAAAACTTGCCGTTTCGATGCTAAAAAAATGGAATGGTTCTAATAATTTGAAGGATATTGCACCCACTATTTATCAGAAATGGATTTACAAATATTTAAAAAATACTTTCGAAGATGAATTGGGTGAAACTGATTTTAATATGCTTTTAAGCACGCATATTCTCAAGCAAATTATTGAACCACAAAGTAAAAACGAAATTTCGATTTGGTGGGATAATGTTGCTACCAAAGACAAAAAAGAAACCAGATCAGAAATTCTAAACAAATCCTTTCACGAAGCTATATTGGCACTCGAAAAACAATTGGGAAAAGACATTAATTCTTGGACTTGGGATAGGGTTCACACCTTGGAGCATCAACATCCATTGGGTCAGGTTGCCGCTCTGAGAAGTGTTTTTAATGTGGGTTCTTTTGAAGTTCCAGGTTCAGCCGAAGTGATCAATAATCTGTTTTTTAGTTTTACAGATTCAGGTAAATATGAAGTAAAAGGAGGTCCATCTACCCGAAGAGTAATTGATTTTTCGGATATTGAAAACAGTTTAAGTATTTTGCCTACGGGACAATCCGGAAATCCCTTCAGCAAACATTATAACGATCAAGCAGAAATGTACAACACGGGCAAATTCAGGAAAATGAAAATGAACAAAGAAGAGATTGTCAAGACTTCGACGAAATTGGTTTTCCTTCCAAAATAATTTTTAATATCAATGGCAATGGCAAAATTCAATTTCAATTTTTGGAATTTCCATTTCCATTGCTATTGTTATTGAAATTGCCATTGAAAATTAGCCACAGATTAAACGGATTAAACCGATTTTCACGGCTTATTGATATTTTTATTGCCATTGAAATTGCTATTGCCATTGAAATTGCCATTGCTATTGCCATTGAATTTTGCAATTGCAATCTTATTTCCTCAGCAATTTGCTCAAAACTCCAAAAGCTCCACGAATAAAAGTGGCACTTGTCAGCACTTTTATAACCGATTTGGTTACCGCTCCAGTTTCTCCAGAATTTTTTTCCTCTTTTTCTTCTTCTTCTTGTTGGGCAACTTCTTTTTCGACAACCGCAATTTTTTCGTTGAGCATTTCATAAGCACTTTCCCGGTCAATAACTTCTGAATATTTCTTGACCAATTTCGATTTGCTGTTGATTTCCTGAATTTCGCTTTCGGTCAAAACATCCATTCTGCTCTCGGGTGCACGCATCATTGTGGCTGCCAAAGGAGTTGGAATTCCTTTTTCGTTCAAGGCTGTAACTAATGCTTCGCCAATTCCAAGACTGGTCAGCAATTCATCGGTTTTATAAAAATCAGAAGTTGGATAATTATCCGCCGTTTGCTTGATGGCTTGTCTATCGTTGGCAGTGAAAGCCCTCAAAGCGTGTTGAATTTTCAATCCCAATTGTGCCAAAACACCACTCGGAACGTCCATCGGGTTTTGGGTAATAAAGTAAACGCCAATACCTTTGGAACGAATCAGTTTTACGATAGTTTCTATTTGTTCCAACAAAGTTTTGCTGGCTTCTTTGAAAATTAAATGGGCTTCATCTATAAAAATAACCAATTCGGGTTGGTCTGAATCTCCTTTTTCAGGCATTTGTTGGTATATTTCAGCTAATAAACTCAACATAAAAGTCGAAAACAATTTCGGTTTATCTTGAATATCCGTCAAGCGGATGATGTTTACGTAGCCTTTCCCATTTTCGTCAAATCGCATCAAATCATCGATATCAAAAGACATTTCGCCAAAAAACAAATCAGCACCTTGTTGTTCGAGTTCTATTATTTTTCTAAGAATTGTGCCAGTCGTCGAGGTCGAAATCTTGCCATAACTTTCTTCAATTTCTGCTTTTCCTTCTTCGGTAATATAATTGATTACTTTTTTGATGTCTTTCAAATCCAAAAGAGGCATTTTATTATCATCACAGTATTTAAAAATTACCGAAATAACACCAGCCTGCGTGTCATTCAAATCGAGGATTCTGGAGAACAACACAGGACCAAACTCCGAAACTGTGGAACGAAGTCTCACGCCACTTTGTTCGGAAAGCGACATCAATTCAACAGGAAAATGGGCTGTTTTGAAAGGAATATTGATTTTGGCATGACGCTCTGTGATAAAAGATTTTTCCTCTCCTTCTTGGGCAATACCGCTAAAATCCCCTTTAATATCCATCATTAATACTGGAATTCCAAACGATGACAATTGCTCTGACAAGACTTGAATGGTTTTGGTTTTTCCGGTTCCGGTAGCCCCTGCAATCAATCCGTGACGATTTAATGTTTTTAGAGGAATCTTGATGTGGGCATCAGGCAAAGCTTCTCCGTCGAGCATCGCACCCCCCAAAATTATACTTTCGCCTTTTGAAAGGTAGCCTTCATTGATTTGTTTTTTGAAATCTTCTTTTCTGTTCATAATATTGTGAATTTAAAACGATGGCAAGATATTATTTTTTTTGTATTTATTTAAGGAGAATTTTATTTTTTGGTTGTACTGGGTTTTGTGTGGTGCACCCTTTTGTGTGAAAATAAAACATTTTAACCATTAAGCTCATTAAGTCGCGATAGCTATCGGGATAAGTTTCAATCCGCTTATTGCATCTTAACTTAATGGTTTGAAAAATAAGCTAAATGCTCACACTATTTTATGTAGAACCTAATTTTTTAAAATTATTTTATGTTTCGGTCAAAACCTATAATTATTTTTAGCAAAACCACATTTCTACCAACTAAATTAATTTATTTTAGAAAGGTAAAAACGGCTACTTATTAACAGCTAAGTTAAATTAATGAAATTAAATTAAAAAAAGTTTTTTTATTTAAACTAAAAATATAAATTTGCTACCCAACAAAGTTTATTATAACAAAAAATAAATTATTAAAACTATTAAATTTAAAAAAAATGGCAAACGTTAAAAAAGAAAAAGGTTCAGGTTTAGGAGGAAGTATTTCATTAATCATAATTGTATTATGTATTTTTGCAGGATGGATAATTTGGCAATTCATTATGGGTGATGGTGCAAATTTTGAAGGAGGAGTAAACACAGGTCATCCACTACCAGGAAATTATTTGGCAATGGTGTATAAAGGAGGACCAATTGTGCCAGTTTTGATGGGATTATTATTAATGGTAATTGTGTTCTCATTCGAGCGTTATGCTGTAATATCTAAAGCTGCAGGAAAAGGAAACCTTGATAAATTTATGGCTGAGGTTCAAAAAAGCATTAAAACAGGAGATATCGATGGTGCTATTGCAGCTTGCGACAAACAACAAGGTTCGGTTGCCAATCCAATTAGATCAGCATTAGTAAAATATCAAGAAGTGAAAAAAGAAGGAATTGATAGCGAAACTGCTGCAGAAACGCTTCACAAAGAAATTGAAGAATCTACTTCACTTGAAATGCCTATGTTAGAAAAACACATGACAATCCTTTCTACCCTAGTATCTCTTGGAACTCTTGCAGGATTATTAGGAACAGTAACTGGTATGATTAAAGCGTTTGGTGCTTTGGCAAGTTCAGGAACTCCAGACCAAGCGATGTTGGCAAATGGTATTTCTGAAGCATTGATTAATACTGCAACTGGTATCTCTACTTCTGCTTTAGCAATTATCGTTTACAACTTATTTACCTCAAAAATTGATACCTTAACTTATTCTATTGATGAGGCAGGTAACACTATCGTGAATACTTACAGACATTTTAGAGGTACTCAAAATAAATAATAATAATTTTTAAGGATTTAGCGTTATAAGTAATAGTAGCGCTAATCCTTACTAATTTTAAAATATAAATTAATGGCTGTAAAAACGCAAAAAAAAGCAACGTCTATTGATATGACGGCTATGTGTGATGTGGCATTCCTTCTGCTTACTTTCTTTATTTTGACCGCCACGGCCAAAATTCCAGAAGCATTGCCTGTGGACACGCCACAATCTACTGTACAAACCAAATTGCCTGAAACTGATTTGGCTACTTTGACCATTGGTAAAGGAAAAGTTTTTTTTGATTTGAAAGGAAGAGAAGTTCGTAAAAGAACACTCGAATTGATGGGTCAAAAATATGGAGTTGAGTTTACCGATGACGAAAAAGCAAAATTTGCATTGATGGAAGGAATTGGAGTACCAATTCAAAGCCTAAAGCAACTTATTGGGATGGCAACTGCCGATCGTAGTAAAGCTGGTCAACCTGGTGTGCCAAAAGATTCACTTGATAATCAATTAGCCGAATGGGTTCAAAATGCTCGTATAGCAAATATCGAATTGAATGACAAAGAATTGCAAATTGCAATAAAGGGAGATGCTAAAGAAGAATACCCGTCAATACGTAAAGTTATGGATATTTTGCAAGACCAAAAAATCAATAGCTTTAGCTTGGTTACGGGTTTGAGAGGAAAGAATTTTTAATTAAAAAAAATACACTAAAATGGCTGAATTAAATACAGGCGACGGTGGAGGCAAAAAAGGCGACAAAAAGGTTAGAAGTAAAAAACAAAACTCCAAAGTAGATTTAACTGCTATGGTGGATTTGGCTTTCCTATTAATTACCTTCTTTATGCTAACCACTACCTTGTCTAAACCACAATCTATGAATTTGGGTTTGCCAGATAAAGATGAACCAAATAAGGAGAACAATGACATTAAAGTAGATGAAAATCGTACAGTGACAATATTGTTAGGAAAAGATAATAAATTGGTTCGTTTTGTTGGTTTGTTAGCGACACCAGTTGTAGGCGGTGCTCCTAAGGATTTTACTTATGGTAAAGAAGGAATTCGTAAAGAGCTTATCGATAGAAAAGCTAAAGTTTTAGCCTATTCTACTGCAAAAGGAAAACCGAAAAACGGTATGATTGTGATTATCAAACCAAGTAAGAAATGTACTTACCGTAACTTAGTTGACATTCTTGATGAAATGGCAATTGTAGATGTACCCACTTATGCAATTGTAAATGAATTTACACCTGAAGAAGCAAAATTGTTAGAAGGAAAATAAGACTAGGTCTTATTACCCAATAACCTAATAATTAAGAAAAATTATGAAATGAGCATAAACGAAAATTGGTTGTATTACTAATTTTGATATGCGAATTACATCTGCCTGTCGGTAGACAGGTGTGACCAATAAAAAACAATAAATATCTACACATGAAATTAGATTTATTAAATGATCACTGGCTTGAAATTGTTTTCGAAGGACGTAATAAAAGCTACGGTGCTTACGATTTACGAAAAACAATTACGAAGAGAACCGTTCGGGCATTCATCATCGGAACCATTCTTTTTGCTGTTTTGGTTAGTATTCCTACGCTTATGCGTATGATTCCAGACAGACAAGAGGATACCACTTTAGACACCAAAATTACGGCTGTTAAGATGCCACCAAAAAAGGAGAAACCAAAAGAAAATTTACCGCCACCGCCACCGCCACCCCCAAAAGTGGATCAAGTGAAATTTGTGAAACCAGTAGTAGCCAAAGCAGAAGATGTGGTTGAAGAAATTGCAGTAATTAAAGATCTTGAAGATAAAAAAATTGGTAAAGAAACCATAAAAGGAGATCCAGATGCTGAATTGACAGTAGAACCTGTTGGCACAGGTGATGCAGCAGTTGTAGAAGAAGACAATACAGTTTACAATACTGCAGGAATTGAGGTTAAGCCAGATTTTCCTGGAGGAATAGAAAAATTCAACTCTTATGTTGCTAAAAATTATCAAGCACCAGATGAAGAAGGACTTAATGGGAAAGTATATGTTCAATTTGTAGTAGAAAAAGATGGATCACTAACAGATATCAAAGTATTAAGAGATATTGGTTATGGAACAGGAGCAGAGGCTATACGTGTTTTGAAAAAATGCCCAAGATGGACAGCTGGCGAGCAAAACGGTAAAAAAGTGAGATGTACTTTCAGTTTGCCAATTGCCATTAAAACTGAATAATGTTAAATAAAATCATTAAAAACTTTAAAGAGAAATCGCTCAAAGAGCGGTTTCTTTTTGTTATAGGAATGGTGGTCTTTATTGCCTATTTTATTTTAGGACTCATTTTTATATTTTGGGAAACCTTGCCTTTAGCCAAATCCTTTCCTCTTGCAATGGAACCAGTTTATAGAATTTCGTTTGGAGTACTTTTAATAGTGTATTCATTTATTCGGTTTTTTAGGATTTTTAATTTTAATAAGGAATAATTATGTTTAAAAAAAGCAAACTTTTTTTTCTAGGATTTTTATGTGTGAGTTTAATTACTTGTAACAAATCAGATCAATCTAAAAATACTGGGGAATCTATATTGAAAGGAGCTACAACTATCCTAGTTGATGAAACTTTGACCCCAATTATAGAAGATCAGGTGGCTATTTTTGAGAGTAAATATGATGCAAAGATTAAAATTGTTTCTAGATCAGAAGCTGAATTAATCGTTTCATTGTTAAAAGAAAAGTCTAAAATCGCCATTTTGACTAGAAATTTGACAATAAATGAAAATAAAATCTTTGAGCAAAAAAAAATTACACCAAAAATTACTAAATTTGCAATTGATGCCATTGCTTTTATTTCAAATAAAAGCAACAAAGACACGTTGATTGAGTTAAAGAGTGTATTAGATTACTTGCAAGGAAAGCAAAATTCGAGAATTAAAGGTTTAGTTTTTGATAATCCCAATTCGAGTACGGTTCGTTATATGAATCAACTAGCAGGAATAAATGCTATTCCCGAAAACGGAGTTTACTCTTTCAAAAGCAACCAAGAGGTTATCAAATTTGTGTCTGAAAATGATGGAATGATTGGAGTGGTAGGAGTAAATTGGTTGACACAGCCCATGCCTGATATGCAAGAATATGTTGACAGAGTAAACGTATTGAGTTTAAAAAGTTTAACTGGCAGTAATTTTTATGCCCCCAATCAAAACAACATTGCAGAAGGTAAATATCCTTTGGCACGCGATTTGTATATCATCAACGCACAAGGATATTCAGGCTTAGGAATGGGTTTTGCCTCGTTTGTTGCAGGCGATATTGGACAAAGAATAATTTTAAAATCAGGATTATTACCTGTTAGAATACCTGGCAGAAGAATTAACATTAGGAATGAGATCAACAATGATATAAGTAATGAGAAGAAATAAATTAATACAATCCAAGATGAACACACTTAAAATTTTTAGTATAGCATTTTTATCATCAGTCACTTTTGGCTTTGCCCAAGATATAAACCAAGCCAGTAAAGCAGTAGATGCAGAACAATACGAAAACGCCAAATCGATTCTAAAGTCTATTATAAATGTGAATCCTACCGATGGGAGGGCAAATTTTATGTTAGGAAATGTCTATTTAATTCAGTCAGTTACTGATTCTGCCAAAATTGCTTTTCAAAAAGGGATAGCAGGAACACCCGGTGGCAGATTGAATTATATTGGTCTAGGAACAATAGACTTGGATAACGGAAATCCTACTGCTGCCGAAGCTAACTTTGCTTTAGCATTGAAAGATACCAAAAAGAAAGATATAGAAGAATTAGTTGCCATTGGTCGAGCTTATACTTATTCTAATAAGCCCAATTACAAAAAAGCCCTTGAATATTTGAATAAAGCAAAACTTATTAATGAAAATGACGCATTAGTACAATTGGCTCTTGCCGATGCTTTCTATGGCGATAAAAATCAAAATGAGGCTTATGCTGCCTACAGAAATGCTTTTCAGTTTGACCCAACTTTATTGAGAGCAAAAATGCAATTAGGCGTTTTATTAAAAGGAGCAAAATCCTATGACGAAGCCATAAAATCTTTCAATGAAGTTATTGCTTTAAATGCTGGATATGGTCCAGTTTATAGAGAATTAGCAGAAACTTATTATAAATGGGGAAGAAATAAACCATCAAAATCTGCCGAATATATGCAAACGGCTATTGGTCATTACGAAAAATACCTTAGTCTTACCGATTATTCTTTGAATTCTAGAATGCGTCACGCTGACTTTCTTGTTTTAGTAAAAGATTACAAAGCACTAGAAGTTGAAGCCAACAAGATGATAGAAATGGACAAAGTAAATCCTAGAATCTATCGCTATTTAGGATATTCTGCTTATGAAAATGGTAATGCTGATCTTGCTATTAAATCATTAGAAAGTTTTATTGCCAATCCAGTTAATAAAGTAATCGCAAAAGATTATTTGTATTTAGCAAACGCCAAATTCAAGGAAGGATTAAGTGCCGATGGATTGTCCTTAGACCCTGCACTTTTTGAATCTGGCTTGGCCGATATTAAAAAATCAATCGAAATTGAGCCGTTGATTATTGAAGATTTGAATGAGGTTGGTAAAAAATTATTCTCTCAGAAATTATACAAAGAAGCTGTTTTAATTTTTGAATTTGGTACCGCAAGTACTGAATATAAAAATTACATTGAGGACAATATTTACTATGGTTTGTCTATTTATTATGCCAATAACAAAAAGGATGTTACACCAAATCCTATAGATTTACAAAAAGCTGATCTTGCTTTTGAAAAGGTTACAGTAGCATCCCCTTCCTATCAAGATGCTCATCTTTACAGGGCTAGAACGAATAGTTTAATGGGTAATGATGAAATGACCATAAAATATTATGAAACTTATGTTGCTAAAATTTCAGAAAAGGGTCCCGAAGAATTAGCGAAACCTGCCATTACAAAAAAAATTGTAGAGTCTTATAATAATATTGCGGCCAGTTATGCAAATACCGATAAAATAAAAGCAATTGAATATTTGTCTAAAACACTAACAATTGATCCAACAAATCCTTATGCAACAGAGTCATTAGCTTTATTACAAAAAAAATGATATTTTTATAAAGTTAAAAAAACCGATAGTTAAAAAAAACTATCGGTTTTTTTATGGACTTATTTCATTGCTAGTTTAAAATAAGCAATCCATTTTATTCGGATTCCGTTTCCTTAATAATTTTTTCTTTGCAAATCGAATATCGCACTTCGTATATCGTAAATTCCAAAATCACTATCTTTGCACTTTAAATTAAATAAATGTTATCAAAAGAAATACAGTTAGAGGTCAACAAAGGAGCGATGTTGCCCTTAATGGAAGAATTTTATACCATTCAAGGCGAAGGATTTCATACAGGAACAGCAGCATATTTTATTAGAATTGGAGGTTGTGACGTTGGCTGTCATTGGTGTGACGTAAAAGAAAGTTGGAATGCTGAATTGCATCCGCCAACAAGCATCGATTTGATTGTGGCAAATGCTTACAAATATGCCAATACCGTTGTGGTGACTGGTGGAGAACCATTAACTTGGGACATGACCTTACTGACACAAAAATTAAAGGTCCAAAACCTAAAAGTACATATAGAAACTTCAGGAGCATACAAATTAACAGGGAACTGGGATTGGATTTGTCTCTCTCCCAAGAAAAATAAATTGCCAACACAAACGGTTTATGAGAAAGCACACGAACTGAAAGTCATTATTTTCAATAAACACGATTTTATTTTCGCCGAAGAACAAGCCGAAAAAGTCAACAAAAATGCCCTATTATTTCTTCAACCCGAATGGAGCAAAAAAGAAGAGATAACACCACTTATTGTCGATTATGTGATGAAAAATCCAAAATGGCGCGTATCTTTGCAGACCCATAAATATTTGAATATTCCTTAAAATGAAAAACTTCTTGTTACTGGTAATTACCTTTTTTTCTTTCCAATTAATTAATGCCCAAGAACAAACTTCCCAACCTCAGGATGCCATTTATGATTTCAAAGAAGTTGACGTTAAACCAGAATATCCGGGTGGAGTTGAGGCTTTTTATAAATTTATTGCAAAAAACTTCAAAGCCCCGGAAGAAGAAGGATTAAACGGAAAAATAATAACCACTTTTGTAATTGAAACAGACGGTAGCATTAGTGATATTAAAGTTTTGCAAGATATTGGATATGGTTCAGGAGCGGAGGTTTTCAAGGTTTTGGCGATGTCTAAGAAATGGATTCCAGCCAAATTAAACGGTGTTCCCGTTAGAGTTCTTTACCAATTTCCAATATCAATTCGGACAGCAGAAAAATATTACAGAAATTCCAAACAATAGCAAGAATCCAATGAAGAAAATTTTATTCATGGCAATTTCCTTTTTTTTAATTCAAATAGTTTCAGCACAAGAAAGCGAACTCCTGATGGAAACCGAACTTGTAGCAAGTCCTGATGTTTCAAATCCAAAATTCAATGGTGGAGATCTCAATAAATTTTATGAATATATAAATCAAGAATTTAATTACACAACCGTAAAAGAGGTAAGGAAAATTGTGGTTTCATTTACAGTAACTGAATTGGGAGAGGTCAAAAAAATTAAAGTGTTAGAATTTCCAAACATAGAAGCTGCATCAGAAATTATAAGAGTTTTAAATAAATCACCTCAATGGGAACCTGCTAAGCGAGCTGGAAAGCCTTTTAGTGTAGTAATAAAAATGCCACTGCTGTTTAAGCAAAAATAACTATTAAGCAAAAAATCAAAACATCTATGCTATGAAAAAAATTCTAATTATTGCAATCTCCTTTTTCTCAATTCAAATCGTTGCAGCACAAGAAACTACAAATGGCTCCGATAATAATATATATAATACAGCCGGAATTGAGGTAAAACCAGAATTTCCGGGAGGTTATGAAGCGTTCTATAAATTTATCGCAGAAAATTATAAAACTCCAAATGTAGTTGGATTAAACGGAAAAGTTTATGTAGCTTTTGTGATTGAAAAAGATGGAAGTATTACTGATATAAAAGTATTGAGAGATATTGGACATGGCACTGGAAAAGAAGCCATTAGGGTTTTGGAACTTTCTCCAAAATGGATTCCAGGGGAACAAAACGGAAAAAAAGTAAGATGTACTTATGCTTTGCCAATAAACATAATGGCTAGATAATAAAAAGTAAAATATATCAGTTGTAATGTTATGATTTCATTTTTATGACAAACCTAATTGTTGTCATCAATACTTTAATGAGAAGTTTGTATTTTGAATTTGGTAATGAAATTCTCAACAACAACCCCAGAATGGAAAATAAAAGAATAAAAAACACCATTTATTCTCGATTTTGTGATAAATAATCGAAAATGGCACGTATCTTTACAAACGCATAAATATTTGAATAATTTTAGCAAAGACAATTTGAATACCAAGACAAATTTCTTAATAATATTAAATTGATTTTTTTTTTTTGCTACTAATAATCAACTTATTAAATAATGTCAAGAAAATGAAAAACAGTTTATAGAAGATTATCGATAATATATTATTGCGAAAACATTAATAAATTGAATCTACTTTTGAAATAGATAATATTACCTAATAGAACATTGACATCAACTTTTTTTTGATTTATATAGTTTGAAACAGCCAATAGCAAACAATTAACATACGTTAATTTATGATGAAAAAACTACCTAAAATATGGTTATCATCTCCTCACATGGGGGGAGGAGAACAAGAATTTATAAAAAGTGCATTTGAAACGAATTGGGTTGCCCCAATGGGGCCAAATGTAAACGGATTTGAGGAAGATTTAGAAACCTATTTAGATCAGAATGTTTATGTTTGTGCTTTGAGTTCAGGAACTGCGGCATTACATTTGGCATTATTGCTATTAGGAGTAAAAGAAGGAGACGAAGTTCTGTGTCAAAGTATGACCTTTTCGGCATCGGCTAATCCGATAGTGTATCTCAAAGCCAAACCCGTTTTTATTGATAGCGAAAAAGACACTTGGAATATCTGTCCTCATTATCTAGAAGTTGCCATTAAAGATTGCATTTCGAGAGGCAAAAAGCCAAAGGCAATAATTGCAGTACACTTGTATGGAATGCCTTTTAAAGCTGATGAAATAATTAGTATTTCCAAGAAATACGATATACCAATTGTAGAAGATAGTGCAGAAGCATTGGGGAGTAGTTATAAAAATCAAAAATGTGGAACTTTTGGTGATATTGGCATTTTGTCTTTCAATGGGAATAAAATTATAACCACTTCAGGAGGAGGCGCACTTGTTGCTAAAGAAAATAGCATAAAAGCAAAAGCACTATTCTATGCTACACAAGCAAGAGAAAATGACGTTCATTATGAACATAAAGAAATTGGATACAATTATAGAATGAGTAATATTTGTGCAGGAATCGGACGAGGACAAATGCAAGTATTGGATAATCATGTAAGATTGAGAAGACAAGTTCACCAATTTTATGAGGACCAATTCAAAAACAGATCAGGAATTACTGTTTTCAACGAACCCAATTCAGACTTTTTTTCTAACAATTGGATTTCCTGTATCACTATTGATTC
>Ga0316607_1000565_pt1 | contig 12839 bp, 16 predicted proteins | sample MIS2016062E_MG_FD_207674 | JGI IMG/M metagenome (GOLD analysis project Ga0316607, IMG submission 207674) | Microbial mat bacterial communities from Middle Island sinkhole, Lake Huron, Michigan, United States - MIS.2016.062E | ecosystem: Environmental > Aquatic > Freshwater > Lake > Sediment...
AAAGCACCATATTTAAAAAATTTCCAAGAATTATTGATGCTTATTGGCACAACATAAGCCGAAGGGGCATATTTACACAATATTTTTAATCCGCTTTGTGCAAATTCCTTAGGTTTTCCTGTTTTGCTTCGAGTGCCTTCTGGGAAAATTACGGCGGAACGTTTGTGTTTTTCGATGTATTCAGACAAACCTTTAATTATTGGAATGGCTTGTTTTGGGTCTTTCCTATCAATAAGCACAGAACCTCCGTGTCTTAAATTGTAGGAAACACTTGGAATTCCTTTCCCCAACTCGACTTTACTGACAAATTTGGGATGAAATTTTCGCAAAAACCAAATCAATCCAATAATATCATACATTCCTTGATGATTGGCTACAAAAATAATGGGAACGCCCGTTGGGATTTTCTCTCTTCCTTCGATTTTAAAAGTATTAAACAAAACGTGTCCGATTCGCAACAAGAAAAAATTCAGATAATCTACACTTTTTTTGTGGGCTTTATAGCCAAAAATATTGAAGCAAACCCACTGAATGGGGTGGAAAATAACTAAGGTCAAAAGGAATAACAAAATGGCAATAAAGGATATTGGATAGGATATGATTTTTTGCATTTGGAAATTTTTTTTGCAAAAATAAGGAATATATTGAGGAATGTTGTATAAAAAAGGTTCTTGTAACATTTTGTTTTGTTTGTACTTTAAAATTCAGTCATCAACAGAAAGTTTAGGTTTTTTTTTCTTCTACCATCTCAATACTAAGACACGATGTTGGCAGAAATACGCCCAGAATACTTAAAAATTTAATTAACGGAAAAGCTAAAGTTTAAATTCGGTTAAATTAAAATAAATTGTAAATTTGAACTGAATAAAATCAAAAGTAAAATGGGACAATTAATAAACATATCGGAAATTAAAAATCTATATCCAGATGAATGGGTTTTACTTGGAAATCCAAATATGGACGAGAGCAAACTTGATGTAATATCAGGAATTCCATTATTTCACAGTAAAGACAAAAAAGAAGTTTGTTATATTGGCAGAGACAAAACATCTAATTTTGACAAAATAACATTGATTTATACGGGAACATTTAGACCAACTCGAAAAATCACAGGTATTTTTAATAGAATCACAAAATAATGATTTATAAGTTCAAAAGAGAACCCGAAAGTGGATTAATACTCGTAAATATTGAAATTGACAAAAAGTATGAGTTGAAAATGATTCTTGACAGTGGAGCAACAAATACAACAATAGATAGTAACGCATTATATTTACTTGGTTATGATTTAAAAGACAATATTGGAACTGTAGAAATAGAAACCGCTAACTGAATTATAGAAACTGAAGTTTTTGAAATTGATAGTTTCTCATCATTAGGAATAGAAAAAGAGAAATTTGAAATTCAAGTTTACGATTTTATTGCACACGGAATTTTTTCTGATTATAATGGACTTCTTGGACTTGATTTTTTAGAAGGAACTAATTTTTGTATAGACACGAATGGAAATACAATTTCAGTAGTATAATAACAAGTTAGTGCAAACGCTTTTAAAATTTTTTCCACAAATTCCACAAAAATTCGTGTTCATTCGTGACTCGAGTCCCGATAATTATCGGGACGAACAGGCGAAGCAAATTCGTGGCAAAAAAAATACCCACACAGTTAGGGGTAGAACCAAAATATAATCAAAATTCTCCCTTTATTTCTTTAAGTATTATAAGCATGATAGAAAAAATCAACCTCAACAACATTCTGTTTCTTGATATCGAAACTGTTCCAGAAGTAGAAGATTTCAATTCTTTGGATGATGAAATGAAAGCACTTTGGGAACACAAAACCCAATACCAACGCAAAGAAGAACAAACAGCGGAAGATTTTTATGAACGAGCTGGAATCTGGGCCGAGTTTGGAAAAATTGTCTGTATTTCTGTGGGATATTTTACTATTAAAGGAGACATTAGAAATTTCAGGGTAACCTCATTTTTTGGAGAAGAAAAGAAAATACTTCACGATTTCATCAACCTTTTGAACAATCATTTCAACCAACCGCAGCACGTTTTGTGCGGTCATAATGCCAAGGAATTTGATATTCCGTTTATCGCTCGACGAATGATTATTAATAACATTGCCATCCCGAACAAACTGAATCTTTTTGGCAAAAAACCTTGGGAAATTCCACATTTAGACACTTTAGAATTGTGGAAATTTGGCGATTACAAACATTACACTTCCTTGAAATTAATGTGCAAAGTCCTCGGAATCCCTTCTCCAAAAGGAGATATAGACGGCAGTCAGGTAGGTCACGTTTTTTATGTGGACAAAGATATTGACCGGATTGTAACCTATTGTGAGAAAGACACGATTGCTGTGGCACAGATTTTTCTTCGATTGCGAAGGGAAGATTTGTTGGTTGAAGAGGAAATTATTCACGTTTAAACAATTGCAATATCAAAATTCAATATCAATTACAATTAAAAAAAGTCCTCAATTTTTGATTTTGATTGACTTTTGAAAATCAAGATCAAAAAATCAGCTTATATTGCATCCTAAAATCTGACAAATGAAATTAACTGGAAAGGAATTATATTCAAAACTTGTAGATGATTATAAAATTATTGGCGAAAAAGGGGTAATAAATTTTTCATTAAAAAATTTGACAATTTCTATAGAAACTAAAGATACTGTTGGAAATTTGCTTCAAGAGTGGCTTAAAGCTTGGATGATGAATGAAAAAATAGAATTTGAAGAAAACAATAACTCACAAACATTTCCAGATTTTCATTTAGATAAACATAACCAAAAACTAGGACTTTTAGAGGTTAAGTCTTTTGATTGGGATAGAGGTCCTGGGTTTGATTTAGCAAACTTCGATTCCTATTGTAATTCACTTTTGGAAAGTTCTTATAGAATTGATTCTGATTATTTGATTTTTGCTTACCAGATGAAAGGAAGTGTCATCACTATAAAAAATGTTTGGATTAAGAAAATTTGGGAATTGGCTTGTCCAAGCGGAACATATCCTATAAAAGTTCAGGAGAAGAAGAGCGTAATTTACAATCTACGTCCATCAACTTGGTATTCTGAAAGGACTAAATTTAAACCATTTGCTTCTAAAGAAGATTTTTTAGCCGCAATAAACGAAACTCGATACCAATATCCACAAACAAGACACACTAATGGACATTGGTTAAAAAATGTGATTAAGAATTATCAAGAACACACAGGAATTTTATTAAAAGTCAAATAATTGATTTCGTTTTCTTTATAAACAGCAGCTATTTTTGAAGCTACAAATTCTACAACAGGAACAGCAACAGTATTTCCTAATAAATCAAAAGCATCATATTCTTTTGTAGGTATTTCGTACCATTCTGGATACCCAAATAAGCGTAAGCCTTCTCTAATTGTTAGTCTTCTTAATCCATTTCCATCAGGAACAGCCAATCGAGAAACATCTGTAGCCACTAAAGTTGGGGCAATATCATTCGGATCTAAAATTTTATTAATTTCAAAACTTAATTTTCCGGTAACAATATTATACCCTTTAGGTTTAGTTTCGTCATAAATTCTATAAGTTTTAATTCCACTTTCTGTTTGTTCTTTGACCAATTTTTTGGGATGTTCAAATTTCAAATACCCTTTTTTTGTTAGGTCTTCTAACATCGTTTTAAGTTTATTTTCCGAACATTTTATGAAAGTATTTATTTGTTTTAATGTTAAAGACATTCCGTCCATCCAATCAATGCCAATTTCCTCCGCCCATTGTTTTCTTCTTCTTTCTTTAAATAATTTATTTAATAACGCAGATTGTTCGTCAGAAATTTCGCCTTTCAAGCCAATATCCCAACTGTGAATGTTGTTTTCTCCCCCTCTTTTATCTTTTATAGATTTTCCATATAAATCTTTTAATTCAAAATGAGATAATATCTTAGTGACAAAATCGGATTCTATGGTTTTTAGTCCTTTTTGAAAAACGCTGTTCAATTTTTTGAATCTAGGTTCATTTCCACTTAAATCGATAGCATTGTTTTTTGTACCAACGATAAAAATTCTCTTTCTTGATTGAGGTAAGCCAAATTCTATAGAGTCAAAGACTTTCCACGAAACTTTGTATCCCAAGTCATTTTGTAAAGTATTTAGAATAGTATCTAACGTTCTTCCCACTTTATCATTCTTGTTTTCTAAATCGTGTTTAACTAGTCCTTCGACATTTTCCAAGATAAAACCATACGGTTTTTTTGCTCTTAAAATTCTTTCAATTTCAAAAAACAAAGTTCCTCGAGTATCTAAAAACCCTTGGCGTTTTCCACTTGCACTGAAAGGTTGACAAGGAAATCCACCCAATAAAAAATCAAAATCAGGAATAAATTCATTTCTAATTTGGAAAATATCTCCAGCAAAAAAATCATTTTTGAAATTATGTTTTAGTGTTTTAACCGCATAAGGTTTAATCTCAGAAGTCATAACACATTCTGTATTTACACCAATAGCTTTAAAAGCAGTTTCAAAACCCAGCCTAATTCCACCAAGACCTGCAAATAAATCAATAAATTTTACTGTATTATTTTCCATTGATTGTTTTTTTATATTCAACATTAGGTTCCGCAACTATTAATAAATTAGTTTCGTATTCTTCTATTTCAAATTTACTACATCCAATAACTGAAAGACATTGCATAAAAAATGCAGCACTAAAACTTCCCCGACTAATTTTACTGTCAATACTTGTCTTTGTTTCGTCAATACCAATCTCATTCAACATTAATGCTAAATCAGTGTTCGAAATACCTCTTTTTATTAATTCCGATTTAAGAAGACGTTTGACTTTGTCATTCCAATCAACCATAATTGATCTATTTATATTTGCAATAATATATAAAAATTGTCATATATGCAAATATTTACGCATAAATACAAAAATAAATTTTTACATTTGTGATTGCAATTGATTTATTACATTTACAAAAATTATAAATTATGGTATTAAGTAGATTTTGGTTGGTAATTTTCATTTCGTCGATTGTATTTGTGATTTTCAGTTTATTTTCTGGAAATAGTTATACGATTGACCATGTTTTGAACGGAAAAAAAGATGATCCTATTTTAATTTCCGAAAAATATATCGATCAGATTCCTGTTTTTATAAAAGACAGCATCAATAAATCGGAAGATAAAACCTTTATTATCAACCGCGATACGCTAAACGCAGATACTACTTATGTGTATAAAAATAAGGTGGTTAAAATTTTTAGTGGTGTTCAAAAATCGGATGGGTTATTGCCAACTTGCAAAAGCACTTTACTCGATTTGATTTTGCCACTTATGGCATATTTGGCTTTTTTCTGCGGGTTGATGGAATTGCTAATCATTTCTGGAGTGTCCGAAAAACTAGCAAAAGTATTGAGTCCGGTATTCGTAAAAGTGTTTCCAAGCATTCCCAAAAACCATCCTTCTATTTCCTATATGACCCTAAATTTTGCTGCCAATTTCTTGGGATTAGATTCTGCAGCAACACCATTTGGATTAAAAGCAATGGAAAGTCTGCAAGAAATAAATCCTGAAAAAGACAAGGCAAGCGATGCGCAAATTATGTTTATGTGTCTGCACGCTTCGGGATTGACTTTAATCGCTACTTCTATCATTGGTTATCGTGCTGCTGCGGGTGCAAGCAATCCCGCCGACGTGATGTTGCCTTGTATTATCACCTCTTTTATTGGTACAATTGCCGCTTTCTTGATTGTTGGAATCAAACAAAAAATCAATTTCAAAAGTGCTTCTTTAGTGATTGGTTTAATGGTGATAATAGCTGCCATTATTGGTTTGTTGATGTATGTAAACCATCTGGATTTAATTGGCAAAAACTATTTCACCTCAAATCTTTCGGCTCTAATATTGGTGGGAATTATTGTTTTTACTTTGATTTTTTCTTTCATTAAAGAGAAAAAATTCACCCAAGCCAACACGACTGTTTATGAATCTTTTGTGGCTGGAGCCAATAATGGAGTTAAAACCGGTGTGACTATTTTTCCTTATGTTTTGGGAATGTTGGTGGCTATTTCTTTATTTAGAAACAGTGGTTTGTTTGAAATTATTAGCAATTGGGTAGCTTTTGCTTTTTCTAATATGGGCGTGAGTAAAGAAATTACCGATGCTTTGCCAGTGGCTTTACTTAGACCTTTTAGTTCCGCGGGTTCACGAGGGTTTTTGATAGATTCGATGAATACTTTCGGTGCCGATTCAATGACGGGAAGGTTGAGCAGTATTTTTCAATGCAGTGCCGAAAGTACTTTTTATGTGATTGCGGTTTATTTTGGTTCTGTAAATATCAAGAACACCCGATACGCTTTGGGAACAATGCTTCTAGTTGATGTGATTTGTGTGATTACAGCTATTTTTGTGGCGAGCTGGTTTTTTTAAAATTACACCAAATTAGATTTGATTAGATTTGACAACTTTTAAAAAGTTGTCAAATCTTAACCGAATTAAAAATTGTCAAATCTTAACCGAAATTTCAAAACCAAAACAATACTTGTTTTGAATCACATTTTCAAGATACTCTTATATTCGGCACTGTTATCCAAAATGCTTGTGGCTTTCTTAATTTCGGAATTGTTTTTCAAAAAATATTGATACAATCCTTCTTGATATTGATACCGTTTGATGATTTCGATAAGGATTAAATTTTTGATTTCTTTTTTGTTTTTATCCAATAAAATTTCTTCACTTTTTTGAAGCGCCGCTAGCAATTGTTGGTATTCTGTGGTAATACTTTCGTCAATATTTTCTTTTTTGGCTGCAGCCAAAGTGTTTTTCAAAGCCAATTCTGTTTCGGTGTCGAACGAAAATTTTTGAGTTTTTAAATATTGTTTAAAATCTAAAAAATCGGAATCTGAAATGGTTGGGATTTTATCGCCAAGCGATAAATTTTTGTAATAATAGGAAGTTACATAGTCAAAAATCCCGTCGTTTTTGAGCAAGGAATTTGTAATCGGACTCGTTTTAGTTTCTTCCAATTCGATGTCGGGCTGAATGCCGCCACCATCATAAACCGTTCGTCCTTTTCTGGTTTTGAAGGCGTTATAATTCTTGGCTTCGGTTTTGGTGGCCAGTCCGTTTTTGTCTTTTTGATTGTAATTTAATGCTTGAATACATCTTCCTGAAGGCGTGTAATAGCGCGAAATAGTCACTTTCAGTTGGGTTCCATACGTTAAATCAACTGGTCTTTGCACCAATCCTTTTCCAAAACTGCGACTGCCAATAATAACTGCACGATCTAAATCCTGCAAGGCTCCCGACACAATTTCCGATGCCGAAGCACTTTTTCCGTTAACAATAATGGCCAATGGAATTTCAGTATCTACTGGTTCTTTCGAAGTTTTGTAGGTATTATTGTGTTTCTCAATTTTTGATTTTGTAGTAACAATAACTTCATTTTTTGGCACAAACAAATTACAAATATTTACCGCTTCGTTCAAAAGACCTCCAGGATTGTCTCTCAAATCCAAAACAATTCTTTCTGCTCCTTCTTTTTTTAGTTGTTCCAAGGCTTGTTTGGTTTCAAAAGAAGCTTTCTGATTGAAACGTGCCAAAACAATATAGCCCGTTTTGTCGTCTATTTTTCCAAAAAAAGGAACCGATTTTACTTCTACTTCATCCAGAACGATTTGTGTATTATTGGTTTTGCCTTGGCGAATATATTTGACCTCAATTTTAGTGTTTTTGGCACCTCTAAAAAGTTGCGAAGCATCGTCTTTGAAATCCGACAAAAGAATATCGCCAATTTGAATCACTTCGTCACCGGCTTTAAGTCCCGCTTTGTCGGCAGGAAAATTTTTGTAGGGTTCTTTAATGATTAATTTATCGTTTTTCCGGGTAATTACCGCACCTATTCCAGTGTATTCACCCGTGTTGTTGATTTTGAATTTCACCACATCTTGCTCGTTAAAATAAACCGTGTAAGGATCAAGACTTGCCAACATTCCCTTGATGGATTTGTCCATCAAATCACCCGGATTGGTTTCATCGACATAGTTTTTGTTCAGTTCTTTGAAAAGCGTGGTAAATATTTCGATTTGTTTGGCAATTTCAAAAAAATCATCTTTGAAACTAACGCCAACAAATAGAAATGCCGAAGCAACAAGAGGAATTACATATTTTTTTTTAAAGGGAGAAATCATTTTTATGTGGTTTTTTTCTTAAATCGTTTTCTAATATAGTAAAACGATACCGCTAAAATAATGAGAAAAGGCCAAATACTGAGTAATCCGATGAAGAAACTTGAAATTCCATTGAAACCAGAGGAAATGGCGTTCCAAATTTTAGAGCCGTAGGAAACCGTTATGCCTTCTTCAATGGCAACGGTTTTGTAAAATTCGATGTTGATGGTACTCATCGAAACCCGACTTTGCATATAACGCAATTGTCCTTCTTTGGCTTCAATTTCTTCGCGAATAGCCGAAAGTTGTGCTTCGATTTCCAACATTTCCGAAACCTTATTGGCTTTTTTCAAAAGTTCGAGATAACGAGTTTCGAGCTTTTTTTTGGCTTTCAAACGGGCAGCAACATCAATGTATTCCTCGGTTACATCTTGTGATGAAATTTCTTTGTTGTCAAAATAAGAAACCCCTTTGGAAATATCAGTCAAAAATAAATCGAAGTTTTTGCTGGGAACACGAACCGTAATTCGTCTAAAAATCGAGCCATATTCTTTGCCTTCGGTATCGTTTTGAATAATAGCGTTGTGTTTTTTTACAGCCGCAATCATTTGGTTGTAAGTTTCGCCTAAATCATTGGTTTCAAATTTAATATTACCATTTTTAATGATTTTTTGTTCAGTTTTTTCAACAACATTTTCTTCTGCATTTGCAACTACAGGCTTAACAAATTTCACTTGATCAACCTCTGGCGGAGGAGGTGCTGCTGATTCATCTAGGCTTTCAGATACTTTCACATCTGCATTTTCTGAAATGGCTTCGTATGCAGCTGTTTGCTGATTTTCAGAAGCTTCTTCCGATTTTTCACAACCAGAAAACAACAAAAGTAACATCATAAATAGGAGTAGATTTTTCATAAGATTTTGGTTTGATTAAGTTTTGAAATAAATTGCTGATCTTCTTTGGTTTAGACCTAACAGGTTTCAAAAACCTGTTAGGTCTTTAGAACCTGTTAGGTCTTGAAAAAAAATGATTTCGAAAATCGATTATTGTTTTGAATATCAGAACGTAAAAATAATGACTATTCGTATAAAAAATAGAAGTCTATTCCTCGTTTTTTAACTGCGATACAAATTTTTCAAACAATTGAATGGTTTTGGTGTTAATTTCCTCATAAGTCAATCTGTCTTTGCTTTGGTAAAAAAACATAAAAGCATAGTTTTTATCCAAATTATCCATCAGAATGTGTTTGTTCAAACGATAGGTTTCTCGAAGTACCCGTTTGAAGTAATTTCTGTCCACAGCGTGTTTAAAGTATTTCTTGGAAACCGAAACCCCCATTTTTAACATCTGTTCAGAATCATTTGGAATCCCATAATCATTTTCCACAAAAACCAGTCTCAAAGGATATTTGGACACGGATTTGCCTTTGGAAAAAAGCAAATCTATCGTGATTTTGCTTTTAAGCTTTTCGGTTTTAGGGTAAGTGAATTTCATTTTATTTATATGAAGGCAAATATTTTAGTAAGCAAAGGTACAATTAAACCCTAAAAGATAAATGTTTTGTATTGAAATCGAAGGCTGAAAATATTTATTACTTTTGTGTGTAATTTTGAAAGATGAAGAAAATTTTATTATACCCCATAACCCTGATTTATTATATCGTTTACTTGTCGGTAATGTGTATTATTCATCCCATTCAGTGGATGGCATTTAAGATTTTTGGCGACAAGGGATTGAAAACCTCCTTTGATTATGTGGGTTATTTTAGTTTGAAATGCAATCATATTTTAGGCACAAGATTTACATTCGAAAATATAGAACTTATACCAAAAAATGTCCCTTTGATTTTTGTATCCAATCATCAAAGTCTGTTAGATACAGCGGGAATTATTTGGTATTTGCGAAAATTTAATTGTCTTTTTGTTACAAAAAAAGAGTTGGGCAAAGGCATTCCGAGTGTTTCTTATTTTTTGAGAAATGGAAAATATGTAATGATTGACCGAAACAATCCCAAACAAGCTATTCCAAAAATAAAATCCTTGGCAGAATATATTGAAAAAGAAAAATGTTCTGCTGTTATTTTCCCTGAAGGAACCAGAAGTAAAAACGGAGAACCTTTAGAATTTGCCCAAAGTGGATTAAAAATTTTGTGTAAATATGCCCCTTCTGCCTATATTGTTCCTATAACTATTAACAATTCTTGGAAAGTATATCAATATGGTTATTTTCAGTTGAGTGTTGGACATCACATCTTTTTTACGGTTCACAAATCCATTAAAGTTAGCGATTTTACTTTTGATGAAATATTCGAAAAAACCAAAAAAACCATTATTCAAGGGATAAAAATTTAGTTATGGAAATAAAAAGATGCGACTGGTGTTTGTCGAGTGATTTATATAAAAAATACCACGACGAAGAATGGGGCGTTCCTGTTTATGATGACCAAAAATTATTTGAATTCCTGATTCTCGAAACTTTTCAGGCAGGATTGAGTTGGATTACCATTCTAAAAAAAAGAGACAACTTTCGTTTGGCTTTTGATGATTTCGATTATAAAAAAGTTGCTCAATATTCTGAAAATAAAATTCAGGAATTACTACTCGATGCTGGAATTATTCGCAATCAATTAAAAATTAGAGCAGCAGTAACTAATGCCATTGCATTTATAAAAGTTCAAGAAGAATTTGGTAGTTTCAGCCAATACATTTGGGGTTTTACAAATGGAGAAATTGTGGATAACAAACCAAAAACACTAAAAGATCTTCCTGCAAGTTCTCCACTTTCAGACAAAGTGAGTAAAGATCTAAAAAAAAGAGGGTTCAAATTTGTGGGTTCCACGGTTATTTATGCTCATCTTCAGGCCACTGGCATGGTGAATGATCATCTCGAAGATTGTTTTAAAAGAAATAATGCTTTGTGAAATGAAAATTTAGTCCAAAAAAATCACACAAACAACGCCTTCAATTCGGTAGCATCTTGAGGATTCAATTTTCCATCAAAGACCAAAAATCCATATTTATTTAAAAGAAAAAGCCACTTTTTTCCCAAGTCCAATTTCTAAAAGTTTGTACAATGTTGAAAGTTGAATATCGCTATGTCCGTTTTCAATTCTAGAGATGAAACTTTTTTTAGTTCCCGTTTTTTCGGCAAGTTGTTCTTGAGTTAAATGAGCCAGAAGCCTTTCCTCTTTTATCATTTCGCCAATAGAAAATGCTTTTGCTTTAATTTCAAATTCGGCACGTTTTATAGAACCAACTGCTCCATAACGTTTGTCAAGATGTTGTTCAAATGTTGTTGTGTTTTTTATCTTTGTTTCCATTTTATTTTTCATTAAAATATTCCGTTTTTAATTTCTCTGCTTTGTCAATTTCTGCTTTAGGAGTCTTTTGGGTTTTCTTTTGAAATCCATTGAATAATACTACCAAGCGTCCTTCGTCAAAACAGCAAAATATTCTATAAATATTGCTGCCAAGCTCTACTCTAATTTCATAAAGTCCGTTGGTTCCTTCTATGTGCTTTAGGAATTTTCTTGGAACTCTTTCGATAACAGTTATTAAAAACAAGACTTCATCAATTTTATCTTTTACTTTTTCGGTTTGCTTTTCAAAGAAATCCTCAAAGTGGTTTTTGTAAAAATGAATTTGTCTAATTTTTTCCATTACGCAAAGTTAACTAATAATGGAACATATACAAATGTTTTTGCTCCATTTTATCAAATGATTAGAAAGTCGAATGTTTCACACAAACAACGCCTTCAATTCTGAAGCATCTTGAGGATTTAATTTTCCCGCCAAGACCAAACTCAATTGTTTTCTTCTCAAAGCGTCATCAAAACGGTGTTTTTCAAGTTTGGTTTCGGGAATGATGGGCGGTACTTCAACTGGTTTTCCCGTTTCGTCAACGGCAACAAAGGTATAGATGGCTTCATTCGATTTAATTCTTTCCCCAGACTCACGGTCTTCTATCCAAACATCGATATAAATTTCCATTGAAGTTTTGAAAGTTCTTGATACTTTAGCCTCTACAATAACCACGCTTCCCAGCGGAATAGCTTTGTTGAAAGCCACGTGGTTTACCGAAACAGTTACTGAAATGCTTCGCGAATGCCTTCCTGCAGCAATACTCGCAGCACGATCCATACGAGCCAACAATTCGCCACCAAAAAGATTGTTCAAAGCGTTAGTTTCGCTGGGCAAAACGATATCTGTCAATACGGTCAAAGATTCAGAAGGATGTTTTGAAGTCATAATTTAGTATTTTTTGTCAATAAAGCACAAATGTTTTGTGCCATTGAAATTGCCATTGATATTACCATTGATATTGCCATTGATATTACCATTGATATTGCCATTGATATTGCCATTGATATTGCCATTGATATTGCCATTGATATTGATATTGTCATTGCCATTGAAATTTTTTCTAACTTAACCAATATACCGCCATTACAGCTGGAATAAAGTAAATCACAATAGTTCTTGCACCGTCATAATCTTTGGCCAATCGTTGTCCAAAAAGCAGCATCAACAAAGTGATACTCGAAAAAACAGCACCATACAAACCAAAAGTTCTTCCGTTGCTTACCAATAATTCAATGCCTCCCACTACACATAAAATTCCAGATATTAATTCTAAAACAAGAATGTGTAACAAGGCTAAACGAACCAAGTTTTTTAGTTG
>Ga0316607_1000566_pt1 | contig 12817 bp, 12 predicted proteins | sample MIS2016062E_MG_FD_207674 | JGI IMG/M metagenome (GOLD analysis project Ga0316607, IMG submission 207674) | Microbial mat bacterial communities from Middle Island sinkhole, Lake Huron, Michigan, United States - MIS.2016.062E | ecosystem: Environmental > Aquatic > Freshwater > Lake > Sediment...
CCTTTTGCTTCCAGAAAAGGTCGCACAGTGGTGGTTATAGATTCGAGTTTGTCCGAGGGAACGTCGTTGAGGACGACACCCAGCAAACGGGAACCCAAACGCTGCTTAGCCGACAGCAAATCGTCTACATAAAGGTCGATCGGGCGAGTCACCAGCAGCACAGAAGCATCAACTGCCTCAGCCACTTGAGGTAAAGACAAGTCAAATAGACTGCCTTCCTCCAAATTAGCTGGGCCTTCTAACAACACTAAGTCTCCGCAAGGCTCTTGCAAATATGCCGCTAGATCCCTGCGGTAATCTCTCTTGTCTTCTCCTAGCAGCCGCTTGTGAACCGTCTCTGCGTCCAAAGACAACAGGGTTGACGGTATCTGGCTATCTTTGAGCTTCAGCGTCTCTATCGCGAACCGCACGTCTTCCTCTTCGGCACCTGCTACATCGGAGTTAAAACAAGTTCCCAGAGGTTTGCCGTAGGCGATGGCAAATCCTTTTGCCCGGAGTCCGAGTGCCATCCCCAGGGCGATCGCGGACTTGCCGCTGTAAGCTTTTGTGGAACCGATCAGTAAATATTTAGTCAATTTCGGTACGCTTTCACTCCTCAATTTGCACCTGTCTATTTGAATAAATTTAGTTAATTCAACAGTATGAACGCACAGCGACTCAATTTCGCAATACGATTATACTCTATTTTGTCCCCTCACGTACATCAAACTTTTACTTGCCACATTTTTTCACCTGTTGGCAACCCACTTGTTCGCAATTTTCTTGACTGCTTTTTTTTCAGATGTTTGTTTCAAAGGTTTTTTTCAAAGCGGTTTTTTTGAACTATTATATAATTCCGGTGCCCCCGAAATCTGGATGATGATTAATTAGTTATTAGTGCGACGCGCGATCGTTCAAACGCAGTAGTTGGGCGATCGGCTAATGCTTTGCAACAGTTAAACGAAATCTGACGGTGCAACCTGGGCGATCGCAGCACAACGGCTCAGAGTTCCCCAGAGTTGGCAATTCAGATGTCTGTGGTACTCATGCCAGTCGCCGCTTTGTGTTTTGGCTAATACTCAGTCAAGACAAGCGCCTGTCTGTTGCCAATTACCAGGCAATAAACAGGCGCTTGTCAATTGCCGACTCTGGGGCTCTCAAGCGCCCCAAATTCACTCATCCATACGCATCAACTTCCGGTAAAATGGTTTAGAAAAATCGACCACGGTACGAGTGCGGTGAAAATTCAGGAGTACCTCAATTAAGTGACTGACAAACTCAGAGCTTTGCATGGTCACTTCATAGCTGAGTTCAGGATTGCCGTCAAATAACACCCGACAGCGAGTCAAATCGATCGGCAGCGAAGAGATATTCCAACTAGCGACAAAGGGCACATCGTCGCCACCGTCAATTTTTCTGGCCCCCTCCAAGCTTTTGAGCTTATAGAGCGCAATAGCCTGCGGTAAAAACCTGCGCCGAGACTCTTGACAGAAAGGTGCATAGACCTTTACTTCTTTGTCATCGGCTGGCTTGAGTTGAGGAATAGACATAATTTCCACCTCAAATGTGTAGACTTTTCTGGAGCTCCCCCCAAAAAATTAGCAGATATTAAAACTATCGCGCAAGCAAAAGTAATTCCCAATACTCGCGCTCGGATGCCCGATGACCCCAGAACAACAGAGGGCCCTCGCTGGTGATGCAGCCGTCGGCTTTAGACAAAAGCCCAGAAACTGATAAAGTTAATACTGATCTCTGTTAAATCAAAAACTATTGGTGGTTGAATCAAGTAACCTATGCAGGAGAGTTCTTGGCCAGAAAACAACGCTCGCAGCGAGCTTAACTTGGAAATCCCTGATTTAGCTCAAGAAGAGGACAAGGGTTTTATGTCAAAGTCGAATCAAGGCAAGGTATTTGTGATACCCCCTGGCGACAGGGAGTTTGACATCGAAACAAAAGCAGAGCTGCCAGTTTCAGTGTCTGTGCCCGGTTCTGCCTCTTTTCCTCAAAATCTGTACCGGGGACGCCGGGGCAAAGCGGCTGTAGTGCTGAGCGTGATCTGGGGCGGCACGATCGCCCTACACTTGGTTTCTTGGGGCGCCTGGGTACTGTGGGGGTTGACGGGACTGCTGTGGATGCACCTAGGTCGAGTTGTGTTTGCTTCGCCCAAACCCGTACCGTCGCCTCTTGAGGATGAAAATCAAGAGGATTGGCCCTACGTGTCGCTGCTGGTGGCGGCGAAAAATGAGGAAGCGGTAATTGCCAGACTGGTAAAATCCATCTGCAATTTGGATTATCCGATCGACCGTTACGAACTTTGGGCGATCGACGATGATAGCACTGACAGCACCCCGTTGATCTTGGAACAGCTAACCAAACAATACCCGCAGCTCAAAGTATTTCGCCGAGGGGCCAAGGCCAGCGGTGGCAAGTCGGGAGCCTTAAACCAAGTGTTGCCTCTGACTCGCGGGGAATTTGTGGCGGTATTTGATGCCGACGCAACTGTGACGGCGGACTTGCTGCGACGGGTGCTGCCGATGTTCGAGCGGGCGCAAGTCGGAGCAGTGCAAGTCAGAAAAGCGATCGCCAATGCCCCTCTGAATTTTTGGACTCGCAGCCAAGCAGCAGAAATGGCCCTGGACAGTTTTTTCCAGCAACAGCGGACGGCGATCGGCGGCATTGGAGAATTGCGCGGTAATGGCCAATTTATGCGCCGCACAGCCTTGGAAAGCTGCGGAGGCTGGAACGAGGAGACGATTACCGACGACCTGGATTTGACGGTGAGGCTGCACTTAGACCAGTGGGACATTGAATTTCTAGCTTTTCCCGCCGTGTCAGAAGAAGGAGTCACTAACGCCAGATCTCTGTGGCACCAGCGCAATCGCTGGGCTGAAGGTGGCTATCAGCGCTATCTTGACTACTGGCGACTAATTTTTCGCAACCGGATGGGAACTGGGAAAACTTGGGATTTATTTGGGTTTTGGGTAACTCAGTATCTCTTGCCCACAGTAGCGCTGCCCGACTGTTTGATGTCGATTGTGCTGCGCCGGATGCCGATCGCCAGTCCCCTAACTGTGATGACTGTCACCCTGTCTGTGGTGGGAATATTTGTCGGTTTGCGCCGCACTCGCACAGAAACCACCAAATTTGACCTGAAGAGAGTTGTTGCCACCTTGCTGGAAACAATACAGGCTACTGTGTATATGTTCCACTGGCTGCTGATCGGGATGGTGACGGCTCGGATTTCCGTGCGGCCCAAACGGCTAAAATGGGTCAAAACCGTCCATCGAGGCACTGATTAGCCGATCGGTAATAGTCAAGTCGGGCGATCGTCCAATCGCTAATCAGTAATCGGTAATAGAAAAGTCGAAAATTCAAAGCTCAAATCCAGGATTTTTAACCTTTAACTTGAAAAATTACCAATTACTAATGGCTACTTATATCATGTCCGGTTGAATAGTTATAATACTTTTGTTCGACCAGACCCGATGCCCTAGGCCCCTAGAGGATTTATAAGCAATTAATCGGACTTGATATTACTAATTGCTTGTTGCTAAATACCCGTTACCCGTTACTGATAATGGATTTGTTAGAGTACCAAGCTAAAGCTTTATTTCGCCAGATGGCAATCCCAGTTTTGCCTTCCCAGCGGATTGACAATCCCGCAGACCTCAAAGGGCTGAAAATACCCTACCCAGTTGTACTCAAGTCGCAAGTGCGGGCGGGCGGACGGGGGAGGGCTGGCGGCATCAAGTTTGTGGAAAACACGATCGATGCAGTGGCTGCTGCTCAAACAATTTTTAATTTGCCGATCGAATCGGAGTATCCCCAAGTCTTACTGGCAGAGGCTAAGTACAACGCTGACCAAGAATTGTACTTGGCGGTACTCCTAGACCCCGTGGCGCGACGCCCCGTACTTTTGGGATCGAAACAAGGAGGCATGAATGTAGAAGGGGCGAATGCAGAAAGTTGCAGCAAGTTGCAGCAGGTTGCCGTAGACCAAGACTTTTCCCCCTTCTACGCGAGGCGTCTGACGCTGAAAATGGGATTGCAGGGAGACTTGATTCAGTCGGTGAGTACCATAGTCGAAAAAATGTACCGGCTGTTTGTCGAAAAGGATCTAGATTTAGTAGAAATCAATCCTCTCGGCATCAGTCCGACGGGAGAGGTAATGGCTTTAGATGGCAAAGTCAGTGCCAACAACGATGCCTTGGGGCGGCACCCAGACTTGGCTGTACTCTCCGGTAAAAGGCAAAGCAGCGGATTGCCAGGGGAGAGGAGAAGTCCCTATGCCCCAGCCTCGCGCCAGAATTCCCACAAGAACGTGCTACAATCGGGCCCACAGTTTGAACCCAACTCTCAATCCCAAATCTCCAATTCCGAATCCCTGAACTTGGTAGAACTAGAAGGGAATATCGGGATTTTGTGCAACGGAGTGGGTCTGACGATGGCAACTCTGGATGCTGTGGCCCACGCCAAAGGAAAACCAGCTAATTTTGCGAATCTGGGTTCACTAGACCGCTATGAGGCAGCAGATGCCCTGCGCGATCGCGCTGAGTTGGGTCTGGAGTTAGTCGGGAGAGAGAAAAACGTCAAGGTGTTACTGGTGAATATCTTGGGCAGTGTCTCGAAGAGCGATGAACTGATCGCTGCGGTGGCGGGCTATCTGGAACGGAAAACTCGCGCCAACCGCCAGATTCAGGTTGTGCTGCGCCTGGGGTGCGATCGAGACTCTGTTAAAGAGCGCTTGGGCCAGTTGCCGGTACACCTCGCAGCCACTTTGGATCAGGCTGTGGCGCAAGCTGTATCCTTGGCTAAATAGTCCACTCTTGCGCCAGAAAGTAGAAGGCACTAATGAATTTAACTCCTGAGAGCAAAGTCCTAGTACAGGGCATTACAGAATCTCCCGCGTCAACCCGGGCGGCCCTGATGATGAAAGCATACGGCACGAATGTAGTCGCCGGTGTGAGTCCCGGTCGGGGGGGGCTGGAGTTGGAGGGAATTCCGGTTTTTGATTTGGTGGAACAAGCAGTGGCGGCAGTTGGTCACATTGACATTACGGTAATTTTTGTGCAGCCTTACTCGGTGCTGGATGCGGCCCTGGAAGCGATCGCCGCAGGGATTCGGCAAATCGCGATCGTGACGGAGGGAGTGCCTCCTCTGGATATGGTGCGCTTGGTGAGAAAAGCAGAGGCAACAGAAACTTTGGTTGTCGGCCCGAACAGTCCGGGGATTATTGTGCCGGACAAACTGCTGCTGGGAACTCACCCCAAGGAATTCTACACTCCGGGCCCGGTGGGGGTGATCAGCCGCAGCAGCACTTTGACTTACGAAGTTGCCCTGGAACTGACTAATGCGGGGTTGGGACAGTCGATGGCGGTTTGTATTGGCTGCGATGCGATTGTTGGTTCTTCTTTTATGCAGTGGCTGCAAATTTTGGACGAAGACGACAGTACCGAGGCGATCGTTTTGGTGGGGGAAGTTGGCGGGTGGAGTGAACAAGCTGCTGCTTCTTACATCGCTGAGGCGATCGACAAACCGGTGGTTGCCTACCTAGCGGGTCGTTACGCTCCCAAAGGGCCGTCTTTAGGTCACGCCGGCACCTTAATCAGTTCTCGCGCAGCAGCGCAGTCAGCGTTTGGAGTCACAGCCGAAAATAAAATGGCTGCCTTTGAAGAGGCCAAGATACCAGTGGCGGCTCTGCCTTCGGAGGTTCCTAAATTGGTAAAAAAATTACTTAAGAAAAATTAAATTTTTCACGAATGTCCTAGGGGCGGGTTTTACCAACAATTGCCTACAATTAGCGCTCTCGAAAACCCGCCCCCACCCAACCCACAATCTACATCAAACATTCTGGCGATCGAATCACCGCAATCCTCTCACCGAGAGCCTCCGAGAAGCCCCGCAACTTCAGGGCGGGGAGGGATAGGAGCGGAAATCGATGAGGCTCGATGCCTCTTGAGATTTTCAATCTTATGCCTATTGCAATAATCTCACTAGGTGATATAATGTGTCTATGGAACAAACTCTTACCATAGTTGTCAAACTTGAACCCACTCCTGAACAATGCCTCAAGATTGAGGACACGCTTCAGGGTTTTGCAGGGGCTTGTAACTATGCCAACAGTAAAGTTGATGCCAAAGTAACGAACAAAAACACGATTCAAACTCTTGTTTATCAAGAGATTCGTGCATTGTTTGGCCTTTCGTCTAATCTTGCCGTTCGGGTTTGTGCCAGAGTTGCAGCCAATCGTAAAACAGCCAAACTCAAAAAGAAACCTGTCAAAAAATTTGCTGGGACCAGTGCTGATTACGATGCTCGGATCTTTGACTACAGAGAAAAAGACCTGACCGTTAGTTTGACCTTGTTGGGAGGCAGAGAACGGATTAAGTTCCATGCTGCCAATTATCAACTTGGGAAGCTCAAAGGGAAAAAGCCGACCTCTGCTCAACTCTGTAAGCACAAAGATGGGTTGTTCTATATCCACATTCAAGTGGACAATGAAACGCCAGATCCGACTGACTCCGACCAAGTAATCGGGGTGGATTTTGGACGGCGCGAGATTGCCCATACCAGTACCGAAAAGTCCTGGAATGGCAAGCAAATTCAAAAGGTTCGTGACCATTTCGCTCAGTTGAGAGCATCGCTTCAAGAGAAAGCCTCGAAGGGCACACGGAACAGTAGACGGTCTATCCGTCGATTGTTGAAACGGCTGTCGGGCTCTGAGCGACGTTTTCAGACTTGGCTCAATCATTGCATCAGTGCTGAAATCATCAATGAGGCTAAGGCCATCAATGCTGTGGTAGCCATTGAGGATTTGACGGGCATTCGTGAAGATACGAACAAAAAACCGCGCCACAAAACGGAACGAAGACGTTCTAATAGTTGGGCATTCTACCAGTTGCGTCAATTCCTTGAATACAAAGGGATTCGTGACGGGGTTCGTATCGTTATTGTTAATCCTGCCTATACAAGTCAAACTTGCCATCAATGCCTGCATATTGGTTTGAGGTCTGACAAAAAGTTCGGTTGTACGAATTGCGGTTGGCATGGTGACGCGGATTATAACGGTGCAATGATGATTTCGCTTCTTGGGGGTGCCGTAAGTCATCCCGAAAGCTCCGAATTGAGTTGCCCTATACAGGTGGCTTAGCTAGAGGGCTAAAGCCCCCGTACTTTAGTCGGGGGATTGCTTACGGGCCCGATTGGCTGTGGTGCCGTCCCTGTGGGTGCGGGTGCTGTGACGCGACGCACAGGGTTGGGCGTGATGGGCGGGATGCGGAGGCCAGGTTCGATCGTACTTTCGGTGCGAGTTTTTTCAGTTGTGGCCCTGGGGCGCATCAGATCTTGAAGCAGAGTTTGCATATTTCCTGCTAAACTCTGAACTTTCCCAACAGCGGCGCCAATGCTGGCAACATCTACGTACACCTCTGCCAAAGGATACTTTTTCAGGATTTCCAGGATTGATACCTTGCCATCGTCGCCGACTGCTAGAATCACGGCTGCGCGAAGAGCTTTGCCACTTTCTGTGCGGCGCTGAGTCCGAATTGCTTGACCGATTTCGTCGGTGATTTTTTCTCCAGGGGTGCTATAAATTACCCTGGCAAGATTAGCTGGCTTTAAGCCGATTTCTAAACCGATCAACCCGCGTAGGGTTCCTGCATCCATTTTGGAAGCTCCGATAATTTGTCGGAGGGTTGGGGTCGTTTTGCCATCTTTCGCAAAGTCTTCTAAGTCGCTGATATTAATGGCTTGCCTGATCGGGCCAAAAGTGAGGACAATTTTTTGGGCCCCTAATGCCAGAGTGCAGCTCGATAATATACTAGCGCTTGCTCCTAAAAGTATGGCGATGCCGATCGATCCAAATTTTGTTAACTTCATAATGACTGCAAAATTAAAACTAATTGGAGCCTTCTACATTGTAGATGCAGCAGTTCTATTCGACAAGCTCGCGACTGGAATTTGTACAACAGCCACACATACAATCTCGATTTAGATTTATTCTCAATATCAAGTTCAGAATAATTGACTCAAGCAACCACATATTTATTCTCTTCAATTTTCCGAATTTATTATCCATAAAACCTTTTGAAAATTCATGTTTAAAAACAAGCGTAAATCCCAAAATTATCAAGACAAGCCTAGGGAAAAAACAGCCACACTCAGCAAGAAAGAAATAGCTGCACAAAAACGCAAAATTACACAAAAGCGCACTGAATTTGTGCAAACGATCGTCATTTGTGGCGTCGTCAGTCTTGCAGTCACCACCGCGCTTTTTTTCGTCGCCAGCGCTAAGATTGCGATTGCAGGAGGCAGCGCCGTAGCAATCTTGCTGCTTTCCTACCAATACCCCCGTCAAGCTTTGTGGGCATTTCTAATTTACCTGCCTTTGAGTGGTACAATTACTTACGCAATTGGTGGCGGAAATGCTGCATTTCAACTAGCCAAAGATGCTTTCTACATACCAGCTCTCATCGCCCTAATTCAAAGCTGCAAAAAGAAACAATTGCCCATCTTCCTTCCCAAACAAATGATTGCTACCTTCAGCATCCTATTGATGATGGCACTGATGACTTTAATTTTTGTCAACGGCGAAATGCAGCTCCACCCGATGAAAGGTGACAAACCAATTCTCCAAGGAATTCTCGGCTTAAAAGTATTGATAGGTTACATACCGCTAATCACTTGTACTTATTATCTCATCCGCACTAAGAAGGATTTGGTGTTTTTTACTCGAATGCACCTAATGCTGGCGATCCTTTGCTGCGTTTTGGGTGTGATTCAGTACCTGTTACTGCGAAGTGGAAAGTGCGCGGGAACGCGAGGAATGTCGGGAGTAGAATTATATAAAGCTACCTTACAAGCTAGATGTTTTGTCGGCGGTTCTCTTGTATTCAGTCCTGAAGTCAATTTTATCCGTTTACCCGGAACTTTTGTAGCGCCTTGGCAGTGGGCTTGGTTTTTAATTTCTAATGCTTTTTTAACCTTTGCCTCTGCTTTTTGTGACCCTTCATTCTGGTGGCGGACGATGGGTTTATTTGGCATGGCGTTAGTATTTGCCAATGCAGTTTTTTCCGGTCAAAGAGCTGCTTTAGTTATGGTTCCAGTTGCCACTGTTCTGCTCCTAGTTCTCACCGGTCAAGTAGTTAATTTAAAACGATTTATTCCCATTGGTGCGGGACTTGCTATTCTGCTGTTTGTCGGTGCAGCAATTAACCCAGGAGTTTTTGAGCAGCGATGGGAGAGTTTTGTGAACCGCTGGAATGCTGCACCACCACAGCAATTTCTTTTTAATCAGTTCGAGCAGAGCAACAATTTTATTATTGGTATGCCACTCGGTAGAGGTGTGGGACGAGCGACTAATTCAACGCGGATATTTGGTAACGCGAAACTAATTGAAACTTTCCAACCTAAGTTGATGTACGAACTAGGTTATCCGGGGATGATTGCTTTTCAGGTGATGGTTTTACACTTGACTTTTCTAACTTTTCAAGCTTACCGTTCTGTAAAAGATAAAACTTTGCGGACTTATGGAGCGAGTTTTTGGGTGTTTGTGGCGTTTATTAGTATCAATACTCAATACTATCCCCTGGATGTAGATCCAGTTTCGGTTTATTACTGGGTTTTGGCTGGGGCAATTTTAAAGTTGCCAAAAATTGACAAACAGGTGCAGGATGAAAAATCACAAGAAGTTGATTTAGCTGAATTGCAAGTTCACCAGCAATTGCAGGAGAAAAAAATTATTGCATCTGCTCCAATTTGAGAGGATTTTTGAGTTGTGAGTGGGAATTTGAGAGGAGTTTTGAGTCTTGAGATTGCTGCGTGACTCGGAACGCTGCGCCGTGAGTCGAAATTATTTTACTGCGGTTTCCAAACCGGATTACTAGCATTCAAATCCTGATTATTGGTTAATTTAGTTAATCCAGAACCAGCTCGATTAATCACATACAAGCTGCTTTTGTTACCAGGGATTTCATTAAACGTAAAAGCAATTTGCTGACTCTCATAAGACCAGGCTAATTCATAAATTACCGACATCAAGACCGTTAGCATTGATGGTAAATAAACTGTTCCTAACCTCGCTGCCGCGCCTCTGGAGGGCGGTAAACGCCAGCGTCCTCGGTTTTTGGGCTGCGGATGACGGGGGCTTTGGAGGCTCAAAAAGAGGTCGATCGAGAGTGCGAGACAGCAAAGGGCGATCGAACTAAAACGCCATAATTTCTTGAAACGCATTTTGTGAGTTTATCCTCTTACTTTTAAGTCTTCGTAGTCTTGATATCTCGCAGCACTTAAAGAAGTCGGGGATCTGGCAAATTTTAACTCAAAACTATTACCAATGCCCTATTCGCAATGCCCCATTCCCAAGGCCCTATTCCCAAGGCCCTATTCAAAGTGTTTGTCTATCTATGTGTCGCGACAGCATCAAACTCTGTTTAATTCTACCAATAATTAGCTCGAACATTTTTCTGCGAGACGGATTCTTGCTGCTGGGAGGCATACCTAATTCACAACACATTAAATTCAAATCAGTTGCACTCATAGTCAACAATTTTTCCCTCACCTCTTGTTCCTTACCATTTTTAGCTTTTAAACGTAGTTCTTCATAAACTTGGAGAACCTGTTCGGCTGGTAAATTAGCAGGTTTCTTGACATCAGCAGCAGTTTGAGAGTTGGGAAGTTCCGAAGTTTTCGATGCAGCAGAAGTCGCTCCCCGCTTGACTTGAGTTTCAATCCTGGTTAATTTTCGAGAAACTTCGCGCAGGATTTCCTTGAGTTCACCGATTTCATCAACTAACTGCACGGTTTCTTCATCCTTTTTAATCATTTCAGATACTCCGCACACTCACGCCACAATTGTTCAAATTCCCTCACTAATTCTCGCGGCAATTTACCCTCATTAATCGCCCGTTTTAGACCAACGCTTTCGCGAATCGTCGATTCTAAAAACTTAACTTCTATATGATTTTCTTTTGATATATCAGCACAAAGTCTTTTCACTTCTCTCATGTAAAACTGAACTTCATTAGTCAGCAATCCTCCATAGATTTTAGCTTTGTTCATAAATACTGCAATCTTGGGAAATGGGTAAGGCTCGATCCGTTTCTGGAGAGAGTTTAAAACTAAGCTCAATCCCCTAGAACCAAAGTAATCTGGATTGACGGGAATCAAGATTAAGTCGCAGCAAGAGAGGACGCTGTAGGTGAGGAGACTGAAGGAAGGAGAGCAGTCAAACAGGAACAATTCATATTTGGGGAGATTGGCTGAATTGGTAATTTTGCCGAGGAATTGGCGGATAAAGTCTTTAACATTTTTTCCTTCAAATCCGTCTAAGTCTAACCAATACAATTCTTCGACTGAAGGGACAAAATGTAACTGTTCGTCAATCTGGTAAATAGTCTCGAAACCAACGGGAAATTTAAAGTTTTGTCCGGCTTTTTTGAAGACTTCGAGAGCGTCGTAAATTGTGAGTCGGTGCTTGAGAGATTTTTCGTACCACTTGCCAAATTTGTCATCTAAATGACCTGTACTCTCGTTAAGTCCGATCGCCTCTGTGAGCGACATTTGCGGGTCTAAGTCTAACATGAGAACTTCTAAGTCTGTGTTTTGGGATATGATATTTCCCAGGCTCCAAGTGACGGTGGTTTTCCCGACACCGCCTTTGAAGTTGATCACGGCTATGGATTTTGGAGTCATGGCTGGCTTTGTTTAGGTTTTGCTCTATAAATTAAAACATATTGTGTGACTTAGTTCAGCGTGCGATCGGTGTGATGTGTGAATTGACATGAGATATCGAATAGTTCCTCCTATGTTGTCTTAGATAGACGAATTAAATTCAACTCACAGCCAGAAGCTCATTTAGCTTATTTTTTAACTCTGGGGATACCATTAATGGATTATAGACTTCGCCCTCATATGGTTGCCAAACATAACTAGGACTAAATGGTCGGAAAACTGGTAATATTTCTAGCCCATGAGTAAGTTCCTTTGCTAAAACAAATCCAGGAATAGATAAATTAGATAAATCCTCCATAAGTTCACTATAGGTTCTGAATTCATCAACTTCAACCCCAACCAAAGCATAGCGAAACCAAGGAGCAAACCGTAGAGTTAGATAAAATAAAATACCTAACTCTGTCATCACATAAGCACTTTCAGGGCTATCTATTCCCACTTCACTAATATTATTTGGATAAACCCGACACCACCAATTTTGCAAACTATCTTGAAAATTGTCTGTGCGACATAGACATTGGCGACTATTTGACAGCATCCATTCTATTCCCTCAAAGTGTTGAGCAAATTGATTGACATTGCTTTGATCAGAGCCACACTCTGCCGATAAACTGAATATCCACGCCATTGTTATAGACTCCTATGATATATCAACTTAATCAACTCTTTCCCAATCATTTTGGGTATTTGCTAATGCTGTCTCGTACTTTTCCAGAGACATTGTAATTCTTGGCAAGATGCTTTCGCCGTTGGTTTGCTAGAGATTAAATTTAACTGATGATAGGCTTGCTCAATTTGGGTTACAGTAGGAACTGGAGTATAACCCACCTGTACAACTGATTTTCAACCAATTATCACCTAAATTTTTATTAATTAGCGTAGTAATTCTATGGTCATAACTTATATAATCATCAAATATCCCATTGTTTAGCAAAAAAACTAAAACTTCTTGGCATTTTTGCCCTTCATGTTCATCTGGGTAATATACCCTTACTGTAATTAGTACTCTATCTGCTGATATCCCTAACTCTTCTCTTTCTGTAATAGTTTTAACTTTTTCTTCTTGATTGTCCTCCGAATTTCTGAGAGTATTTATAATCAAAGAGTT
>Ga0316607_1000570_pt1 | contig 12764 bp, 5 predicted proteins | sample MIS2016062E_MG_FD_207674 | JGI IMG/M metagenome (GOLD analysis project Ga0316607, IMG submission 207674) | Microbial mat bacterial communities from Middle Island sinkhole, Lake Huron, Michigan, United States - MIS.2016.062E | ecosystem: Environmental > Aquatic > Freshwater > Lake > Sediment...
TATACTTAATTAAATGCTGAAAGTCAAGCCTTTAACCTTCAAAAAACAGGCAATTTTTTTTATTCTAATTAAGGGAAAAAAACAATTTAGCTGTCGTCACAAATAACAACTAACAACGAACAAATTAAGAATTAGCTTTCAGGGGAATCTCGATCGCAAATTCTGCACCAACTCCCGGCGCAGAAGTGCAATGCAGCGAGCCGCCGTGGCGTTCTGTAACAATTTGATAGCTAATTGACAAGCCCATTCCAGTGCCTTTACCCACAGGTTTAGTGGTAAAAAACGGGTCAAAAAGCCGAGTGCCGACAGTCTCCGGTATTCCCGGCCCGTTGTCAGCAATCCGAATGATTACCCGGGAGGATGAAGGCATTTCAGTGCCGATGCGGATCTGGCTGGGATTTTGACGCATTTCGTCAGCAGAAAGTCGCGAGTCCCTGTCTTCCAAAGCATCCAAAGCATTGCTCAAGATATTCATGAATACTTGATTTAGCTGGCCGGCATAACATTCTACTAAGGGCAATTTGCTGTATTCTTTAATCACTTGAATCTCTGGATGATTGTGTTTGGCTTTGATGCGGTGCTGCAAAATCATTAAGGTGCTATCTATGCCGTCATGAATGTTGACTTCTTTCATTTCCGCTTCGTCCATGCGGGAGAAAGTGCGGAGAGAAGCAACAATTTGTTGAATTCTGTCTGCACCGACTTTCATCGAACCAAGCAACTTTGGCAAATCTTCCATGAGAAAGTCAAGTTCAATAGCTTCTATTTCGTCTTGAATCTCCGGGACTGGATCGGGATAGTGGTTTTGGTAAAGTTCGATCACTTTGAGCAAGTCTTGGGTATATTCGTTAGCGTGGGTGAGGTTGCCGTAAATAAAGTTAACTGGGTTGTTAATTTCGTGGGCGACTCCTGCAACTAACTGACCGAGAGATGACATTTTTTCATTTTGAATTAACTGCGATTGAGTGCTAGTTAATTGCTGCAAGGTTTGTTCTAATTCCAGAGCTTTATTGCGAGTTTGGGTGTAAAGATCGGCTTGATTGAGGGCGATCGCCAATTGAACTGTAATCGCTTGCAACAATTCTACTTCGCTGTGACTCCAGGGCCGCACAGAAGCGGAGTGGGCGCAGGTAACAACGCTCACGACTCCCGAAAGTGCCTGCATCGGAATTGCCAAGACAGATTGGTAGCCCAGAGAGCTAATAGACTGTTTCCAAACAGGGTCTGCGGTTGCTCCGACATCATCGACTTGCAGCGTTTCTAGACGCAACATCTGTTCTCCTAAAGTACCGAAGTCAGAAGCTTTATAGCAACCGATTAAATCGGGAAGTTCTCTGGTGCGAGATTCTTTAATAATATCCCAAAATGCCTCTTCTTGTTCGGTGCGGTACTGGGAAAAATAGCAGCGATCGATCTGCATGAAAGCGCGAATTTCTTGAACAGCGACACTAATGATGCTGTCGAAGTCGAGGGAATTGCGGATTTGAGTTGTGAGGCTGTTGAGCAATTTTTCTCGATCGGCTTGTTGTCGGAGTTGGGCTGACGATTCCCTCAAAGCCAGTTCTCCCAACTTGCGATCGGTAATATCTTCAATAATTGCTAATAAATATTGGGGATCGCCAAATCGATCGAGAATTGCGGTTTTCTTGGTATGAAATATGCGAGTCTCGCCTTCTCTGGTTTGAATTAGTTCTTCGGGAATGTCTAAAATCTGCGCGCTGGCGAGCACTTCCCGGTCTTTGGCGGTGAAAAAGTCGGCTTGTTCTCTGGGGAAAAAGTCGTAGTCGTTTTTGCCCATAACTTCTGCTGCGGGGAAACCGAGTAACTGTTCGGCGGCTGGATTCCACAGTACAAATCGCAATTCTGCTGCTGCTTTGGCAACTACTGCTACGGGTATGGTTTGGAGTACGGATTCCATAAACTTTTGGGCGTGTTGGAGTTCTGTTTCTGCAAGTTTGCGATCGCTAATATCTCGCACGTTGGCAATGATGCTAACATTGCCATTGAGATTAATTTTGGATAATGCAATTTCTGCATCAAAAGTTGAACCGTCATGGGGGCGCCTAGCTTTCCATTCAATGCGGGCTGTTTCTCCTGCTATTACCCTTTGCCAAATTTCTCCGAATTCTTCTACGGGATTTTCCGCCGTGGAATAGTCGTTTTTAACTGATAATTTTGTTGCTTGGGAGGCGCTAACTCCGTACATTTCCAACATGCGATTATTGACATCTAGAATGTTGCCTTCTAAATCGTGAATGAAGATAGCATCGTAGACATTGTTAAATATAGTTCGCAGGTTTTGTGCGGAAATTTGCACGGCTGCTTCAGCGTTTTTGCGATCGCCGATTTCTTGTTCTAGCTGGGCGACGGCTTGGGACAACTCTGCGGTGCGATCGCTCACTCTGTCTTCCAACTCGGCTGCTGCTTGTCGCAGGGCTGCTTCAGCGTTTTGGCGATCGGTAATGTCGATCACAGTACCCAACAGTTTTACCACCTTGCCGTTGGCATCAGTTTCAGCTCTGCCCAGGGCGTTCAGGTGTCGCAGCGTGCCGTCGGGACGGAGGATGCGGTAGTCAAAATCAAAGGGGATGCCGAAGTCAACTCCCCGCTGTACTTCCGTCCCCCACAATTCCAAATCTTCTGGATGGATCAGAGTGACTTGCTGTTCTATGGTGGGTGCTGTGGCCGCTGGTTCGAGTCCGTGGATGCGGAAGAGTTCTTCTGACCAAGTAACGGTTCCCGTTGTGACATCGAGTTCCCAATTGCCGACGTGGGCGAGTCTCTGGGCTTCTTGTAGCTGTCGTTGGCTTTCGCGAATGGCGGTTTCGGCGACTTGGCGATCGGTAATGTCGAGCAAAACGCCGCAAAATACGATTTCGCCGTTCTGGCTGCGGGTGGGCATGGAGTCGCCCTGCCACCAGCGAATCTCGCCGTCGGGCTTGACTAATCGCCCCTCGTAGTGCCAGAGGGAAAGGTTTTCTACGGCTTCGGTGACGGAAGCGATGTAGCTTTGGAAGTCATCAGGGTGGAGGCGGGAAATGAATGTATTGATGTCTTGCGTCATTGCTGCTGCTGTGACGCCGCTGATCTCGAAGATGCGATCGCTCATGTAGTCAATGCGCCAAACTCCGTCACGGTTGCAAAACTGGAACAAAGCTCCGGGGATGGTAGCCGCAATGGTTCTAAACCGGCTTTCGCTGGCACCCAGGGCTGCAAAAGTCTGTTGCAGTTCGGCTGTGCGTGCTTCTACTCTGCGCTCTAGTTCTGCGTTGGCGTGTTGCAATGCGGACTCTGCGCGTTTGCGATCGGTAATGTCGGTAGCCGTGCCTGTGATGCCGAGGACATTGCCTGTGTCGTCGAACAGGGCGATCGCATTGAACATCAGATATTTGATGCTACCGTCTTTAGCGATTTGTGCGCTCTCATGCTGAAAAATTGATTCTCCGGCAAGTAGGTTCGCGAAAACCTTTAATTCTTTTTGAATTTGTTCTGGTGTCATAAAGTCGGAGAAAGGCCTACCGAGCATTTCTTCTGCGTCGTAACCGTAGATGTATTTAACTGCTGGGTTGACGAAAGTATAGCAACCTAAAGCATCGACTGACCAAATCATGTCTTGGGAAGTTTCTACTAGGCTGCGGTATTTGGTTTCGTTGGCTTTGACGGCTTCTTCTGCTAGTTTGCGTTCCGTCATGTCGCGGGAGACACCGACAGTCATTGTGATGTCTCCTTCTTCGTTGCGAATCGGTGTTTTGACTGTACTAAACAGTCGCACTTCTCCATCGTGTCGCACGATCGGTTCTTCGGGAATTGCCAGAGTTTGTCCGGTTTCAAATACGAAGGTGTCATCTTTAATGTATTGGAGAGTATAGTCAGGAATGTTGAAAGGTGCGTCTACGATTCCTTGAAGTTCCTCTTCACTCATGCCGTAATAGTCGCGAAATGCTTTATTAGCCCAGACGATTTTTGATTGAGGGCCTTTGACTAATACCATATCAGCGATCGAGTCGAGAATTTGGTGAGATCTTTTCTCGCTTTCCTGCAGTTGTTGGTGCGTGCGATCGATTTCTGCTAATTGCCTCTGGGTTTGCAAGTGCAATTCGGCTTGGTAGATGGCGATTGCTAGGTGTTCTCCTATTTGCTTGGCAAATTCGATTTCGTCTTCTTGCCATTCGCGGGGTTTGCCGCAGGAGTGAATGCAAAGCAATCCCCACAGGTGTTGTCCTTGCAGCAGGGGTATGACTAAGTTAGCTCTGATTTGAAATCGTTTGAGGATTTTGAGGTGACAAGGGCTCAATTGGGCTTTATAGATATCGGTGACAGCTTGAACGTATCCTTTGGCATAGTTGGCTGCAAATTGTTCGCCGAAGCAGCGATCGTGAACTTTTGCGCCTAGGGATGGGCTGTATTGAGGCAGTACGTCTTCTGATACTACTTCGCCTTCGTTCCAATCTGATTCGGGGAGGAAGCGGTAAACAGCGACTCGATCGGCATTTAGGAGTTGCCGAACTTCGGTTGCTGTAGTTTTGAATATTGTTTCTAAGTCTAGGGATTCGCGAATTTTGCCAATAACTCCCATCAGGGCTTGCAGCTTTTTGAACCAGGTTTGAGACTGCATTTCTCTTTCTAGGTGAATTAGCTTCATCCGCAGGCTGGTTATTTCTAGATACAGGAATTCATCAAACATATGCTATTTTTTTAGTTAATTTGTGGTTGGGTAATTACGAAGTAGAGGGCATCCCAAGAGAGAGCTGAAATTTGAGTCTGTTGGATGGGAATCACAAATGGCAAATTCTGTTCCTTCTCCTAGCACTTAGCAGCTACTCAGACTCTATTTCCGTATTTTTTTAAGCGATCGCTCGAGCGCTCATTTTAGCTCAGTACATTTACTGATTTATTGTGCGATCGGTGACTTGATGTGGTATAAATTGTCAAAATTTTGGGGATTTTACTAAAAATTGGCATTTTTTTGCGATCGACATTTCTTTCAATTATCACACTTTTATGATTGCCACTCCCGTCGAGCAGTGGTGAGGAAGAAGAGGCGATCGCATCTGCTGTTTGCAGTACCTAGCAAAAGTTATGAACATTGAGCCGCCTGTTTGAGAATTTTCCCTGATTCTCGATTCATCGGCCTTTCAGCAGCTGGCTATAAGTGCCAACCGCACCAGCCAATTTATCTTTTGTATAAGTGAAATCTGGCCTGGGACTAAGATTGTTCTGACTTGTATAACAGCCCAGGCTGTGACTGACCTTTTTCTGACTTGTATAGCCGGTTGGCAGAGAGGAGCTTAACTAAATAACCAAATACTTTTCTCAAGTTCTTAAACGGCTAAAGCTTCAAAAACAATCCGAATTTACGCCGATGGACAAGCAGGAGCCGACTCCCTTGGTGGAAACAGGAAGCAGACCCTTTGGAAATTACTTCTGGTTGAATGGAGAAGCGATTTGATCAGTTTAGCCAATAGCAGACAGCTATCTATTTTAAAGGTCAAACGATTTGAGATTTGAGATTTGAGATTTGAGAATTCCCAGGTTCTGCCTGGGAATCAGTTAAAACCAGTTAAAAACCAATTAAAGTTAATTAAAATCTGCGAGTTGGTCTACCCGCAGCCAAATATTCGGGGTAGGGACTTTGCCAAATTTGACGAAAGCATAGTCGCCGCGAACATCCATCACCTCGCCCTTCGTTTCAAATATATAGGACGAAAAGCGCGGGTCACTGGCTTTGGCTTCTAAACTATTTTCCAATTTTTCGCGTAGGGCGCGGACTATGCTACCTTTTTTGATTGCCATGACTTGCTCGGTTTTGTTTATAAAACTATACAAATTTTAATCTAGATTTGCCTTTACAGAACTTCTTTCTTCTGACTGATGACTGATGACTGATGACAGTTGACTTCTGGTTATTGCTGACAAACGGGGCAAAAATGAGTCGATCGCCCTGCTAATTTGAGCCGTTCGATCGGGATTGAGCAAGTGCGGCAAGGTTGGGCTTTGCGATTGTACACCCAAGCGACGCCGCCGTAGTTGCCGTTGACGCCTTGGACGTTGAGAAAATTGCTGAAAGTAGTGCCACCAGATGCGATCGCCTGAAGCAAGACTTGAATAATAGCCGAATGGATGCGGCCAATTTGGTCTGCCGTCAAATCCGCGCACCAAGTTGTCGGCAAAACCCCCGACAAAAACAAAGTTTCGTCAGCATAGATATTGCCCAAACCCGCCACCAGAGACTGGTCTAACAATGCTGTTTTAATTGGTCGCGCCCGTCGGTGGAGCTTTTGGGCTAAATATGCGACTGAAAAATCTGCTGAAAAAGGTTCTGGGCCCAATACTTTGAGGCCAGTGACAACGCTGGAAACCTCTGTTTCCGGGGGCACGTACCACATTTGCCCGAAGGTGCGCTGGTCTACAAAGCGCAATTCTTGGTTTCCCTGAAGGAACAGCCGGACTCGCGCGTGTTTTTGCAGGGGTTCGTCGCGATTCACCCACAGGAGTTGTCCTGTCATCCGCAGGTGAACGGCCAACCAGCCAATTTTTGAAGGCGGAAGGAAGAAGGGCTCAGGGTACAAAGAAGGAAAAGGGAAGAAGGAATCAGGAAGAGGGGAAGAGTTGGGAGTTTGATCCCGAAATTCTCCCCCTTTCCCTTTCTCCCTTTCTGCTTCTGTGGGTTGAGATAGTTCTGCCAGGAGGTATTTGCCGCGTCTGTACCAGCGTTCGATCGACTTTCCTTTGAGTTTTGTCAAAAAATCGGTAGCAGAGATTGAGGGGGCAATGGAGCTGGCTAACAGCACATCTCCGCCCAAAATTTCTCGATCGAGCGTCACTTGATTTAAACCCCGGCAAATAGTTTCAACTTCTGGCAGTTCTGGCACAATTAGCGCTCTTAGGGTTTACTTATTTGGTTAGCATTTAGGAGCGCTTTGACATACCTCCCCGTCTATCAAGTCCGAGGATTCCTTGACGCTTCATAGCAACGCGCTCCGCAAGCGGTAGTCTTACCGTCGCTCCACGTCCGTTTAGAGTCTCCCAATGCCCTGTGGCGACTATCTGCATTCTAGCAAAAAGCCGTCCTAGAAGGACGGGGCTTGTATCCCAGTTTTTTGGTCACCTTATGGCTTAGCTGCTGGCTTGGATGCTGCTGGCTTGGCGGCGGCCTTTGCTCCTGGTGCTGCGCCTGCTGCTGGTGCTTTGGCTTTAGCTTTGGGTGCTTCGACTTCCACTACTTCGCTGAGGGCAAAGTTGTTGGTATTGACGCCAGCATAATTTACTTTGTCAAAGCGAACGATAACTGCGTATTTAATACCGCTTTGGTCTACCGTGGCAACGGTGCCCAATTCTTGATACCAGAAGGATTCTTTGCGGAGAATCCGAACTTTAGAACCGCGTTGAACCATGAGCTTTTTTTCCTTTGCGATGAATAAACGGATCAAGCCATTTTTTTTACTTTAGTCGATCGTGCGGCGCTTTTAAAGTCTGCAAGGGAATTTTTCTTTGACACGCCGTTTTTTGTCTACGTTTTGTAAAGAAAAGTAAACTTTTTTGTAGTGCGAGCTGTGGGGAGGGAAAAATAAATAACCTCATATTATCAATCAAATGAAAGCAGTGCGATCGGGTTGATAAAAAACTTTACAAATCGGCGAGTGGGGTGGATTGTATTTTTTGGGTGGGATGCCCAGCCATAAGAGGAGACGGCAGTGCCGTTTTCTCCTTTCATCAAGGGCGATCGATTATTTTGATGTAGGGAAACGGCACTGCCTTGTCCGAATTTTCCGTATTGTCGATTTGCGGATTAATCAACCTTGTATTTAATTATCTTGCCACGCTAAACTATGGCAAAGTGCGGGGAATATTAAAATTATGCCGTTTGATTTAGCTAATACTAAAATTCGGGTGATTGGTTGCAGCGCGATAATGGCTATTGGGCAACTTATTTCAAATGCGATCGCCAATCCGGGAGCACAAGCAGCAGTGGGGATGATGGGTGGTCCGATCGCAATTGGAGGCATTTCTATCTTAGCAGCGATCGCAGGTGGTATCGCCGGGAATATGGCGGCGAATGACATCGGGGATAGGATGACGGAAAAGTTGACAAAAAATCCGAGGATTCTCGAAAATCGCGATTTGAGTAGGGCGGCGGGTGAGGCGATCGGCTATATTTTGAGAGAGGTTGCGAAGTCCGATCGACTAAGGGAGATCGCCGAAACCAAAAATTTGCCTTATCCAGAACAGGCTTTAGACGAATTAGCCGATAAAACTCCTCAATACTGGCTAGATATTAACACGAGTACAGCCGACTTGTCAAGGGGTTTACAGATTTCCGAAGACCAGCTAACCAAGATTTTTTCTGCGGATGCCGAAGAGTTCGATCGAGTTACCGGATTGACACCGGAAGATTGGGCAAATTTTGTCAACAAATTCGCCGCCAGCGATCGCAAATCCTTCGATGCAGAAATTGTCGAATTTGTCGCGAATAAGCTTTATACAACTTTCCCGAAAGCCTACCGCGAAGTGCTGAAACTCGATGCGGCGAAGGGAGGAGAAAAGTTTGCCGCGATGTTGTTGAATCTGCACCAAATTGCTTTGGGCGAACTCAAAGATTTGGGGCTGCAAAATGGGGAGATTCTGCAAAAATTGGAAGCGGTGGCGACGCAGCAGCAGATTTGTCAAGTGATGGTGAAGTTGGAGGCGATCGAAATTGGTATCCGCGACGATTTGGCGCAGATTCAGAATTTGCTGCAAACATTTGTGGATACTTCCGCGCCCCGATTGCCGCTTCCCTACGAGTGCGAAACGATTATTCAAGACCGAGTTAAAGACTTTACCGGGCGCTTATTTGTATTTGAAGCAATTGGCAGTTTCTTGCAGAAAAATCGGCAAGGCTATTTTGTTTTAGAAGCCGATCCCGGTGTCGGGAAAAGTGCAATTATGGCGAAGTTAGTGCTGCTGCTGAAACGGCGCTGCGTCGTCCATTTTAACTCGCAATCTCAAGGCACTGTTAAGCCAAAGCAATTTCTGGAAAATGCCTGTACTCAGTTAATTCGACGCTATCAACTGGATTACCCAAAATTGCCAGATAATGCGACTACAGATGGCAATTTTCTGAGTCGATTGTTGGGGGAAGTCAGCGCTAAATTGGGCGGCAAAGAGTTGATTATTGTCGTCGATGCCCTGGATGAAGTCGATTTGACTTCCCAAAGCAGCGGTAGCAATGTTCTCTATTTGCCAGATGCTTTGCCGGATCATGTTTATTTTATTGTCTCGAAGCGGCCGAAATCTCTGCCTTTGCCAAATCATCAAGTTTTTGATTTGATGCAATACAGTGCAAAAAGTTTGGCGGATGTCAAGGTTTATATTGACAAACGTACTAGCAACAGTGCATCAATTCAGAATTGGATTAACCATCAAAATTTGCAGCGCGAACAGTTTGTGGCGGCGGTGGCTGAAAAAAGCCAGAATAATTTTATGTACCTGCGCTACGTGCTGAATGATATCGACACCGGCAGTTACAGCGATGTGACTTTGAACGATTTGCCGAGGGAGTTAGAAGGATATTATAAGAAACACTGGGTACAGATGATGGGCAGGGATGACGATCCGCTGCTGGAGATGAAGGTTAAGATTATTTATGTGCTCTCAAAAGCGCGTGAGGCTGTTTCTCGCGGGTGGATTGCTAAATCGGTGGGTGAGACGGATTTTAAAGTACAGCAGGTACTCAGAAAATGGGATTCGTTTTTGCGGCAGCAGCAAGTCGATGGCGAAATTCGCTACAGCATTTATCACAACAGTTTTCGCGAGTTTCTGGAAAAAGATGAAACTGTGCAATCGGCTGGGATTAATGTTGAAGAACTTAACCGCAACAGTATTAATAACAGGATAGAAGGAGCGCCGCTATGAGCGATTTAAGTGTGTGGTTGGCGCAGCAAAATAAATCAGAGCGAGAATATTTGTTGAAATATCAACCCAGGGATTTCGTTGAGGAGTTGCGGGATTTCAACCGTTATTATCGTTGGGTGACTGATTTTGGTTTCATTGAGGCGAAGTTGGAATTGTTGGGGGTTCAAGCGTTAATTGAGGATTACGATTTGGCGAGAGTTTCTGATGTTTTGTTGTCGGAGGGGCAAACTGAAACGCTGAAATTGATTCAAGGGGCGATTCGCAAGTCGGCGCACGTTTTGTATCGGGATAAAACGCAATTGGCTGGGCAATTGTTGGGCAGGTTGCTGGATTTTGAAATGCCGCAGATTCAGGGGTTGCTGGAACAGGCGCGGCAGTTGAAAGATAGCCCTTGCTTGTTACCTTTAAAGGCTAATTTAGAACGGGCGGGAGAAGGATGCCTGAGAACCCTCACCGGTCATACTAACTCGGTAACAGCAGTGGCGATCGCACCCGACGGCAAAACCGCGATTTCCGCTTCATGGGATAAAACCCTGAAAATCTGGGACACAGACAGCGGCACCGAACTTAGAACCCTCACCGGTCATACTAACGAGGTATATGCAGTGGCGATCGCACCCGACGGCAAAACAGCGATTTCGGCTTCAAGGGATAAAACCCTGAAAATCTGGGACACAGACAGCGGCACCGAACTTAGAACCCTCACCGGTCATACTAACTCGGTAACAGCAGTGGCGATCGCACCCGACGGCAAAACAGCGATTTCCGCTTCATGGGATAAAACCCTGAAAATCTGGGACACAGACAGCGGCACCGAACTTAGAACCCTCACCGGTCATACTAACTCGGTAACAGCAGTGGCGATCGCACCAGACGGCAAACGAGCAATTTCGGCTTCAGTGGATAAAACCCTGAAAATCTGGGACTTAGACAGTGGAACTGAATTCATAAATCTCACTGGTCATACTCACCGAGTAAGAGCAGTCGCGATCGCACCAGACGGCAAAACAGCGATTTCGGCTTCAGACGATAAAACTCTTAAAATCTGGGATATTCACAGTGGCACCGAACTCATAACTCTCATCGGTCATACCGACTATGTATATGCAGTTGCTATTACACCAGACGGCAAAACAGCGATTTCCGCTTCTTCGGATAACACCCTCAAAATCTGGGACACAGACAGCGGCAACGAACTTAAAACCCTCACCGGTCATAGTAGCTCGGTAATAGCAGTGGCGATCGCACCCGATGGCAAAACAGTGATTTCAGCTTCAAAAGATAAAACTCTAAAAATTTGGGACACCGAGAGTGGTCAGCTACTGAGAACCCTGATCGGTCATGCTCGCTATGTATCAGCAGTCGCCATTGTGCCCGATGGCAAAACAGCGATTTCGGTTTCAGGGGATCATACTCTCAAAATCTGGGACATTGACAGTACCACTTTCCTCAGAAGTTTTACCGATCATACTGACTTGGTAAGGTATGTGGCGATCTCGGCTGACGGCAAACTAGCGATTTCGGTTTCAAGGGATAAAACCCTGAAAATCTGGGACACCCAGACAGGCACCGAACTTTTAACCCTCACCGATGGTACTAGCCAGGTACGAGCAATAGCGATCGCACCAGACGGCAAAACAGTGATTTCCGCTTCAGAGGATGGAACCTTAACAGTCTGGGAAATTGATAGCGGAACTCAACTCAGAATTCTTGTGGATCATAGTGGTTTGGTAAATGCCTTCGCGATCGCACCCGACGGCAAAACAGCAGTTTCTTGTTCAGGAGATTGCAACCTCAAAATTTGGGACACAGACAGCGGTAGGGAACTGAACACTCTTACCGGTCATAATGATGAGGTAACAGCAGTCGCGATCGCACGCTACGGCAAAACAGCGATTTCCGCTTCAAGGGATAACACCCTGAAAATCTGGGACACAGACAGCGGCACCGAACTTAGAACCCTTACCGGTCATACTAACTCGGTAAATGCAGTGGCGATCGCACCCGACGGCAAAACAGCGATTTCGGCTTCATACGATAAAACCCTGAAAATCTGGGACACAGACAGCGGCACGGAACTGAGAACCCTCACCGGTCATACTAACTGGGTACAAGCAGTGGCGATCGCACCCGACGGCAAAACAGCGATTTCCGCTTCAGCGGATAAAACCCTGAAAATCTGGGATACAGACAGCGGCACCGAACTTAGAACCCTCACCGGTCATACTAGGTATGTAACAGCAGTGGCGATCGCACCCGACGGCAAAACAGCGATTTCCGCTTCAGCGGATAAAACCCTGAAAATCTGGGATACAGACAGCGGCACCGAACTTAGAACCCTCACCGGTCATACTAGGTATGTAAATGCAGTGGCGATCGCACCAGACGGCAAAACAGCGATTTCCGCTTCAGATGATAATACCCTGAAAATCTGGGACACAGACAGCGGCACCGAACTTAGAACCCTCACCGGTCATACTAACGGGGTACTAGCAGTGGCGATCGCACCAGACGGCAAAACAGCGATTTCCGCTTCAGATGATAATACCCTGAAAATCTGGGACACAGACAGCGGCACCGAACTTAGAACCCTCACGGGTCATACTAACGGGGTACTAGCAGTGGCGATCGCACCCAACGGCAAAACAGCGATTTCCGCTTCAGGGGATAATACCCTGAAAATCTGGGACACAGACAGCGGCACCGAACTTAGAACCCTCACGGGTCATACTAACGGGGTACTAGCAGTGGCGATCGCACCCGACGGCAAAACAGCGATTTCCGCTTCATGGGATAATACCCTGAAAATCTGGGATTTGCTTAGCGGTGAAGAGGTTGCTAGTTTCAGCGGAGAATATGGGTTTACTTGC
>Ga0316607_1000572_pt1 | contig 12754 bp, 8 predicted proteins | sample MIS2016062E_MG_FD_207674 | JGI IMG/M metagenome (GOLD analysis project Ga0316607, IMG submission 207674) | Microbial mat bacterial communities from Middle Island sinkhole, Lake Huron, Michigan, United States - MIS.2016.062E | ecosystem: Environmental > Aquatic > Freshwater > Lake > Sediment...
AGTCGGGACGGTTGCGAGGATGACAGTTGCGAAGTTCCTGTTCTGGATCTCCCTTGAAATAATTGGCGATCGCCCGTGCTAAAGCTTGTTTTTCTTCTCTCTCAATCCGTTCGATTTCCGCGTCCCAACCATCCAAACAGCCCTTGTAAAATTTGCTGTATTCTAAAGCCTCTAAGGGAAGTGTGTTTTGATTTTTGCCATTTTTGCCAGTATATAAATCTTGAATTCGATACCTGAGATGACCCTTAACCCAAGTGATGAGACTGGCTTGAATCGGAGAACGTTGGGGATTAAACTCGTGAAGGTGCTTGTTTAACCATAGCCAAGTTTCATTCTGGGCTTCATAATAATAGGGATGAGAAACTTTTGACAATTTTGGTGAGAGTTGCAGTTTCCGAAATAATTTATCGACCATTTTTCGACGCTGGGGAATATCCACTGATTCCGAGCAAATTTCTAGAATTAGTTCACGTAATAATTCGTCTTGGGGAGTGCGATCGGAATATTTGTCCAGTTTCAACCTCAATTCATTTATGCGCTCCATAATCACCCTTTTAGTAAATGTACCCGATGTAACACCCTGGAAACTTTTGGTTAGGTTGGTAGAGATGAAAAATGATTAAACTAACTCGCAGACTTTAGGTACAATTCGGACAGCTCACCTAAACCTAGTTTGGTACAGTTGTTACTTCTACACATTTTCCCGGAGTGGCCTAATCAAAACAAGGCTAAAATTCACACACAAAGTTCACAATTTTTATGAAGAAATCACAAAAATCACAAAAATCACAAAAATCATCTTATAATTACCAAAAAATAGATTAACTGGGGAAAGCAATGGAAGTGGAAGAAATGTTGAATCTCTTGGATGCCTGGGTTTTGGAAAAGAAGGGCCGATCGCTGGATTGGGCGGAAAAAGAGATAATTCGCCTAAGCTGGCTGGAGGTAGATTATGCGGATATGAACATTTATGGCTACAAACCTAGCTATATCGAGAGAAGGCTAGCACAAGGTTTGTGGGCTCTAGTATCAGAGGTGATTGGGGAAGGAACAAAAGTTACTAAAAAAAGATTCAGGCTGGCGATGGAAGAAGCAATCAAGAAGCGATCGCGCCCGGAAGCACCAGCAAGAGAAATGACTTTTTTTGATGCGGCGAGGGATGCTAACAATCGAGGGGTGAATTTAAAACAAGCTGGCGAATTCGTCGCAGCTAGAAAGGAGTTCGAGCTTGCTCTTAAAATTAACCCAGATAATGCAGCAACTTACTACAATCAAGCATTGATGTATGAAGAAGCGGGAATAGTCGATCACGCTATGCAACTATATCAGGATGCAGCATTCCGTGGCTTTGCTGCTGCTTATTGCAATTTGGCCCGTTTGTACATTATTGAATATAAAGATTTTCATAAATCTGTTGAAAAAATCGGACATGGTTTAAAGCTGGTGGAAACCGAGAAAGTTGAGGATGACAAAATAGTCAAAGCTGGGTTGTTAACCTATCTTGCTTGGGCTTGGAAGGAACAAGGACGCTATGAAGAAGCTTTGGTTAAGTTGCAAGAGGCTGTTAAACTAGATAGCGTTCGGGGTTTAACTTATGGCATTATGGCTCAAGTGCAAGAAAATCTGGGGAATGATGCAGAAGTTGTGAAAGCTTGGAAAAAAGTTCTGGAATATGCTAAGTCGGATGAGCGAGATGAAGATGTTTACATTGGTAAGGCTCGTCAGCGTCTGAAGCAATTAGGTGGCTCGAATTAAAGGTAAAGTACGCGCGTGCGTAGCTATCCCCTAGGGAATCGCGCTGTGAGATACCCGAATTCTTAAAGAAGTCGGGTATCGGGGATTTTGTTTTTTACGTGGATTTACTTAAGTGCGATCGCACTCTGACTAAAGAAACCGGGTTTTTTACTAAATTTGCGGGCTGCAAACTGTGTATTTTCTTAGAAAAACCCGGTTTCTGATACCCCATGAGTCCATGACTAATTAATCAAGGACATGGGTATTCATTGCCATGTACATCGATACAAATTCGGGGTATCATGTTATTCGTGGCTGACCCAAAGGCTGTCCGAGCGATGGAAGCACCTGAAACTGCCGCTAGTACCAGACTTATGTTGGCGAATGCGATCGAGCAGATGAGGAGGGGTGAAATCAAGACTTTGCAATTCATACTCTTGTCTCCAAGTCAATTTTTTGAACAAAGGACAACTGAGTTAGGCCTAACTGCTGTCTACATACCCACTCTATAAATGTCTGATTCCAACATGGAACCCAACAATGGAAAACAAGTTGGGGAATTAAGTTGGAAAAGTTAAAAATACCTCTCCTAATAGACTGCTGTACGTGAAGTCTGTTACTCAACCTTAAAGAGCGTTGCTAAGATGACCAACATATCAAATCCCCCTTGCCTGGAATGTCAGGAAGCAGAACAGAGAGAGAATCTCGATATTAACTGCATTTTAAATAGACTAAAATCAGTAAAAAAAAGCCAACTTTCTTCTAGGGAAATTTCCTATTTATGTTTGTGTTTATGTTTGTTGTCAAGGTATGAAAAAGCTTTTAGAATGGTTAAATATAAAACGCCGACAATAGAAGAACTCAATACCCAAGATCCAGAAATCAGTAAAAAGGGTGAAAATCTGAGTGCAGATATGTCAAAAACAGTACACCTTTATCTTAAAGAAATGATGAGCATAGATGAAGAAAAACGCTTGCCACCTTGGTCTAAAGTTGTCTCATTTATGCGCGATACAGGATGTAAAAAAAATCAGCAATTACCTCAAGTAGAAATGCAAAGGTTTATGTTCATTGCCAGAGTCAAAGGTAATAAAATATCTGACATTGAAATGCAAAAACAATTGAAAACACTTGGAATTGAAATAGAAATTATAGAGATGCTAAGAAATGAATAATGAAATTGATAAAAATCAGCAACAAGAAGAAATGAGTAGCAGCACTTTGTTTGTTTTCAAAGGCTCTCAGAAAGATTTTTACCGGATGATGAGCCTCTTTGAAGCAGGGGAACTGAGTGATTTACTGGGGATAGAAGTGCTGGATGTAGGAGCCATTGTAGAATCTCAACTGGTAGCACAGCCAAAAGTCATAAATTTGAGCCAATGGTTCCAGAATAATTTTGTTGAAGCGATTCAGGAAGCATGGCTGACATTAGAAGAAGTTTTTGGTAAGAGCATACGGAATCCAGCTTTTCGATCGCAAGCTGTAAAACGAGCTAAATCAATTCAATTAGGCGATCGTACAGTAGCTTTAATTCTCGATATAGCACCAGCCGAAAACCCAGAAATCAGCACAATATTAGGAGTCTATCCTATTGGCAGTCAAACTTATCTGCCAGAAAACCTTAAGCTGAATGTGTATGAATCAGAAGAAACTTTAGTAGAACTTCAAGCACCATTACAAAGTGAGGGAATGATACAAGAATTATTCTTTTTACCAGGAGAAGCATTTCGGATAGAAGTTTCTTTGGGTGATTTCAAGCAAATAGAAAATTTTCTTTTATTCCCAACAAGGTAGGCGATAAAAATGTCAGGTGTAAAGTTGGTTTTCTTAAAGATTAATCATGGCAATTTTGACCAAGGGTTTAAAGTTAACTTGCGAATTTACCAAGCAGGAAATTCTGCTTTTTTAGAAGCTGATGGCAGATTTCCCGCAGCACCAAAGATTCCTGAAATATATCAAAGTTGGCAGAAAAAATATTTACGCATGGACTGGTGTTTTCGAGCCAGGAAGGGAGAAACTATCAACGATGTTGGCAAGGTTCCCGAAGATTGTCGCCAATCATCTCAAAAATTAAGAGAAAGCATTAAAGAGTGGTTGAGAAAGTCTGATGATAGCGAGTTTCAAAAAATCAGGGAAAGACTTATAGGAGAATTAGATAAAAAAGACGAAATTAGGGTATTCATTCAAACCAAAGATGAGTTACTGAAAAAAATTCCTTGGCAGGAATGGGATTTATTTGCGGATACATACACCAATTCTGAAATTGTCCTCAGCCCCCCTGAAAATACAGAAATTCCCAGAAATGTTACAGCGTCAAGAGGAAAGTTTAACATAAAAATATTATCTATTTTGGGTTGTAGCCAAGGAATTGATGTTCAAGTCGATCAGAAGTTTCTCAAAAGTTTACCTAATACAGAACCACTTTTTCTTCCCGAACCTCGACGGAAACAATTAAGCGATAGCCTTTGGGAGAAAAACTGGGATATATTATTTTTTGCTGGTCACAGTTGGAGTGATAATAACAGTGGCAATCTTGCTATCAATTCCGATGAAACACTCACCCTGCTAGATTTGAAGCACGGTTTGCGCTGCGCTATAGAAAACGGCTTGCAGTTGGCTATTTTTAATTCCTGTGATGGTTTGAAGTTAGCAGAAAATTTAGCTGATTTGCACATTCCGCTAGTTATTGTGATGCGGGAACCTGTACCCGATCGGATTGCTCAAGAGTTTTTGAAATATTTTCTGACGGCGTACTCAAGTGGAGAACCTTTATATTTAGCAGCACGGAAAGCACGGGAACGTTTGGAGACAGAAGGTCTAGACAAGGAATTTCCGGGGGCGACTTGGTTGCCCATAATTTGCCAAAATCCCGCTGTAGAACCTCCGACTTGGCAAGGTTTTCTCAGTAAAACAGAAACACAATTTCAAGAATCATTTCGGGAAATTAAAAAAACTTGGAAAACCGAACATACTCTCACAGATCATTCAGACATTATTAAATCAGTCGCGATTCACCCAGACGGTCAAATTTTCGCTAGTTGCAGTCTGGACCAAACGATTAAAGTATGGAACTTGACAACAGGAGAACTTCTCGAAAATCTCACCGAACATTCTGGCGGCGTGAGTTGCGTTAGTTTCAGCAGCGACGGACAAACTCTTGCTAGCAGCAGCGCCAATCCTGACGGTACTATTAAATTGTGGGATACTCAAACCTGGCAACTAAAACGCACTCTCAAAGGCGATGATTGGGTGGTTCTTTCTGTATGGTCGATCGCCCTAACTCCTAATGGCAAAACTTTAGTCAGCGGACACCACGCTGACAGTACCGTGAAAGTTTGGAACCTCGAAACCGGGGAATTGCGACACACTCTCAGAGGTCATGTTTGGGCAGTTCATGGAGTTGCGATCGCTCCCGACGGCAATATAATGGCTAGTGGAAGTTTCGACAGCAATATCAAGCTTTGGAATCTTCACACAGGCAGAGAAATCCGCAATTTAAACGGCCCTGGGGACGGCCCTATTGGTTGGACTCGTTCTTTCTTTAGCGACAACAGCGTTTATGCTGTTGCTTTCAGTCCCGACGGACAAACTCTCGCCAGCGGCGGTGTCAAACAACCAATTAAACTGTGGCGTTTAAGCAGTGGAGAAATCAAAAGCAACCTGACAGGACATACGGATGATGTTCACGCTATTGCCTTTAGTCCTGATGGCAAATATCTCGCCAGCGGTAGTGCCGATCGCACTATTAGAATTTGGGATTTATTTACCGGAGAACCGATTCATACTCTAGGACATTCAGACACTGTTTATTGTCTGGCATTTAGTCCTGACGGAGAAACTCTCGTAAGTGGTAGCCGAGATAGAACTATTAAGATTTGGCGTTTTTGCACCTGAAAATAATTACTATAGGACTTACGCATGGGGCCCAGAAACCGGGTTTTTTACGAAAATAGTTCGTTATAGCCCGCAGATTCGGTAAAAAACCCGGTTTCTTCGATCAAAGCGCGCCCTTGCATGGATTAAAAAATCTCCCCAACAATCATCCCCGCCAACAATACAAACCCAACCCAAACATTTTGGCGAAAAATTTGACCGTAAACAGGCCTAGGAATGTCGGCTTTTCGCAGTTGACTGTACTGCAAGAACCACAGAATCGCCGCCCCCAAAATTGCAAACCAAAAACCAATATGCAACTGTAAATTAATCCCCATTGCCACTAATAAACCGACTGTAGCTAGAAAGAAAAAACCCACCGCATTAGCCGCAGAATCTCCGAAAAAGATAGCGCTGGAATTCACGCCCAAACGCAAATCATCTTCCCGATCGCTCATCGCATAAACGGTATCAAATCCCAAAGTCCATAGCACCACAGCACCCCACAGCAACCAAGTAGCTAATTCTAGCTTTCCAACGGCGGCACTCCAACTAATTAAAACTGCAAATCCCCAGGCGATTGATAACACTAATTGTGGCACTGGAAAGAATCTTTTTGCTAGGGGATAGCAGATAATTACTGGTACGGCGGCGACGCACAGCCAGAAACTTAAAGGATTGAGATAAAATGCGAGAATGGCGGCGCATGCAAAGGAAATTAAGGCAACTCCGATCGCAGTTTGCACTTTCAGGGCGCGGGATGCTAGGGGGCGCGATCGCGTTCTTTCGACTTGGGGGTCAATATCCCGATCCCACAAGTCGTTGATGACGCATCCCGCCGCACTGGTGGCTAAGGTGCCCAACACAATCACACCCACCAAGGTTGCGGGTGGCCTCCCGTGGGCGGCTAAAAAAACGGCCCACAGGGCTGGAATCATTAAAATTAGGCGTCCTGCTGGCTTGTCCCATCTCAAAAGCCTGACGATGGCTAGCAGTGTGGATTCGGTTGGGCGATCGGACTCGGTAAGCATTTTTATTTGAGATTGGAGATTTTTAATATTTTAAGCCGATCGCTCAGTAAATTCGTGAAATAATGAAAAATATCTGTCAACCCCGATACACTCTAATGGTTAATTCACTTGCTTCTGCGGAGTCAAATCGCATTATTGCTGCTATTGATATGGGTACTAACTCCTTTCATATGGTAGTGGCGCGCATCGATGCGAAATTGCCGGCTTTTACGATTATTGCTAGAGAAAAAGATACGGTGCGCTTGGGTGATTGTGACACAAAAACAGGGTGTTTGAAGTCCGAGGTGATGGAAAGGGCGATCGCAACTTTGCGCCGTTTTCAAGATATTGCTAAAACTTTCAATGCTGAACAAGTGATCGCTGTGGCTACCAGTGCGGTTCGAGAAGCCCCTAACGGGCGAGATTTTCTCAAACAAGTTGCTGATGACTTAGACCTTAATGTTAGCTTAATTTCCGGTCAAGAAGAAGCGCGGAGAATTTATCTCGGCGTACTTTCGGGGATGGAATTCAACAATCAATCCCAGGTAATCATTGACATTGGGGGCGGTTCTACCGAATTAATTCTAGGAGATAGTTCTGAACCTCTCTGTCTCACCAGTACCAAAATTGGCGCTGTTCGCCTCACGGGAGAATTTGTCAAAACAGACCCGATTAGCAGGGAAGAGTTTGCCTATTTGCAAGCTTATATTCGGATTGCGCTGGAAAGACCGATCGACGAATTGCGGGCTCAATTCAATGCCGGCGAAACTCTGCGTTTAATTGGTACTGCTGGAACCATCGAAACTTTAGCAGCAATTAACGCCCGCGAAAAATTGGGAACCGTACCAAGTCCCCTGGCTGGCTATCAATTAAGTTTAAAAGATTTGCGCGATTTAGTCAATCGTTTCCGCAAACTTTCCTATACCGAAAGGTTGGCAATTCCGGGAATGTCGGACAAGCGGGCAGAAATTATTCTGGCGGGTGCTTTGATTTTGCAGGAAGCCATGACACTATTAGGAATGGAATTTCTCACGGTTTGCGATCGATCTCTGAGAGAAGGCGTAATTGTTGACTGGATGCTGTCTCACGGTTTGATAGAAAACCGCTTGCGTTACCAAGGTTCAATCCGCCAGCGCAGCATTCTGCACATGGCCCAAAAATATCAAGTCAATTTAGAACACAGCGAAAGAACCGCAGCATTTACGCTCAATTTGTTCGACCAAACCCAAGGAATTTTGCATAATTGGGGAACGGAAGAACGGGAATTGTTGTGGGCGGCAGCAATTTTACACAACTGCGGTTTGTATGTCAGCCATTCGGCGCACCACAAGCATTCGTACTATTTAATTCGCAATGGTGAGTTATTGGGATACACTGAAACAGAGATTGAAGTCATTGCCAATTTAGCGCGCTATCACCGGAAAAGTTCTCCAAAAAAGAAGCATGAGACTTTTATGATATTGCCGAAAAAATACCGGGAAGTAGTGAGTAAATTGCATCCTTTTCTGAGGTTAGCTGTGGCTTTAGACAGGCGGCAGATTGGCGCAATCTATGATTTTAAATGCCAACACCGCCCGGAAGTTCGAGAGTTTCACTTGCTGCTACAACCGCTCAATACCGGGGACGATTGCGCTCTGGAACTGTGGAGTTTGGATTATAAAAAACCGTCTTTTGAAGATGAGTACAATCTCAAATTAGTGGCAACTTTGGAGCATAATCTCGTTCCTATTTAAATAGGAATAAGATCTGATAGACGACAAAAAGTAGGGTGCGGACTACGCACCTTACCCGTTATATAACTGCATTAAATTGTGAAAATCTCTCTCCCTCTTTATCTCTGATATAACACCTCTGCGCCCTCTGCGCCCTCTGCGGTAAATAAAAAAGATCTCATTCACAAAAGAAATATAATTGCCAGATAAACTGTATAGTTTAATGCACATAAAACTATGATCTAAGGGCTAGAAGAGGTAAAAATCTCTCTCCCTATGTATCTCTTATATAGCACCTCAGCGCCCTCTGCGCGCTCTGCGGTAAATAAAAAAGATCTCATTCACAAAAGAAATATAATTGCCAGATAAACTGTATAGTTTAATGCACATAAAACTATGATCTAAGGGCTAGAAAAGGTAAAAATCTCTCTCCCTCTTGATCTCTGATATAACACCTCTGCGCCCTCTGCGCCCTCTGCGGTAAATAAAAAAGATCTCATTCACAAAAGAAATAGAATTGCCATATAAACTGTATAGTTCCATGCACACCGCACCTTACCCGTATATAATTTGGAGCGATCGCCAATTTCAGCATAGAATAGAAAAATGTCAAATCCCTTGCTGTCCCTCAACTACGAACCCGCCCTCGAATCCCTCGGTGGCGACTACTTTGATGAAGTCCCTGCGGCCGATTTTCCCCAGCACATCCTCCGCTTCCGCAACGACCAATTATTGCCAAAATTGGGTTTAGATCCCTCCCAAGTAACCGACGAACATTTTACCCAAGCATTCGGTGAATTTCACTGCGTGCGTCCCTTCCTCGCACTCCGCTACCACGGCTATCAATTCAACGAATATAACCCCAATTTAGGCGACGGTAGAGGCTTTTTGTATGGTCAAGTTCGCGGTACTGATGGCAGACTTTATGACTTCGGCACAAAAGGTTCCGGCCGCACTCCCTATTCGCGGTCTGCTGATGGTAGACTCACTCTGAAAGGGGGAGTTAGGGAAGTTTTGGCGGCTGAAGCTTTGCACCGATTGGGAGTGCGTACATCTCGCTGTTTTAGTTTAGTTGAAACCGGGGAATCTTTGTGGCGAGGGGACGAACCTTCTCCGACGCGATCGTCTGTAATGGTTCGTTTTAGCCATTCTCACATCCGGTTCGGTACTTTTGAAAGATTGCATTACATCCGTCGCCAAGATTTAATTACAAAACTTTTAGATTTTGTGATTGAATATTACTATCCAGACTTGCATTTAGAAGCCAACAATAGGGATATTTCTCAATCTGACAAATATGCACTATTTTACGCAGAATTAGTCAAAAGAGTAGCGGAATTAGTTGCTCAGTGGATGGCTGCGGGTTTTTGTCACGCTGTGCTGAATACTGATAATATGTCGATTACTGGAGAAAGTTTTGATTATGGGCCTTTTGCTTTTATCCCAACTTATAATCCTCGGTTTACCGCAGCTTATTTTGACCATTATGGTCTTTATTGTTACGGGAATCAACCGTTTATTTGCAAGGGGAATTTAGAGAAACTTCAGAAACCGTTAGCAGCAGTGATTCCTCAAGCTGCTCTGGATGCGGCTTTGGCCAAGTTTGGCAATTATTATAATACAGCTTATCGGCATTTAATGATTAATAGGTTGGGATTTGATGATTTACCAGAAGCCGATGCTGATGAGTTGTTGCAACTGACAATTAAATTGCTGGCTGAGAGTCAAGTTGATTATCAAGGTTTCTTTTTTGAGTTGCGAAAACAGTTCGATCGCACTTGGCGAGATGATGCTAGTCAAATTTTTGCCGAGGCGGAACCGACGGAGTTTATAGCACATTGGCGGCAGTTTTATTGTCACGTTTTGCAAACTTTGTCGGCGGATGATCTGGATAAAATGGCGGACAGGTTACGCCGGTACAATCCCGAAAAATCGCTGTTAAGGCCGACGATTGAGGCTGTTTGGGAGCAGATAGCTATTGAGGATAATTGGGAACCGTTTTATGAGTTGGTTAAGGAAATACAAAACTCTTAAAGGGAATTGGACATGGGGCATGGGGCATGGGGCATCGGCCCCATAGGGCATGGGCCCCATAGGGCATGGGCCCCATAGGGCATTGGAAGCAACCAATAACAAATAACAAATAACTACTGACTACGGACTACTGACTACTGACTAATGACTGATGACTACTGACTAATGACTACTGACTACTGACTAATGACTGATGACTACTGACTACTGACTAATGACTGATGACTACTGACTAATGACTACTGACTACTGACTAATGACTGATGACTACTGACTAATGACTATTTGATCTTTTCAATCTCAAATTGAACATCTTTGTAACCGCTGGTAAGCCCTTGATCGAGAAAGATTTTGCCTGCTTTATCAAAATCGCTAAGGGCTCCGGCTTTGTCTCCCAAAGAGCGGCGAACTATGCCTCTACCGTAGTAAGCCGCAGCATAATTCGGATTGATCCGAATAGCTTGGACGTAATCGGCGATCGCACCATTGTAATTATTTAACTGTTGGTAAATCTTGGCTCGATTGGCGTAAGCTTCAGCATCGTTGGGATTGAGCCCAATTGCTGAGGTCAAATCGGTGACCGCCCCCTGTGCGTCTCCCGCTTCGTTGCGAGCTAAACCCCGATTGCTAAAAGCATGATAATCATTTGGATTTAATTTCACCGCTTGAGTGCAATCATCAATTGCTTTTGGATAATCCTTTAAGTTTAAATAAGCAATGCAGCGATTGTTGTAAGGAACCGCATCCTCACTACTCAGTGAAATTGCCTGAGTGCAATCGTCTATTGCCGCTTGATGCGCTCCCAAATTCAACTGGGTGCTGCACCGATTAGCGTAAGCATCTGCACTTTTAGGATCGATCGCAATTACCTGAGAATAATCTGCTAAAGCTCCCTTATAATCTCCCAAATGAAAGCGAGATCTCCCCCGACTATAGAAAGCATCAACATTCTGAGAATCGAGCCGAATTGCCTCAGTATAATCGCCGATCGCTCCGGGCAAATCGCCACCCCCAGCCCGAGCCAACCCCCGGGAATGATAAGCTTTAGGAAGAGTCGGCTGCAATCGAACTACCTCGTTAAAATCTTGAATAGCAGTCTTGTAATCTTGCAGTTCTAAATAAGCAACTCCTCGTTCATAATATGTGTCAACATCATTGGGTTGGAGATTCAAAACCTGAGTGTAATCCTCTAGGGCCCCTCGTTTGTCGTTGAAGTCGTGACGGGCTAATCCCCGGTTAAAATAAGCTTGAAAATAATTCGGATTGAGAGCGATCGCCTGAGAATAATCTGCAATCGCCTCCTGATACTTTTTTAAATCATAGTTAGCATTTCCCCGCTGATAAAAAGTCTCAGGATTGTGAGGATTTAAGTGAATTGAACGGTTAAAAGCCTGCACAGCCCCAGCAGCATCTTTATTGTGAGATTTTGCCACCCCTTCTTCATAATATTGCCTAGCTTTAATTGGATTCGGGCGATTTAAATAATTCAACAAAAATACTAAAGCGAGCGCAGCCCCCAACCCACCCAAGATCAGCCAGAAACTAGAACCAAAACGATCCCAAAAACCAGAATTAGACTGTAAAGTAGCAGGATAAATGCTAGCCTTTGGAGCCGTAGCCACTGCATCTGGGCGGTTCTTGATTTTGCTCAGATCTACCAAAACTTCCTCAGCCGACTTATAGCGCTTACCAAACTGGTGACAGACCATTTTGTCTATTATATTCGCCAAATTTGTCGAACATTGAACTCGGTTTCGCCAGACAATTTCTCCGGTGTGAGAAGGGTTCGGATCTTGCAATTTTGGCAAATCCGTACCGGGTAAACCCGTCAGAGCTTGGATAGCCATCATCCCGACTGCATATAGATCGCTGCTAAATTGCGGGTTGCCTTGAAATTGTTCTATCGGCATATAAGCCGGAGTTCCAGTAGCAATTGTTCTCGGAAATTCATGATCATAATCGCTAATGTTATTCGCAACTTCTTTGACCGAGCCGAAGTCAATTAAAACCAATTTACCGTCGGGTTTCCGGCGGATTAAATTGGACGGATTAACATCGCGGTGAATCACTCCATGAGAGTGTACAAACCTGAGCAGTTCTAAGACTTCTTCCAAGAGCGATAGCGCTCGTTCTTCTCGCCAAGCTTGACCCGCTATAATTTCCCTATTTAAGGCATGACCAGGTACAAACTCTTCGACGAGGTAGAATTGATTTCTTTCTTCAAAATAAGCCAACAAAAATGGAATTTGATCGTGTTTTCCCAGCTTTTCTAAAATTTCTGCCTCTTGTTTAAATAAGCGGTATGCCGTTTTGAGAACTGTGGAAGTATTGCTCGGAGGGCGGAGTTGTTTTACCACGCATTGAGGGTGTCCCGGACGGCGAGTATCGACG
>Ga0316607_1000574_pt1 | contig 12730 bp, 8 predicted proteins | sample MIS2016062E_MG_FD_207674 | JGI IMG/M metagenome (GOLD analysis project Ga0316607, IMG submission 207674) | Microbial mat bacterial communities from Middle Island sinkhole, Lake Huron, Michigan, United States - MIS.2016.062E | ecosystem: Environmental > Aquatic > Freshwater > Lake > Sediment...
ACACATCTATTACTTTGTATGATGCTCCCCAGCAGTAATTAGTACTATGATCTGTTATTATTAAATTAATTATCTGAGATGGTTTAAACACATAATTAGAAATAGATAATGACGAAGAAGCATATTCTGGGTAATTACTAGTAATAGAAGTAGATCTAAGTGTAGTATTTATTAAATAAATATCAGTTGATGAATCCTTTTCAAAATTATTTAGTATGTTATTAACTGTAATAAGATTATCAGATACTGATATAATTGATACATCTATAGAATCTATATAATCATATTTTCCTTTGCCATATTTTACTACGCTAACACTATCTCCACTATTAAAATTTTGATAATTAATATCAACAGTTAGTGCCCCTGCTGTTTTAGATAATACCCTTTCAGTGAGATTATAAAATTTATTAATACTACCATGAGAAGGCAGATCCTGAAAATATGTCATTGATGGGACACTTATATAATAGTTATTAGATTCTTCCTTTCTCATAAGTCCATACATAGGATATATTCTATCATAAATAGGTGTTGAATTTTCATTAATATAAGTACTTACATCACCTATAGAAATAGTAGATACATCTATATTTAAATTCTGTTCATAATCTGTTATTGTATAAATATTAGGTGTCTGTAACCATACCCTATGATTTAATGATGATTGACTATGAAAAATGTTATTGAAACTGTCCCATCCGTAAACTTCAATATTATAATCTCCAATATGATTAACATTCATAGCATACACACTATTGTCTGTGACTATTATATTAGAATTTGGTGTCGTTTGATGATAATAAATAGATGGATCTACTACGCATATTGGCATTCTATTAGACTCATATATAATATTATGTTGTATTAATTGTTCATTTATACTTATATCATATTCAAACTTAATGTATTCTGTTATATTGGCACATGGATCGTTTAAACCTATTTTTCCATATTTTATATCTAAAATATAGTTTGTTGATAATGTATGGTTGTTATTAGAAGAATCAGTACACATAAAATTATTAAATGTAAGCAATGGAACATTATATAAATCATTATATGCATATTCTATTTTTCCTATAGATGTGTCCGGATATAATAAAATATATCCATTAAAATCTAATTTTAGACCGAGTGAAGATTCCATTATATAATGTCCTTTCATTAAAGGATCAAGATTTGGATATATTGAATATTGATATGCATCCCATGCATTATTTGCAGCATCTCTAATAAATCCTTCTTCTATAAATATATCTACTTTAGTATTGTTTAATATAAAACTAGATGAACTGTCAAATATATTATAAAATTTAATCTCGTTATTATATATAATAAGAGGATTCGTCACGTATGATGTACTTATTACACCATTCATACTAGTGTTTGATAATTTCCATTTTATATCTTTTAAATCTTTAAATGGATGAGAAAGTGGAGCTCCAACGAATAACGTAGAAGGATCATTCAAAATAGAAGTATCGTCTACAGAAAATACAGGACCATTGACATTATATGGATTCCATAGATAAGATATCATATCTTTAAATGAGTAGGGCATATCTATAAGTCTTTTTTGATCAAATTCCGCTAGACTTAGATTTATTGATGCATCACCTTTAGTTAATTCGGTATATGCTCCTATACCAGATTTATTTAAACTTGTTATTAATTTCGATGTTTCCATTGTATATTTTTTAAAATGAATAAGGTGACATTAGTTCTCTATAATTATCCACAAAACCATATGATGTAGTTGAATAAATATTACTCTTAAAACGTTCAAAATAAACACCTTCTCCTGTTATATCTATTATTTTGGCATTTACGCCTATTATATTTTTTTCTAACCAATCTTTTAATGCAAATAATTTAATTAGAACCTCATTTAAATTATATGAATAGCAATCTTCTGTTATTGGCACACCATAATTATCTATTTCATTTGTTTCTCTAGTTATACAATATATCAAAGAAAGTTGATTTAATTTTTTCATTTCTTTTCTTTGTTCTTGTGAGAAAATTAACATAGTCTGAGCTCTATCTTTTGCATCATAAGGTACAACAAAAGAAAGTCTTTTTTCAGTCTTTACATTTTTAAACCATTCTCTGATATAAATATCATCATAACCTAGCCATTTAATTGCATTTATAAGTGCCTTATATGTTCCTATGTATGGTATGATATTATTATGTTCTAATATCATATGTTTTGATTTAGGGTTAACTATATTATAATCAGGCAAGTCTTCATTAATATCGGCTTCTTTGAACAATTTAGGAAAATCATTTGGATCAGGAAGACCAAAATTTGCAAGTAGAGTTCTAAACCTTTCATCTTCACCTATAGATTGTGCGTTTATAACAATTTCTGCTATAGTATAATAATTGCCTTTCACAACGTGATATACTCTCATTGTTCTTTTATACACGCCTTCATCATCGCTTTTAAATCCAATATTAACTGTTATAGGTGAAGTGTTTGTATTAAATAATATATTTTCGTTAGAATTATAATAAGATGATATAGAAGGAATTGAAGTTTCCATGTTAGCATATGCTATATCTGACCAAACCACAGTTTGTGTTACTTCATCTACTGTAAAAAATTTTATTTGATCCTCATCCCCTATCATTTTAAACAGCAAAAAATTAGTATCTTCATTTGCACTCACGTCATATGGTTTAACATAACCTATGCTAGGATCGCCTGAATCTTCTAATATAAATAAATGTTCAGTTTCTATTAATCCTTGTGAAACGGGATTCATATATATATTTCCATTGTATACTACTGATGGATAATTATACAATGTAGAAATATCAACTTTTATGTCAGATATACCCTTAGTTATATGTTTGTTTGGATTAAAAATAACTACATCTGTGTATAATACAGATGAATCTGGCGGTATGTCATATTTAACAACATTAACACACGGATCAAACATATTAGTATATTGTATCACAGGTGTAAATGATGTAGGATCATATGAATGACCGCTATTTATCATTTCAGCTGCAACTATTTTTCCATCAGAATTAGTTATAAAATATCCTTCAGCCTCTCTTCCATAAGACGCATCAACATTCATTGGATCAGTTATTATGAGATCCATATATGTATCAGGCTGCATATATATAGGTGAGCCAGTTTTATTAAATATTTTCCACTTATTTATATTTGCCATAATTAATTTATCTTAATTGTATCTTTAGAGTGTGCAATAGAAAAATGTTTTTTAATATCTTTTGTTGTTTCTATTAAGAACACAATTATACCTTCTAATCTTTTTAAAGAAGAAATTTGTTGCGGATTTGCCCAAAGTTCATCTGATGTACCATTTAATAAAATGTTACCACTATATGAATATCCCAAATTTAAATATGAGTCGTTACAGTGTTTTGCTCCATCAGTATATGAAGGTCTTACTTTATATAATCTTTTTTTTCCTGTATTATTTTCTTCTGTAAAGTTCATTTTTATAAATTATTTAATACTGCCTGATTAGCGACAGTGTTTGTTTTTTTAGTATAGCCTCTTACTTGTATATTTAAAGACGAAAGATTTGTTTTACTTAAAGAATCTTCGTAAAATAAACCTGAAGCGTTAGTGAATCCACCTTTAAATATAGGAAATATATCTCTAATAGGAACTTTATTACCCCATGCATCATTAACATATCGTTCTAATATAATATCACCAAAGTCATCTATTCCATAAAAATTATTATAGATAGCAAAATTATTCTTATCAGCGTCAAACCATATATTTACTGAATCTACACCATCTACGCTTTCTACTAATTTAATAATATCTGAAACTGGAATTCTATCTCTTCTTGTACTTTTCATAAAATAATTTGCGGTTACATTTATTATTTCAGATCTTACATTATCATAATTATAGCCTTCCCATAAAATAAGAGACATGTTAAGTACAAATCTTGGATATTCTATTGTTAATATTTGATTGTCAACAGTTATTATTCTTTGTCCACTTTCTTCTATTAAATCTAAAATAGCTAATTTTTCGTTATCGCTAAGTTCGAATGCACTTAATGGCGCAGTATAATAATTAGTGCCTGATGGAATTCTCTTGTTTATATCAGGAACTAAAAATAAATATATAGTGTTATCATCTTTTTTTTGCGCTGAAATTTGTTTAGAGTAATAAGTAACTTGATTATAATTAGAATCTAATTCAGCTTTTTTAGATATAGCCAATTGTGATGTAACGCCAGATGTAAGTATGATCTTATTATATTCTTGTGTCAGCTTATCCTGTTTTGCTGAATATTGATTGTATTTATCTAAAACATATTGATCGCTAAATGTAGCAAATCCTGGTATTGCGTCTATTATAGTAAACATATTTAATTTTTGTAAAAAGTAAATATAATTTGATGTATTTGCTAGGACAAAACTTCTAGACATATGAGGAGCTAATAATCTAGTAAGATATAATGGCTCATCAGTTGTCCCAAACAATACTTGTTTTTCTATAGAAACATTTATAACAGTATTTAAATCTATTGTTTCATTATTAAGTGCAAAACCAGGTGATGTAAATTTCCATTGATTTGGCATATTAGCTTGAGAGGAAGATATATTGCCTGCTTCTCCATCGGTTAATAAATATTCAATTAATATAGTTGCGCCAAGTCTTGGAATTTTTCCATTATAGCCATTGCCAAAGAAAATATCTAAACCTCCTGTTTGACCTGTTTTAACCATGCAACTCTCTTGATTAAATGCCATATCTAATATTGAAGATGATATAGGCCAATTTACTCCATCTACGTATACATTTACAAAATAATTATCTACGCTACTTCCATTTTTTACAGCATAATTATAAGATTGTAGCGGTTCGCCTGATCCGGTAGATTGTTGATATTCAATTACGCCTTGGATTATATTACATGTTATAGAGCTATTTATATCAACTAAATTTAATCTTATTTCTTCACCTGATAATATTATTGTGTATGTTAAACCATTTTGAATATTAGATATGGTCGAATAATTTGGTATTGTTACAGTACTTGCATAAGCGGTTGTTTTTTGCCCATTATAATTAAATTTTAATGTACCTCTTGCTCCCATAGCTCTAGATGGATTATGTCCAGTTAAGCCAACTAAACCTCTGATACTATTAGGTCTTGTTGCAGTATTTATATTTAATTCTGTTATAGAATCTTCTTGGTAATATAAAATCATCTTACCATAATTAAGTATAACTTGTAAAAGTTGTCCCATTGGAGAAGCCACTGAAAAATACTGACCTACACTAGAATAAACTGTTTCTAAATATGATATAGAATCATCATATAATTCTGACAACTTTATTCTTGCTGTGTTAAAAATATTCATCTTATTAATTTATTTTTAATTAAATTCTTCATTATATCTAACTTATGAGAACACCCATAGATTTTTCATTATTAATATAAAAATCTATAACGCAATAATCATATCCATCAGCTTTTCCAAATTGTACAGATGGACGAATTAAATAATCTCTAGATTCAGATATATATTGATAAATTTGACTTGATATTTTCTCTTCAAGCTGTAATTTATTTATTTTTGTCTCAAATATAAGATCTTCTATACCTATCCCAAAATTAACATCGCCAAATACCTTTCCTTGGCTTGTTCCTAATATCATTTTTAATTTTGATTTAATACTTTCTATTGGGTCAGAATGCTCAAGTATTTCTACGTTATAATTAGGATCAGTTGGAGATTTTATATATAAATCTTTTATCATTATAAGTTTTATTTATATATCCATTTAAAAAAATTGGGTGGTTACGTAACCACCCAATATGTTAAGACATCATAACGAACCAGTCTGGAACGGAATCACCTTTTATTTTTTCTTTTAATTCTTCTAATTCTTCTTTTCCTTCTGATCTAATATCTGCATAATTAATAGTAACATTGCCTAATAAATTATAATTAAACGTACCTAATATTTTAGCCAAAGAAATTTTTGATTTAGCTATAATCCATTTTATAAACAATGGATCTTCATATAAATCTTCTTCTGGTATTCTATTTAAAGTTGTAACAAATAAAGATTCTTGTAAATCTCTACCTAATATATTAACTCTTTTTGTGTTAAGATTAAATTTAAACTGGACATCTCTTAAATTAAACTGTTTAGCTAAATCCCAAAAACTCCATTGTATTGTTCTATATGTTATTTGATCTGATGATAAAGGTGACAAATACATATCTGCTGCCATTAATCTATCAAAATGCATATCTGGATCATTTATGCCAAATACACGTTGTCCACTAGTCATTTCATATATAGTACTAATTCCTTCTACACATGCAGGCATTTGAAATGTTCTATTAGTCTTCCATTCAGATGTATGAAATAATGTTTTATTAACAATGTACCATCTAGCATCAAGAGCATCTCTATATTCTCTATACATCCATTTTTGTTCAAGTTGAATTATTCTATCTATTTCATTTTGTGGTGGTGAAAATGGAAGAGAGCATGACGCAGTAAGATCGGCTATTACAAATTCTATTAATTCTGGTCTAGTCATTGTTTATTATTAATTTTGGTTTTATATATGTGTTCTGAAAGCCAAGATCTTTAGATTTTCTCATCGCGGAAATCCATTTATAATCTCTTATTTCTTCTACTTCTACGCCTGTTGTTATATGCGGAGAATATCCAGTTAACTCTATAATAGTTGAGCTTTCATCTAGTTTCGCTAGACTGCCTATTCCTGCAAATTTTACTATGCTATTTTTTATAACACAATTTACCATCTCATTTAAATTATTAATAACACAATTATCAATAACATTTCTAGAATCTATTACAACATTTTTTATAAATGAATTAGCTATTTTATTTTCTGCGATAAGCTTACTTGAATATATTCTAGAATTTGTGACTGTACAATAATCCAAATGGCAGTTTTCAATTACGCCATTGATTGTACAATTTATTAAATCTAAATTTTTAATAGTTTGTCCATTTAATGCAGCATTTCGTATTTGACATTTATGTATATCACTATCATAATTAAATTCTCCTTTATTGAAAGAATTGTTAATTACCATCTCTATTAATTCCTTTTTTATTTCTGGCCAAAAAGTTTTTAATGTTTGATTATTATTGCTTAAATTGGCTGAAATTAATATGTTAGGATAAGCTTTTTTAAATGTTTCTATATTTGTAAATGATTCTTGATTTGTAATATAGTTCTTTGCTAAATTGTCAAGTTCATTTACTTCATCTCTTGTATAAAATTGTTCATTTACACTCTGAAAAGTTTTCAAAACATAAAATTCTAATATTTCTAATATTTCTTTTTCTTTTTCTGCATAGTTTATACCACCTATATAATTAAATTCTAAAATACCCATTGTTGCATCTTTAAAATTAATACCGTCATAATCGTTTACTGGTATTTTTATTATAGTGTTCTTATTTTTAATAACGCTTGATGAATATATATTTTCATTTATTCTCGATAGCTTTTTTATAGAACTACAGTAAGGAGAATTTATTTGTTGTGGGAATCTAGAATAAATATAGGATTCATCAAATTTAAGAATAAGTTTTGCAGTATCCATAAGAGATATTGATTCTAGTGTGTTCAGATGCTTATTATCAAATGATAAGTTTACCTTCATTCTATTATCATATGCACACTCAGACGTCAAAGAAATCCACTCTAACACATTCTTAATTATCGGTATTGCCGTATGAAAATTTTGTTGTGCAATTTTAAATGAATATCTAGGTTTATCTCCTTCGTACTCTTTTACTAAAACTGCATTATTATATGTAGGAACACATTCTATATTATTTGTATGCATTATATTCTTTATTGTTCGCTCACCTAATTCTTTAACAATAAATGATGTGGCTTTTGAACTATAAAATTCGAATACAAATCCCATGTTAACGAAGTTAAATACTTCTAATAAAGAATAACTCTTAGGATTGTTCATATGATTATTTCTTTTATTTATATATCTATAAAAACAAAGCCCGATATCATAAAGATATCGGGCTTTCATATGTTAAAAATTTGTTAAGATAATGAAAATATTATTTTATCATCTCTATATTCATCAAATTTAACCGATAATTTATCTCTTACATTTAATGAATTAGCTTGTCTTTTAGTTCGTCTAAACTCTTTTGATGGTATTAATCCGGACAATCCATTTATTGTAACAATTATACCAAAATTCATAATTGCTACAATTTCAGATTCAAGCGTACTATCTTTGGATTCAAATATAAATTGTTTTATCTTATTATATTTTTCTTCTGGACTTTCTTCTGTTAGTATTATTCTATTATCTCTATTTACTTCACTTATATAAAATTCTATTGTATCATTAGGTAAAATCTTTCTATCTTCAAATAAGATTTTAGTATCATCTTTCATTTTCGACGTATGAAGAAGTGCTGTAAAAAACTCTTCAAATTCTACAAATATCCCATATTTCGAAGTTCCTGTTACAATTCCGGTATATTTCTTGTTAAAATCTATTTGGCTAAGTTTTTGAGGAAGAATATAGTCGATATATTTTTTATGAGATACTATAAATGAATTCATTTCTTTCAAAAAATCTTCTACCATAACAATAACCTCTTTTCCAACATAAGATTGGAAATCTACTATTTTATTTGGTGCAGCTAAGGATCCTGGCATAAATGCATCTACACCCATAATATCAACAAAAAATCCACCTTTATTTGCTTCTTTTATAAAACATGTATAAGCCTTTGTAGGATTATTAATTTGTTCCATAAATTCACTTTTAATTGTTTGTATATATCCTTGCCATAAAGATATTTTAATTGATGGTGATGACTCTACAATAAAAGCGAGAATATTCTGTTCTATAAATTGAGTTCTGGCTTCTTTTGAAGATATAGCATTAGTAAATTCTTCAATTGTTGCGTAGCCAAACATTTCCGTGAATCGTTTTTCTCGTTTTAAATCTATAACTACCTCTAATCCTCCTTCAATCTCTATTTCCATAGAATTTTTAGATACGTTTAATATTCTAATTACTCTTGCACAGTCGCCTTTGGCTAAATCCTTTTTAACCATTTTAAAATCTTTTCCTGTGTAAATATTAAATAAATCTTGTGCGTAAGGCTCGCGAGAGTAGCATTTTGCTAAATTAGAAGTTCCCTTGATTTTAGGGTTTTTAGTTAACTTAATTGGTCCGACAAAGCCATTGTCATATATACTCCAATCAAAATTTGTTTGTTCAATCATTTTTATTTTAGTTTAAATGTTAATAATTATATTATATATATCGCATAAGTTTTATTAAAATCATAATACAGCGTAAAAATAAAGGTTTATTTTTTTATCAAATATATATATTATAAACTTAAATAAATTAACTATATGAACTTTAAAGAAATTTCTATTTATACGTTAATACCGGAAATTAGTAAAATAATAACTTATAATAATACAGTAATTAGTAATCAGTTTGATTTATTCTATGATGAAAATTTAAATCTATTAAAAGTGCCATTGTCTACAACTGGTTCAATAAAAGGTGCATCAGGTGAATTCACCACATTAATTACCGATAATTTAATAGTAAAAAAACAATATACTAATCTATATGAAAACAGTACCACACTTAATTATGATTGGTATAATACATATGTTTCAGGTTATACAGTATTAAGAGATCCATCACATGGTGAAGTTACATCATTTAAATATATAGATGTAAATAAGCCTTATTATAAAATACAATCTAGCGATAATGTAGCTCCGAGATGTTCAACTGTTTCTCAAATTGTTGAAATTTTAATAGATGATGCTTCTACATCTAATATTTGTAAAATATTATTAGATCCATCTGGTAATTTATATACAACACAATATGCAACAAAAGGTGAAAGTGTTTCACTTATATGCACTGAATATGACTCATCTCATGGCAGTACATGGATTGTAATGAATACAAATGGTGGTGGATCTAAATCATGGACAACGGTATCAGGAAGTATAACATACATACCATAATATATAAAATAAAATATTAAAATATATGAGTAATATTACTCCATTTGTAAAGAGAATGCGTACTGTAGGTGGCACAATATATGTGTTCTCTAGTGCGACAGAAGATATAGGACTTAATATTTCTGAAAGAAATAATATAGTTAAAATGTCTAATTATGCGTTGTTAAATATTCCTAACATAGGTAATCCTTCGTCTCCAATTATTAATAAATTTAATGTTCTTGCGATTCCTGGTGCATTTAATTCTTTTATATCAGGGGGCGCTAATATAAAAGATGGTGGAGTATTATTAGCAGAAAGTTTTCAAAATTATGCGCTAAATTTAGAAGCAAATTTAATAAACAGATCAGAATATGATCCTAAACTACCAACTACAGTATGTGAACGTGTATTTTGGAAATGGTTAAAAGAAACTGGGGCTATAAGATGGAATAGATCTAGTGTCGATGGGCGATGGGAAGAAGACTTGGATTCATATTCTTCTGAAAATTCAGTTGTACAAAATATAGGAGAAATAACTGCTGGTGCAATACGTCATGATGGATATGGTTCATTTAACGAAACATATGTGATGATCCCTTCATCATATGGAAAATCTAAAATTTACTTTAAACAAATAGAAGATACAAATTATCGTCATGGATTAACTGTGACTGGCGGAAGTAATATATTAGGTAGAGAAAATTATACCAAACCACATCCAGATGCACTAGATTATAAAGCATATTATGATTTAACTTCTAGCGATTCTATTATAGGTTCTTACGCATTAACGTGTGATGGATCTTCCGGCTGGTGGACTACAAAAGAAGGAATTTCCTTTGTTGCAAATTCATATTGTACTGATACTAACGCATATATGTTAGATACATCTATTGCGTTAAATAATACACTTAAGTATAATGGCACATATCCAATAGAGTTTAACAGGTCAAAAGTTGATTGTATGTCATTAGAATTTAATACATCTGTGTATGGAAAAACATCATTTGATGAAATTGCAATAGATGAAGCTAATGGTAATGATTATAAATTTAATGCTATATTGATATACTATTCAGTGTATCCAAGTGCTAATGCAGTATCGCCTGTTTCTACAAATTTATTAGGCGTATTATTTTTAGATAATGCAGTTGGCAACACTAGTTCTATTAATATAAATCCTGATATATACATACCTACAACTAGAAAAATTCAAAGTGGACCTACTGGATTCGGAACGTCATATTCATTTAGATTAAACATTAAAACAGATAATATGTTTGATGATACAGAATCTATAATATATGATGAAAATACTAGTACACCTACTCTTGAAAATTTTCAAGGAGTATTAATAGCGTTAGAACAAAGTGTAAATACTTTAAATAAACAAACTTCTACGATAAATTATATATCTAACCAATATGTTGATGTAATAAAAAATCAAGACAATTTAGTTAATAAGCTAGATGATTTACAATATTCTATAAATATTAGTTCATCTACAAATCTTACAGGGACTGTAAATACAATTCCAATGAAACTTGGAATTAATTTATGGGGAGATTCATCTGTTTATATGAATCTTGGAAATGTGGGTATTAGAAATAATAAGCCTGAACATCCTCTCGATGTTAGTGGCAATATTAGAGGAAATGATTTTATATTAAAAGGCAATATAAAAGATAATAATGGTAATATTATATTAGGAGCAGGATTTAATACGTTTGTAAAAGAATCATCATTAGGATCTTCTTTTGTTTGGTCAAATGGGATGCTTACTGTTCCTGCCGCTGATGTTTCAACTGCAATTATAAATAGCCATTTAGATGCGTTAGATGCGTCTGTTATATCGTTAAGGTCATACAGTTATGATGTATCTTTAAATAAAGCATCAATTACTTATGTTAACAATAAATTTATAGCATCACTTAAAGAAGCTTCATTAGGTAGTACATTTAAATGGTTCAATGGAAAAGTAGATGTGTGTACCGGTCCATCTATTGATACAGCAAATTTTGTTGCATATTCAGTATATACTCCTGAAATGTTAACTAAAGCAAATTTATCAGGCAATACAATATTTACAGGTGATCCTGGAAGATCTACTGATATTTCTATTGACGACAATTCTAATAAATTTGCTACAACAAAATTTATTAAAGCATATATAGATAGTAGTACTACAGTAAAAGCTGACAAAATTTATGTAGATGCAAGTTTGGATTTAAAGGCAAATGTATTAGATGTATCAACAAGCTTAGGATTAAAGGCAAATGTATTAGATGTATCAACAAGCTTAGGATTAAAGGCAAATGTATTAGATGTATCAACAAGCTTAGGATTAAAGGCAAATATAACATATACAGATGCCAGTTTATTATTAAGAGACAGTTCTATAAATAAATTATTTTCTATATCAAATGATGTATCAATCAGATCGTATAGTCCGTATTTAGACACTAGCACCGTTAGTTGTCTTGCTGATACTTCAACATATATTTATATTGGTAATATGTATAATGATAGATCAATAATAATAACATATACAGCCACTAGAGATGCGTATTGTAGAGAAGGTGAAATTAGAATTTTAAATTCTAATGGTAGTTGTTTTTTAACAAATAGATATCAAGAATCTGGAGGTGATCCATCGTCAAATTTAATAGGGGCAGTTTTTAGTACATTAA
>Ga0316607_1000575_pt1 | contig 12671 bp, 9 predicted proteins | sample MIS2016062E_MG_FD_207674 | JGI IMG/M metagenome (GOLD analysis project Ga0316607, IMG submission 207674) | Microbial mat bacterial communities from Middle Island sinkhole, Lake Huron, Michigan, United States - MIS.2016.062E | ecosystem: Environmental > Aquatic > Freshwater > Lake > Sediment...
CCCTTGGTAAGGGGGGACAGGGGGGTGCCTTTGATGCCAAACTGGTGACAGTCGCCAATGTGAAAGTTGCCAACGGTAGCGATTTTGATGAAAATACTGGCAACATCATCGCAGGCCGCCGCGTACTTTTGCTGAATGAACAACAGGCGCGGGCTTTACTCTCGCGCATCCAAAACAAACCTTGGACTGTCACCAATCTCGAAGAACGGCCAGTCACCCGGAAACCTTCGCCACCGTTTACAACCTCGACTTTGCAGCAGGAAGCTAACCGCAAGCTGAGGCTGGGTGCGCGGGAAACCATGCGAATTGCCCAAAGTCTCTACGAACGCGGTTTTATCACCTATATGCGGACGGATTCGGTGCATTTGTCCGAACAGGCGATCGCCGCCGCCCGCAGTTGCGTCCAAGAACTTTACGGTAGCGAATACCTCAGCCCCCAACCGCGCAAATACACAACCAAAAGCAAAGGTGCCCAGGAAGCCCACGAAGCTATCCGCCCCGCCGGCAGCACTTTTCGGACTCCGCAGCAAACGGGACTAGATGGTGTTGACTTCCGCCTCTACGATTTGATTTGGAAGCGGACTGTCGCTTCTCAAATGGCTGATTCGCGCCAAACTCACGTCACGGTACTGACTCAGGTGGAAGATGCGGGTTTTCGTTCCAGTGGGAAACGCATCGATTTTCCGGGCTTTTTGCGGGCCTACGTGGAGGGCTCCGATGACCCGGATGCGGCTTTGGAAGACCAAGAGGTGATTTTGCCGGCACTGAAAGTGGGCGATAAACCTAATTGTAAGGACTTAGAGGCCGTTGGCCACGAAACTCAGCCGCCCGCCCGTTTCACCGAAGCTTCTCTCGTCAAAACCCTGGAAAGTGAAGGTGTGGGTCGTCCGAGTACCTATGCGAGTATTATCGGCACTATAGTCGATCGCGGTTACGCCAAATTAATCACCAACGCCTTAATTCCCACTTTCACTGCTTTCGCTGTCACTACTTTATTGGAAACATATTTTCCCGATTTAGTAGACACCGGTTTTACTTCCAGAATGGAACAAACCCTCGATGAAATTGCTACCGGCGAAGCTAAATGGCTGCCGTATTTGGACAAGTTTTATCGAGGGGAAACTGGACTCGCAACTCAAGTCAAAGAACAGGAAAGTCAAATTGATGCCAAAGTTGCCCGCACTGTGGTATTGGAGAATATTTCTGCCAAAGTGTGCATCGGTAAATACGGCGCTTATCTGGAAGCTGAAAGGGAAGAAGGTCCAGTAAAAGCATCGATTCCTCAAGATTTGACTCCGGCGGATTTAGACCCGGAACAAGTCGAGTTTTTGTTAAAGCAAAAAACTGAAGGCCCGGAAACATTGGGTCTCCACCCGGAAACTGGGGAACCGATTTTTGTGCTGATTGGTAGTTATGGGCCTTACGTTCAGTTAGGGGAAGTGTCGGAAACTAACAAGAAACCGAAGCGGGCTTCTTTGCCGAAGGGGACGGATAAAGATAATGTGACTATGGAGATGGCTGTGAGTTTGCTGACTCTGCCGCGCTTGTTGGGCACTCACCCGGATACGGGGGCGAAGGTGCAGGCTAATTTGGGGATGTATGGGCCTTATGTGGTGCACGACCAGGGTAAGGTTGGTAAGGATTATCGATCGATCAAACCACCTGATGATGTTTTGACTATAACGCTCGATCGGGCCTTGGAACTATTAGCGCAACCGAAAGCAGTTCGGGGTAGCAGCAAAACAGCGACACCTTTAAAGGAATTGGGAGCCCATCCAGAATCGGGAGAACTCCTCAATGTTTACGATGGCCGTTATGGGCCCTACGTCAAACACGGGGAAATCAATGCGTCTTTGGCTAAGGATGAATCTGTGGAGAATTTCACCTTACAAAAAGCACTGGATTTGTTAGCAGCGAAGGAAGCAGCGGGCGGCGGAAAATCTAGCAGCAAGTCGAAGAAGTCAACTAAGACAACTGCGGCGAAGTCGGAAACGGCGGCGAAGAAAACAACTACTGCTAAGAAAACTACTGCGGCGAAGTCGGAAACTGTGGCGAAGAAGACTACGGCGACGAAATCGACAACTGCTGCGAAGAAAACAACTGCTACTAAGAAGGCGGCGACTGCTACGGCGAGTAAGAAGAAAAAAGAGTGAAATTAGTAAGGAGACGTTAAAATTAGTAAGGACACAGCAGTGCTGTGTCCTTACAAAACTCACGGATTTCTTTTGGATGATGCGTTATCGAAGAAATAGAAACTTTTTGGCTGCTGTATTGCACGAGCAAAATAAAAAGAATGGAGAGATTTCAGGGTGAAGATTCCAGAAGATGCGGTCATCCCAGACGATAAGATAACTGGTTATCTGCTGCTAAACAAAGCCAGAAATGATAAGTCAAAATTCTTGGCACGGGCTGGATTTACCTCAGAAAACCCAGAAGCACTGAAAGCCGCCATCCAGTCAGTTGTGGGAGTAGGTGAGGCGATTGAAGAGAGGAATAACGAGTATGGAATCTTTTATCGAGTTGTAGGAGAACTCGTTGGTACAAATGGTATAAACCTATCTGTCGTTACAATTTGGCTGCAACGACGGATTGATGGAAAATTTCAGTTTGTGACGCTACAACCTTTTAAGGAGACTTAACATGATTCTAAAGCTATATCAGGAAGTTGCTTTAACTCGTGACTTACCAGAATATCAACTCAGAGCTGGAGATATTGCCACATTGGTTGATTTTGTTCCTCATCCTAGTGGTGGTGAAGAAGGCTGTCTGTTGGAAGTATTTAATGCTGTTGGTGAGTCTCTTACAGTTATAGCCGTCCCTATCTCTACTGTAGAAGTTCTCCGCCCTGATGAAATCTTAACTGTTCGTTCTTTGGCAACAGCAGGTTAATATTGATTCACATCCAGGTTGTAGAAACCGCGGCATCGGAACATTTTGTTTTCATGATATAATCGAGACTATCCATGTAGTAATTGGAGTAATTGAATCACCATGATAGCTGAACTTATGGTACAACCTTCCTACTGGATCGATAGCGAGATTTCGATGCAGAAAGTCAGAAATCTTTACTTATTCAAATTTACGGAAAATCTGCAAGCCAGATTAGAAGAACTAGCCGAGAGAAAAAAGGCTAATCTTTTAACTTCAGAAGAGGTTGTAGAATTAGCAAGTTTACTCGAACTCGATCGGATTTTCACCTTAATTAACGCTAAAGTTATAGCAGCCTCATGTCCGTAAACCGCGCTACTAAAAATTTAGTGGCTTGTAGGGTGCGTCCCTTTCGATGGCGAATGCAGTAATTAAAGTTTCTCTGGGTACGCACCCTACTAAAAATTTAGTGGCTTGTAGGGTGCGTCCCTTTCGATGGCGAATGCAGTAATTAAAGTTTCTCTGGGGACGCACCCTACTCGATCCGCAGGAGGGCAGAAACCGGGTTTTTTTTACGAAAATACTTCGTTTCCGCCCGCAGATTCGGTAAAAAACCCGGTTTCTTTGGGTTGATGCGTCATCGAAGAAATAGAAACTTTTTTGGCTACAACGACAGATTGATGGAAAATTTCAGTTCGTGACGCTCAAACCTCTTAAGGAGACTTGAGACGACCCTAGAGCTATATTCGGACTCAAGCTGAATTACGAAGCATCGGTAGCGCCGTCATTTCGATAGCTGGCGAGTAACCAAACGGGAATGCGAGTTTTGTCTATACAAGCGTCGCCGCCCATCACGCCGGGAGTTTTTGCGATCGGGCGTCCGCTGTTTTTCACACTCTGGGTTAAGATGCTGATGGCCTCAGCTTTGTCGGTTGGCGTTATACCAATTTAATGGGTCGTTGCACATATTCCGATCCCCCTAAATCCCCCTTAAGAAGGGGGACTTTGATTGGACTCTTGTCCCCCCCTTCTTAAGGGGGGTTAGGGGGGATCGAATTCTATGCAGCTTCATAAAAAATTGGTATTAAGGCCAAAAGTTGTGCTTCTAATTCTTTGATTGTCAGAGAATCTATGTGATTTATGAATTAGGTATCTATTTGATATTGTAAGGCGATCGCCCTATTAGTTAGGTTTCTTGCAAAACGTTGTGAATTAATTCTGCTGCTAGCTCTAGCTTATCGCGGTGAGTCAGAGCATCCATGTCAACGGTGACTGCTGAGCGGCGCTTGGGTGCAGGTGCGGCTGGGGGTGCGGCGGGCAATTGCAGAGTTTCATAGAAATAATCGATCGGTTTTTTGTACACGGCGGCGAAGGCGGGTAGCTCCCTCTCGGCGTCTACTTTGCGCTTGCCGTTTTCGATCGTAGAGAGCGTCTGCTGGCTCATGGTGATGTCGTAGCTGATCTCTAGCTGCTCAATAACCTGCTCTTGAGTCATGCCAAGGAGTTCACGGGTGGCGCGGAGACGCTGGCCAAGGGAAAATGCCATGTCTGAATATCGGATAATCGTGTATTTACAAGAAAATCCTATAAATTTTGTTGACAAAGCTCCACCAGATAAAATAGTATTACTCAAGATAATCTTGTAAAGCTCAAATAATCATCGCCCCAGTACAGATGTCCAACCAGTCAAAGTCTGTTTGTCAATATCTTGAGAAAGGAATTCGCAATCTTATGAAGAATCAAGTTTTTGTTGGTAGTCTCGCGCTCTTAATATTGAGTATATCTTTGCCAGCTAATGCTCAATCAAGGACTCCTGTAACCGATCAATTTGGTGCTACAGGAACGACACCAAATGCCAATCTATGGCGCGAAGAATATAGAAAATTTTACCGCATCAGGCTCAAGCCAGATGGTACTTTCATGACGGATACTACTCGCATAACAGATGAATTTGGTGTGATACCAATTTTTTATGAGGCTGCATAGAATCTGATCCCCCCTAGCCCCCCTTAATAAGGGGGGGACAAGATTCTTCTCAAAGTCCCCCTTCTTAAGGGGGATTTAGGGGGATCGAGATCTGTGCAACTTCACATTAAATTGGTATGACGGGAAAAACACCCAATGGCAATGAATGGTTAAAAAGAGTCAGTAGAACTTTCTAGCTGTTGGTGGCAATAAAATTGAAGAGCGATCGCACTTTTGTCAATACCTCGATGAAAGTGCGATCGCTCTTTTTTACAAAATTCGCACTGACTCAGTATTAATCTCTGTTAAATTAGTCAGTTTTATATCATTTGTGCGTTCGATCGCACCACCGACTCTATCCCTGACCTCGCGTTGGTCTAAAATCTTCTCAGTCGCCAAAAAGGTCATATGCGCGATCGACCAAACGAAAAAACTGCGGTAATCCAGAACTAGAAAGCCTACTATACCGTAAATTGCCCACACTGGAAAATTTTCATACTTTTCCTGATTAAAAATTGACCCATATCTAAACCATGAACTATATTAGAGACATGGATGCAGCAGACATGATCTAATTATGACATCCCGTTACCCACGAGGGTCGAGGAATTCCGGTAAAGACGTTCTGAATACCAAGATTTATATTTTGGCGAAGGCTCCTTAAGGAGTCTTTGTTATTTTAGGGCTTCGGTTTTTGTAGATCGTTTAATAAAATTTGAATTAAGGGCGATCCTCTTCGAGGGCTTCGCTAACGCATATTTCGAGATTTCGATAGAGGTCGATCGCATATTTTTGCACGAACCATTATGCAGTAGTATTAATTTGTCTCTCTTTCTTTGCACATCTTTCATGCGGCGGGATTCAATCTTCTACAAACTGTTCGGACAAGCGCCCACTTTGCTGTTCGATCTACTGGCGACAACTCCAGCAAATGCTGCCAATTATCGCTTTGACTCGGTTGCAGTCAAAGAACCTAAATTTGAAATTGACGGCGTATTTTTGCCCCCAGAATCTGAGGAACCGGGCATTGTCTATTTTTGTGAAGTTCAGTTTCAGAAAGACGAACAGCTTTACGAACGATTGTTTGGCGAATCGTTTTTATATTTTTACCGCAATCGCAGTCGTTACAGCGATTGGCAAGCTGTAGTGATTTATCCATCTCGCAGTGTCGAACAAAGCGATGTTTATCCTTATCGAGCTTTGCTCAACAGCAATCAGGTACATCGGGTATGCTTGGATGAGTTGGGTGATATTCGCGCTTTGCCTTTAGGGATTGCGCTGATGGTGTTGACGACTGTCGGGGAGACTCAAGCACCAGCAGAAGCAAGATATTTGCTGGGCCGAGTGCAGCAAGAAGTTCCACCAGCAGCAGGTCGTGACATAATAGATCTATTAGCAACTATTATGTCGTACAAATTTACATCGTTGAGTCGAGCCGAGGTGGAATCAATGTTGGGAATTACATTACAGGAAACGAGATTCTATCAAGAAGCTAAGGCGGAAGGACGGCAGGAAGGACGGCAGGAAGGACGGCAGGAAGGACGGCAGGAAGGACGGCAGGCAGAAGCCTGTGCCCTGATTGTCCGACAATTAACCCGTCGGTTACGGCAAGAAATTTCTGAGGAAATGCGATCGCGCCTTGCCAATCTGCCCTTGCTAGTGCTCGAAGATTTGAGTGAGGCGCTGTTGGATTTTGCTACTATGGCGGATTTGGAGGCTTGGTTGGAGGTGCAGCAGTCGGAAAGATAAGAATGTAGCGAGTTATTCAGGGCTTCAATAGCTGATGCACTTTACTCGCTCCCCGACGACATCCAACTTTACCATCAGGCATTGACAATTAAGCCAAATAATGACACAGGCATTTGCAGTTAGGTAATGCGTTAGTTCGACAAAATCGCTTTGATGATGCTCAAGCCTCTTACCAAACCGCACTCCAATATTACGGGGTGAAATGAGCAACCGTACAGAAAGTTATGCGCTTGGCTGAAACGATATGGTAAGCTTAAGCTTACTCGCTAAATAAATCTCTCACAACTACAGGAGGGCATATGCCTTTATCTTCTGAAACGCCAAATTCTCATTCGGACAAAACCACCCTAATCAATACTCTCTTAACACTTTATAAGTTCGTCAAACTTGCTTTCCGTCTTCGTCCATTTGGGGAATATAATTATAATTATGATTATATTCCCAGCCTCGCTATGACGACTTCGCCTCGATTGCCTGTGCCTGTCATTAATCTCAACATACCAAGTCAAGAGCTACCCAGTAAAGAATGGGTAATGCTGGTTGTACAAAAAATAACAATTTTAAGTGCTAATAAAGCCCGGAATTTTAACAACGGCATCCCATCTTTTAGTGTGGGAGATAGCACAGAATAAAGTTCATCCATTGATGAAAAGCTGCAAGTATTGAAAGATACTGAGCAAGAAATTAAGAGCGTTGATAGTAAAGAATATTTGACAAATATTGCTTGGAAAATAGCCTCGGCTGCCCAACAAATTACGGAAGAGCTTTCTCCGGGTGGAGTATCTTTCAGCGTAGGTGGTAGTGAATCAGTAGAAGACTCTGAAATTGAGCAGCAGCTTAGAGAGATAGATGAGCAATTTGCTAATGCCTACCAATCTAGTGAAACTTCAGAGACATTAGACTTTAGTGTTGGCTCAGACTTGGAAGATACGTCAGGAGAATCGCTGGATTTAGCCTTCAAGGAAATAATCAAAGAAAACCTAAAATTGTTGCAATTAGAAAGTGAGGAAAGTTCAAATGTAGATTTTTCTACAGGAGAATTTCAAGATTTTCCCAGTCTGGAGGATTACAATAGCTTATTTGTAGATATCCGCTTACCCCAGATTAGCCAAAGGTTTCAAGAAGATTTAATTTTTGCCTATATGCGAGTTGCTGGGCCAAACCCACTTATGCTCCAGCAGCTATCAGAACAAAATAAACCTTTGCAGATTACTAACGAAAAATATCAGCAAATAATCGAAAAGTTTGAGTTTTCCGACTCACTTGAAGCTGCTCTGCAAGAAGGCCGACTTTATCAAGCCGATTATTCCATGTTAAAAAACATGGCACAGGGGAGTTTTCCAAACAACGTCAAAAAATACCCTTGTGCGCCTTTAGCATTATTTGCCGTTCCCCCAGTGAGTAGTTCATTTCGCTCTCTAATCCCAGTAGCTATTCAATGCCAGCAACCTTCTGTAAGTGAAAATCCACCAGTCTTTACGCCGCTAGATGGCGACAACTGGATGGTAGCTAAAACCATTGTTCAAATGGCGGATAGCAACTACCACGAATTAGTTAGTCATTTAGGTCGCACTCATTTATTTGTAGAACCTTTTGTTCTAGCTACTAAGCGGAAATTGCCAGCAAATCACAAATTAAGAATTTTGCTAGATCCTCACTTTGAAGGAACTATATTAATCAATTACGGGGCTCATAAAACCTTAATTGCTAATGGAGGAAAAGTAGATCAGCTTCTAGCTAGCACTATTGAGGACGATCGAGTTATTGCCGTTGAAGGAGCAAAAATCTATTTGCACAACTTCAATGATGTAATGTTTCCCAAAACATTGACAAAGCAGGGTGTCCGCAACAGCGATCAGTTACCCGATCATCCTTATCGAGATGATGGACTGCTGATTTGGGATGCTATTCATACCTGGGTTGGTGCTTATTTAAGCATTTACTACACTAGCGACCAACAACTACTCGAAGATAAAGCTTTACAAAATTGGGCACAGGAATTAGTTTCCGATCAAGGGGGTCGCCTAAAGAATTTTGGAGAAGATGCTTCAGGTGCAATTAAAACACTCAATTATTTAATTGATGCTGTCTCTAGTGTCATTTTTACTGCAAGTGCTCAGCACGCGGCCGTTAATTTCCCTCAATCTGAATTAATGAGCTATACGCCGGCTTTTCCTTTCGCTATCTACTCCCCAGCACCTACAAGTTCTGAGAAACAAGGGAACTTTATGAGTATGCTACCTTCTCTAGACCGCTCCCAAACCCAAATTGGGGTGACATATTTACTTGGTTCGGTATATTACACGCAGCTAGGTCAATACAACAAAGGACACTTTAAAGATGCCAAAGTCATGTCATATCTGGGCGAGTTTCAAAATCAGCTAAGAGATATTGAAATTGAGATTAGCAAGAGAAACCGTTCCCGCCTCATGCCTTACAAATTCTTGCTACCTTCTCAAATTCCCCAAAGTATCAATATTTAGTTCTACTAGAACTCTTGCAAAAATCCAAAGCACCCCACCCCAACCCTCCCCTTATTAAGGGGAGGGAGCAAGATTATTCTTGTTTCTCCCCTTAATAAGGGGGGACTAAGGGGGGTAAATTTGACTTTTGCAAGAGGTCTACTTGATTGATTCAGGCAGCGCAACCCAAAGTAGATAGCTGCATGATAACATAGGCCCAGAAGCGGAAACAAAACACCGCCATCAGAACCTCGGTTCCTTTACCTACCGTTCGACCAGTTTTTCTTAAGTGAGTAAATGCCATGCCAATTGAAAAAGTACCTAATACTTCTTTGAATTACTACCTGATTGCCTTTGATAAGGATGGCAAGGAACGCGATGAAGCTGATGGGAAGAAACTGAGCGAACAAATCTTCTCAGCACTAGCGAATGAGCCAATCACAGATGTATTCCTGATGAGCCACGGGTGGCTGGGCGACATCCCCGCAGCGCGACAGCAGTACAACGACTGGATTGGCGCAATGGCTAAACAAACAGCCGATATTGAAAAAATCAAAGAGGTGCGATCGGGATTTCGTCCCTTAATGATTGGGCTGCACTGGCCTAGCAAGCCTTGGGGCGATGAAGATTTGACAAGTTCGGTGTCCTTTGACGTGAACGACGAAGATCCAGTCGATCGCGTAGTCGATGAATATGCCGATCGCATCGCTAACACTGAACCAGCACGGCAAGCCCTGCAAACAATTCTCAGGGCAGCGGCGGAAGATAACACACTTGATAGCTTGTCACCAGAGGTACTGAACGCCTACCAAGTGTTGAACCAAGAGGCTGACTTGGGTAGCGAAGGTGAAGGTGCGGCACCGGGTTCGGATTGGGAAGGTTTCGATCCAGAAGCCATCTATGAAGCGAGTAAAGATGAACCAGTAAGTTTCAGCACCGACAGCAGTTCAGTCTGGGATAAGGTTTTGGACCCCCTACGGGTACTGTCTTATTGGAAAATGAAAGAGCGCGCTCGCCAAATCGGTGAGAACAGTGGCTTCAACTTGTTAAAAACACTGCAAGAGAACGCTGCTGAAACGGTGCGATTCCACCTGATGGGTCACAGTTTCGGATGCATTGTTGTCTCTTCCATCCTGTCGGGTCCAAAAGGAAAGGGCATCTTAGTCCGCCCTGTGGATTCTCTGGCGTTGGTACAAGGAGCTGTATCGCTCTGGTCTTATTGTTCAAAGATTTCATACGAACGCGATCGCCCCGGTTACTTTAATACAATCATCGCTCAAGGTAAAGTCGCAGGTCCGATCGTTACAACTCACTCGCAGTTCGACTATGCAGTCGGCCGGATGTACCCCCTAGCTGGAAAGACTGCCTTTAGTAGTGTGGACTTTGCCCCCGGTCAATTGCCTAAATATGGCGGAATTGGCAGCTTTGGTCTAGGCGGAGATGACCTCGCAGCAGAAAACACGAATATGCTACCACGCGGTGCCTCTTATGATTTTAAGCCGGGCAAAATCTATAACCTGGAAAGCAGCAAATTTATTTGTGATGTGAACCTGGGAGGGCCAACCAGTGGTGCCCATTGCGACATTGCCAAGCCGGAAGTCGCCCATGCTGTGTGGTCGGCAGCTTATCCCATTTAACGGCCAGAGTTAGACTCAATTTTTTTGCCTGTGAGAACGGATAGAGACTCAGAAAGCCCTTGTTAAAAAAGGTTGTGGGGTTTCTATCTGATTCACTCAAAACTCAAATTGTGATTATTCGCTCAACCAACCAGGAACCAAAAATATGAACGAAGAAGACTTGCTATTTTTCAATGGAATTAATGGCTCGACAGGCGATTATTTGCTTCCCCCTCTGACCGCCGAGCAAGTATCTAGAATTGCCCAAGGCGAAGAGTTTGATCCAGAACATATCGCCGATCTCAAGAAAAAAAATGCCATAGTCAAAGGATTAGATCCTGATTTTGCTCCTATGGAGGGAGTAGACCCTAAGAAGTTAGAAGAAACGGGTTGGGGAGTAATCTTTGCTTACAATGCCGATCCGGCAATCAAGGAAGCACTCAGCGAACTATTAGAACATCGTAAAAGGCAAGCAACCCAGAAGAAAGAAAAATATTACCAGGAATACACTGGCGTCAGGGGTTATCGTCCGGGCGAGTCAAAACATCAGTTTCTGTCGCGTCAGGGAGTAGGGGCTGGCCCGGCCGATCCAGACAAAATGCCCTACTATTTGCTGATTGTTGGAGATCCAGTAACAATTCCCTATCGTTTTCAGTCCCAGCTCAGCGTTCAGTACGCAGTGGGTCGCATTTACTTTGATACGCCACAGGAATACGCACAGTACGCTCGCAGTGTAGTAGAAGCTGAAACTAGCAATTTATCTCTATCCCCTAGCGCTGCCTTTTTCGGCGTGTGCAACCCAGGAGATGCTGCTACTAATCTCAGCACTCAAGACCTCATTATGCCACTTTCGGAATGGGTTGTTGAGGAACATCCCAACTGGGATGTGAAAACGATTCTTAAAGAAGAAGCAACCAAGGCCCGCCTGGGGCAACTGCTAGGAGGTAGCGAAACGCCTAGTTTGCTGTTCACTGCCAGCCACGGCATGGGCTTTAAAAATGGCGATCCGTTACAACTGCGCCACCAAGGGGCACTGCTGTGCCAAGACTGGCCAGGTCCCAAGCAGTGGAGACAGCCGATCCCGGAAGATTTTTACTTTTCAGGGGACGATATTGGCGAGGACGCTCGCCTGCTAGGGCTAATTGCTTTTCACTTTGCTTGCTATGGCGCAGGTTGCCCCCAAAAGGATGAATTCGATGGTCACAAAAAATCCCTTTCTGAACGACCAGACATTGCACCGTACCCCTTTCTTGCTCGCTTGCCGCAGAAACTCCTGAGTCATCCCAAGGGAGGTGCTCTCGCTGTAATTGGTCACGTCGATCGCGCGTGGGGCTGTTCTTTCTCCTGGTCAGACATTCGCGGTTCTAGTGCAGATCGCAGGCAGATCGCAGTGTTTCAAAGTACCGTGAAGCGTCTGCTGGAAGGTCATCCAGTCGGGTCTGCGGTAGAGTATTTTGACGAGCGCTATGCGGAAATTTCCTCCGACCTCAGCATGGATCTAGAAGAGATCAAGTTTGGTGCGACCGCCAATAATCAGAGTTTGGCTGGGATGTGGACAGCTAACAATGACGCCCGCAACTATGCGATTATCGGCGATCCAGCAGTCCGGCTGATTGTCAGTGATAGTAAAGAGGCCAGCAGCGATCGCCATACGATTGAAACTGTGTATTCGCCTTCTAATCTGGCACAGGGTTCGGCTCAGGAAACTCAAGAGCAAGTTGCTGGTGAAAGTGGCCTCAAGCAGACTCAGACACAGTTGATAGCATCACTGGAGCAGTTTGTCAATACCGCCCAAAAAGCTCCTGTTGACAGCGCCGAAAGTCTGAAAACAGCAACATCAATAGCCACCAATCTCTTGAATGTGTTGAAGGCATTGAGTTAATAGCTGACGGTGTTACGCTGTACAACCCTGGACAAACAGGGCATACGCGATAGCAATACTCTCACTATTGATAGAGAGAGCTCTCGTAGCCGTCCCTCAAAGCTCGAATCATAATGTTTCGAGCGCCGC
>Ga0316607_1000576_pt1 | contig 12665 bp, 8 predicted proteins | sample MIS2016062E_MG_FD_207674 | JGI IMG/M metagenome (GOLD analysis project Ga0316607, IMG submission 207674) | Microbial mat bacterial communities from Middle Island sinkhole, Lake Huron, Michigan, United States - MIS.2016.062E | ecosystem: Environmental > Aquatic > Freshwater > Lake > Sediment...
CATCGGCACGGGTTGCTAATTTTCCAGCAACTGCCGCATCAGATAACATTTTGGCATCAGAAACCATAAGATTAACTGCATCAATACACACATTCAGGTTATTCTTTATTTCATTGAAATCACCATTGTAACTATCTGTAATCTTAGGAGGAATATTTCCTTTTGAAATCCTATCCACGTATTCAGCAGCTACATTCAATGGTCCAATAACGGCATCGAGAGTTTTGTTTATGCCTACCACGATTTCTCTGAATTCTTCATTGGTTTCTTCGGGTTTTGCTCTTGTTGCAAGTTTTCCGGCAATGGCAGCCTCTACAAGTTCCTTGGTTTGCCTTATTACAGATCTGATGATGTTTTGTATGTTGGATGCAATTATAAAACCTAAAATTATAGCCAATAAAACAACAAGTGCGATAATTCCCAGCATAAGATTTGTGGAACTTTCTGCCAATTTTGTATTGGCGTCCGAAATGTTCTTTCCTAATGAGGTATTATATAAAGAGAATGTTTCTACAGATTTTTCAAATTCTTTAGCGCTTTGAAGCCAGTCACCTTTTAGCAATTTGATAGCGCCTGAATCATTCTTTGCTTCCGCAAGAATTTTGAGTTTAGGAATATAGCTTAAGTATTCTTTTTTAGTCTCTACGACTTTATCAAAGTTTTTCTGATCCTGCTCGTCTGTAATAGTAGGCTCATATTTTTTAAGAAAATCATCCATATCTTTGCCTAAATCTTTTATGTGTTCAAAATACTTTTCAGCTTCATCATAAGAATTTGCCATTATGATATCTCTCACATCGACCCGCATTCCTTGCATATCGTTGCTTAAGTGTACGCAATAGCCCAAAGAAAGCACTACATTTTCATACATATAGGTATCGGCGGTATCTAATTTTTTTAAATTGGTAATACCCACGTAGCCTATCACCCCTGCGAGTAAAGCTACAATAATGAATCCTCCCAAAAGTTTGGTTCTGATTTTTAAATTATTCATATTGATTTCCTCCTAATCATGGTTTTCGTTTATATTTTAAATGTTGGTTTTTATATAGAGTTATTTATTTACTTTAATAAAACTTTTAGGTTTCTGTTTCAAACTAAACCTTCAATGGTACTATACCTTCAAGGTTTTTGAAACCTTGAAGGTTTCTATAACCTTGAGGGGTTTCTATAACCTTTAGGGGTTTATGTATCGAATAATTTATTATCCTCCTTGATGATTTTAAACTTTCCATTTTCAAATTGTTGTTTGGAACCATGTCCGTTGTAAACCGTAATAATTTGTTTTCCTAATAAACGGAAAAGGGGGTACTCATTCTCCAAACGCATCTGAGGGTTTTCAAAATCAATCGGAAAATTGGTATCACCGGCAAAAAGAACCGCTTCCTGCTCACAATACAGGCAAATAGAATCGTAACTGTGTGCGGTAATATGAAATACTTCAAATTGTTGCTCTCCAATTCGGATCATTTCGCCATCTTGAATTACATGATCTATGCCTTTCAAATGTGCATTAAAAGCAAGTACCCTTGGATGAAAAGCTGCAATGATTTCGGGCAATATAGCAGCATGATCCGAGTGTGTGTGCGTAAGTATCACCTGGTCAATCTTTTTCTTTCCCAGACCCATATTCATCATTTCTATCTTGCTGATTATGCTGGGGTCATAACCTACATCTACCAAGGTAGTCATATCCTCCACCGTATTCCACTCTCCCAAAACAAGAAATACATTGGAAGTATATAAATTGCTGTTTTCTGTCAGGTTCTGTATTCTCATTTTTATTTACAATATTATTCATTGAGCTAAAAAGCACGTTTATATCTTTTCGTATAATTGACTATAATCCACCAGTTTTTTAAATTTGCTTTTGAGTTCTTCGGGTAAACTTTGTGTGTTTTCCATGGCTAAAAGACCACCAGAAAGCAACATAGCATGGTACATAGAGATGACATCAATTCTTTGCTGATAATTGAAATGCAAAAGAACATTCTTGCATATAACCAGGCTGTAATCGTGGCGCAGAACTTTGAGCGTGAGCAAATCATATTTTTCGAACTGAATCATGCTCCTCAAGTCTTCGTTTACAATAAAATGATCTTCCTTTTGTGCGGGACTAAAGTATTTTTGGAACAAATCTACCGGAACGCGCTGCAAAAATTCTTTATGGTAAATTCCCTCAGTAACAGTTTTGCCAAAGTCCACATTTTCGTTATCGATGTCGACTGCATGAATTTTTACATTTCTCAATGCAAACTTTCCCATTTTTTCTGCCAAAAGAATGGCAAAAGTGTAAGTTTCCATGCCCATAGCACAGCCTGCATTGAGTATTCTGATGTTGCTTCTGCCAATGGTTAAAGGTACCAACTTATCGACAGCTAATTGTAAAATCTGATCATCACGAAAGAAAAAGGTAAAGGCCATTTTGTCTTTGTTTAGTGTGCATATAAAAAATTGAAAAATAGGGTTATCATCATGGAATCTATTTCACTTTTCAACTTCCGTTAGTTTTTGCAACTGGCTAAGTTCAGTATCGGAGAAGACCTTTTCCACATCGAGCATCAGAATGAAGGTTTCTTCTTTTCGTACAGCGCCTCTGATGAATTTCACGTTGTAGTCCAAACCTAGTTCCGGCACAGGCTTAATTTCGTGATCCTGAATATCAATTACATCTTTCACGGCATCGGCAGTAGCGGCAATGGTTGTTTTCGAGGCCTCTTCGCCCAATTCAAAAACAATGACAATCTGCTTTTCATTTTCATCGCTGGTACTTAGGCTAAACTTCTTGCGCGTATCCACCACAGGGAGAATATCGCCCCTGAAATTGATGATGCCCAACACATGATCGGGTGTTTTTGGTACTCGGGTTATGTGCTGCTTTTGCAACACTTCGAGAACCTGCCTGACCGAAACAGCAAACAGTTCTTGTCCCAAAACAAAGGTTAAGTAGGTGTCCATAAGTTCATTATTAATTGTTTTGAATTATTTTCTTTAATTTATCGGAATCGATCAAAAGAGCGATGCTTCCATCTCCCAGAATGCTTGCGCCCGAAACAAAATCCTGATGCTGAAATGTTTTTCCCAAGGGTTTTATCACTGCTTGGTATTCACCAATAATATCATCGGTGAGTACGGCAAAAAACTTGTCTTGGCGTTTAATGATGACGGTTTTCCACTTTTCAGGAATCTTATCATCGACAAGAAATTCTTTGTGCAGATTGATGTAAGGGATAAGCTCATCTTTGTAAGCAATTTGTCTTTTATCTGTTTTGAGCAATACGGAGTTAAGTAGAATTGCGCAGTTTTCCACATCTTCCAAAGGTATGGCTAATTTTGTATTTCCACAGCGAACCAACAGAGTATCAATAATCGAAACGGTTTGTTGAAGTTTTATCGTAAAGGTTGTTCCTACACCTTTTAAGCTTTCGATTGAAATCTCGCCTCTCAGCTCTTCGATCTTTTTCTTTACTACATCCATCCCAACTCCTCTTCCCGAAACTTGGGTTAAACTCTCGGCTGTAGAAAATCCAGGTAGAAATATTAAATTCCAAATATCGATATCAGTGAGATTTGCCGTTTCGGGAATTATTCCCTTTTCTATGGCTTTGCTTTTTACTTTTTCTGTATCTATGCCTTTGCCATCGTCACTTACTTGCATGAATACAAAGTTGCCCGATTTGAATGCTAAGAATTTTACTTTACCCGTTTCAAGCTTGCCAGCATTTTTGCGTTCTTCCGGCGATTCTATTCCATGGTCTATACAGTTACGCACCAAATGCATGAGGGGTTCCGAAATGGCGTCAATGATATTTTTATCCAATTCGGTATCTTCGCCACTGGTTTCAAAGTCCACATGTTTACCCAAAGTATGACATAAATCCCTAACCAGGCGATTAAAACGAGCAAGTACTTCATTGAGCGAAACCAAGCGAATATCCAACGCATTATCTCTGAAGTTTTTAGATAACTTATCAATCTTTTCGGCCGTTTCCTGAATTTTAATTTTATCATCTATATTGATAGACAGAAGCAATTCTGATTTTGCGGTTACCAGTTCACTTACAAGATACATCAATACATCAAGCTTTTCAGCGTCCACCGTTATTCGGGTTGAAGTTACCTTACCTATTTTGGATAAATCCCGCTTAATTTCTGCTTTTTCTGGTGAAGTTTGATTCGCTGATTCGTTTTCCTTGCCTTGCTTTTTGATCAGAGTATGAGAGCTGATTTTATCCCTTTCTTTGAGTGCTTCATGTTCAAATATGTTAAACTCAGCAATAAGTTTTACCTTGAAGTAGTCGTCAACAAAAATGAAAACATCATCGATTTCATCTTTTGTTTTATCGGAAATCAGGTAAATGGACCAGTGCAAAACTTCTGATTCAGGATCAGGCGCTTGAAATTTGCATTCTCCCAACGAAAACAAGTCGTGATAGACCGATAAAATATTGATGGCTCTAAAAAATAGGGTATCATCGGGGGTAAATAAAATATGCCAGGTTCTTAGCTTCTTTTCATTGCCTCGGATATGGCTTTTTACTTTTGTCGATTGATCTTTAAATAAGCCGCTTTGTTTTACCAAAAATTGTATATTCTCAAGCAAAAGTTTGTGTGAAGAAATATTTTGAAGAGAAGTAAAAGATTCATCTGTAAGCAGATTTCTGATATGATCGGCCGAAGCGAGCGTTAAATCGACCAACTCGGTATTTGCCGTTATCTTGTTTTGATTTATAAGGTCAAAAATGTTTTCTAATTCATGCGTAATTTCTTCAATTTTGTGAAAGCCATACATACCACTGGCTCCTTTAAGGGTGTGCATAACCCTGAAAATTTGGTCTATACATTCTTTGTTGTGGGGGTGTTTTTCGAATACCACCAATGCATTGTCCAAATTATTCAATAGATTATTTGCATCCTCTATAAATTTTTCTTTTAGGTGTTCAAAATTCATAGCCCTGTTTTTTATTAGGAAAAGATTTTTTCCTTACACAAAAATACAAAGTAACATACACCAAAAAATAACTTAAAAAGTGAATTTTGAAGTCAAAACGATTAAATTTGAATAGTCGAAAAAGGGGAAAGTCCATCATCAAATCGATGAAAAAAACAATGAATGAAAAGTAATCTTATGAATTATTGACTTTCGTTTATTTTTGCATATATTTGCCAATAAGCAAAGAAATTGATCATGATTATTGAAAAGTCATAAAAAAAATGCAATGCCAAAGAAAATATTAGTTGTAGATGATCATGAAGCAACGCAAATATTGCTAAGAGAAATTATTACAGACAATTCTTTTGAGGTAATATTGGCCAGTTCTGGGAAAGAAGCTATTGAAATAGCGAAAGTTCAAATTCCTGACCTGATCCTGCTCGATGTTATGATGCCAGAAATGGATGGATATGAGACTTGCGAGAAAATGAAGAGTATTCGAGAACTTCATTCGATTCCTGTAATTTTTATTTCGGCCTTGGGAAAACCGATTGATAAGGTCAAAGCTTTTGAAGTAGGCGGTGTAGATTATGTGACAAAACCCTTGAGTGAGCTTGAACTCGTTTCGAGAATAAGAACCCATGTAAAGATGAATTCGATGCGCAAAAACCTACTCAAAGTGAATAGAGAATTGGCAAACAAAGTTCAGTTGTACAAAGAAGAAATTATTCATAGAAATGAAGTTGAAAAAAAGTTGAAGGAGACTGAAATGCAGGTTCTCAACTTAGTCATTGCTGCAGAGGAAAGAGAAAGGACAAAAATAGCGCAGGAAATTCATGATGGATTGGGTCCTATACTTTCTGCAGTTAAACTATATGTACAATGGTTGGGCAAACCCGATTCCCCAGCCGATAAAAATATGGTTTTACAAAAAACCGAAAAACTGCTCGAAGATGCTCATGCAACGGTCAAGGAGATTTCCAATAATTTGAGTCCCTACATTATTCAAACTTTTGGACTTACCGAGGCGCTAAAGAATTTTATAGAAAAAATAAATTTTGTAAACAAAATAGAAGTACGCTTGACTTCGGAGTTGGAGGAAAGATTAGATATTACAACAGAAATCATTCTTTATCGCGCCATTACAGAAACCATCAACAATACCATAAAACATGCGCAAGCAGCGGAAATAAAAATATCTATTTTCAACAGACCAGAAATTCTGTTGATAGAATATTCCGATAATGGTATTGGTTTTGACTTGGTTGAAGTTTTGGCTGACAAAAAAGGTTTGGGGCTTATCAATATGAAAAACCGATTAGCCTCCATTCATGCAGAAATGGTAATAGAAACCCAAATAGGTGATGGAATGAAAATGAAAATAAAATTACCCAAAAATTAGATTGATATGTATAAACTAATCCTCGTTGATGATCATTTAATATTTCGCGAAAGTTTGAGTTTATTGCTAAATCAGGAAGGAATTGCTGACGTAATAGCAGAGGCTGGTGATGGGAAAGAGTTTTTGGAATTATTGGATAAGCATCGACCCGATGTAGTTCTGATGGACATTTCCATGCCCATCATGGATGGAATTGAAGCTGCTCAAAAAGCCATAGCCCAATATCCAGACCTGAAAATACTTACCTTATCCTCTTTTGGTGATGAAAAGTATTATCACAAAATGGTTTCGGCCGGTGTTCGGGGTTTTATACTTAAAAGTACAGGAATCGCAGAACTTCAGCAGGCAATCGAAGAAGTAGCCAATGGCGGAAGTTGGTTTTCCAACGAGCTACTGCGCAAAATAATAACTCATATAGGCAATAACGAGGCAATTGCAAAAAAAAATCAGCTAAGCCCGCGTGAAGTAGAAGTATTGGCTATGATTTGCAAAGGATATTCCAATGAACAAATTGCAGAAAAACTTCATCTTAGTTATGAAACTGTGCGATCTCACAAAAGCAAATTACAGCAAAAGACCGAAACCAGTAATATGGCATCATTGGTTATGTATGCCATAAAGCATAAAATTGTAGAAGTGTAAAAAACAGTTATACCATTGATTAAAATTGAAGAAATTACTCACCTGAAAAATGGTTCTGCATTTGAACACAACACTTTTGTTTTTCAAATAAAATTCATATATTTAAACTCTATTTGGTATTAGAATATATTATTGAATATCAAATTTATAAATTTGTGATTGTGATAAATTCTTTATGTTTAATTTAAAATTTTTTGAAAATGAAATTTGAATATGCAAGCCTTGAATGGTTATGGGACGCTGGCTCATTAAGAGTTAACCTACCCAATGGCAAGGAAGATACCTCTGCCGGTAGCTACCCCGAAGTTGTTAAAATATTGACAAAATTGGGTTCTGAAGGTTGGGAAGTGGTAGCCAGTGCCGCTCAAGCCAATTGGATTTATTGGACTTTAAAAAGACAAATAGCGTGAGGTTTTCCAAAATCTCAATATTAGTCTTACGATGATTGAAGTAGAAATATTATTGTGAATGAGATTATAATGGATTACATCTCAATAAAAAACAATTGCAGATAGGACGATTGATATGCAAAATTGTTTCAATAAAGCATATCAATCGACTTTAAGTTATAAAATTATCTACTTCTAAATACCAAGTAATTCTTCTATGTTATCTGAAGGATACATTAACAACGAATCAATTCTTTTCTTTATTAAATCTGTAAACAGGTTCTTAGCTTCGCAAAATGATTTTTTCAGTACTTCATGGGAAGATTTCTTCCATTTAATCTTAAACCTGAATTTTCAATTATTCCTTTAGAGGATTGAAATATATCGTTTCAATTCACCACTAATAAATTTAGTTTTCATTTGTATAACTTATACCCTAATTAATTTGGAAGGTGTCATAAAATAAATTATTTATGCATTCCAAATTCTTTCTATTCATGGATCGCGATGAAAAAGAAAGAATATAAATGATCTATGATTATGAGACAATTATGATACAATGGGCTACGAAACATTGTATAATTAACCCCGTGTATTATAAATTTTAAAAAAATGAAAAAAATTTCTAAGTACAGTTACCTATTGTATATGGTTTCTTGGCTAATTTTAATGCAGGTGGCCTGTACCAGTAAAAAAAAAATATCCTATATTGATGTCCTGAATAAAATGAAGGATTTAAGATCTCTTGCTTTCCTTCCTGAAAAAGGTGAAAATTGTGCTCAGTGGAGTAGTTGGGACAGGCAAAGTAAATATAATGAGAAAACAGGAAAATACGAAAATTGGGGAGCAAATGGTGATGGCTCAGGAAATTATATACGCAAAGAAGGCAAATCGATTGTAATGGCCGAAATGGAGGGTCCAGGAGCAATTGTCAGGATTTGGTCAGCACAACCTGAAAAAGGACATGTAAAGATTTATATTGATGGACAAACTACCCCCGTTGTCGATTTGCCATTTCATCAGTACTTCGATCACTCGGTATTTCCTTTTAATAAGGAAGGCATTTCTTATAAGGTTGCAGAAGGTTATGACTGTTATTTGCCCATAACCTATAATAAAAGTTGTAAAGTAGTAGCAGATAGCGCTTGGGGGCTGTACTATCATATTAATTATGTTTCTTTTTCTAAAGATTATCAAGTAGAACCATTCAAAATGAGTTTTAGCGAGGAACAAACAAAAACCCTTGAAGAAATAAATACATTTTTTACCAAACAACAAGGAATCATGCCTTATAGCATCAGCAATAAGGATGAAACAATTAAAGGCGATATAGAGATCGAGCCAGGAAAAACAATTGAATTAGGGGCAATTAAGGGAAGCAGAGCCATTAAATCATTTAAAGTATTTCCCCATTTTATGAATAGATTCGATGCCACTATTGGACTAAGAAAAATGATCCTTGAAATGGATTGGGATGAACTTGGAAATCCCGAAGTTTGGTCGCCATTAGGTGATTTCTTTGGAACCACTCCCGCAGTTAATCCTTATCATACATTACCATTAGGAATGACCGACTCACTCATGTATTCATATTGGTATATGCCCTTTTCGAAAAGTGCAACAATAAAAATTACCAATAGTGGTAATAAAAAATACAGTTTTAGCTATGAAATTATTCACGAACCAATTGAAAAAACTGAAAAATTTGGACAATTTCATGCTAAATGGCATGGAGATTTAGAGCAAGTTTCAGATGACCGCTGGCCAGACTGGGAACTGTTAAAAACAACCGGTTCAGGAAGATTTGTAGGGGTAATGCTCCATGTTATGAATCCCAAAGGAGAAGATTGCCAACAATATGCCAAAGATGGCTATCCTTGGTGGGGAGAAGGTGATGAGAAGTTTTTTGTTGATGGAGAAAAAATGCCAAGCACTTTTGGTACTGGCAGCGAAGACTATTTTGGATATGCATGGGGTAATCCGTCCTTTTTTCAAAAACCTTATCATAGCCAGTCTATGACTATGTCAAATATAGGTCATCAAACACTCAGCAGGATGCATATAACAGATAATATTCCTTTTCAAAATTCTTTTGATGCCTATATTGAAAAATATTACCCAAACGCTTGTGGTACCCTATATAATACTGTTGTTTATTGGTATCTATCATCAAATGGAAAAGATCTTTATAAACCTGTTAATGTAAACATTGATCATTTTACAATTCCACCAGATATTCATGCCGAAAATAATTATTGCATACAGGGTGATATTATTGAAGTATCTATAGCAAAAAGTGAGGATATCGTTTACTATACTTTGGATAACACTATACCTGATAGTTTATCTCTTGTTTTTAAAGATAAATTAAAAATCTCAAAAGAGTGTACTATTACTTGCAAAGCTTACAATCCTTTGTCGAAAGTATGGAGTTTGCCCTCAAAAGTGGAATTAAAAATGTCAACATGGCAAGATGCTGTAAAAGACTTAAAAGATTTACAACCAGGTTTGGTATATTCCTATTACGAAAAGGATATTTCATGGACTAAAATATTAGATTATAGCACTATGGAACCTGCAATCACGGGCGTAGCAGATACGATAGGGCTTAATATGAAACATCGTGAAGACAATTTTGGTGTACGGTTTAAGGGATATATTAGCATTCCGGAAGACGGTGTTTATACTTTTTTTCTAAATTCTGATGATGGAAGCAAATTGTATATTCGTGATCTATTGGTTATTGATAATGACAAAAATCACGGTTTTATTGAAAAATCTGGAAGAGCAGCCTTAAAAAAAGGATATCATTCCATCATTATTGATTATTACGAAAGCTGTTTATATCAAGGAATTACTTTTAGTGTAGCAAGTCCAACAATTAAAAAACAAAATGTACCAGCTACGATGTTGTTTCACACAAAGGATAAATAGATATATCTTGTTTTCATGATGATTGGTTGAAGGGTTTGGCATGCATATTCTTTGCATACTCTGCTGGAGTTATGTCAAACTTTCATGATCGACCATGCACTTTTTTTGCATATTCTGCCGGTGATATGCCAAATTCCCTCTTAAATATTCGTTGAAAAGAAATGGCATTTTCAAAACCTACTCTCTGAATAAGTTCTTTTAAAGGAAGTTTTTCTTTATCAAGAATTTGCTTAGCTCTTTTTAAGCGAATATTTTTAATAAAACCAGCTACCGACAGATTCGTTAAATATTTTAATTTTCCGTACAATTGACTATAGCTCATTGACATTTCTTTTACAAAAGATTCCAGATGAAATTCTATATTGGAAATATTTTCTTCAATAGTCTTAATACATTGTGCAATAAACTTTTCATCAGCAGTGGCGAATTCATAGTCGCTTGGTTCTGAGGTGATGATACGCGAAAATGCTTTACGTAATGTTTCTCTGTTTTCGATCTGGTTTTTTACTGCAGCCTGGAGCAAATCAGCCATAATGGGTTTGGTTAAATACTCATCGGCACCGGCTTCTAACCCTGCAATAATGCTGGGCACACCAGCTTGTGCGGTAAGTAGAATAACAGGGATATGGCTTGTAGCAATATTTGATTTTATTGATTTACAAAGTTCAAGTCCATCTGAACCCGGCATATTGATATCTGATATAATGATGTCGGGTATGAGATCTTTCGCTTTATTTAAACCTTCAATGCCATTTTCAGCTTCGATGATCAAATATTTTTTTTGCAAAACTTGTTTGATCATTTGGCGAATCTCAAATACATCATCCACAACAAGCACTAATCCTAAGGATTCTGTTTCTGAGTGATCCAGAGTTGGGGAAGAAGAGCTTATTTGAATCAGTTCCGATAAATTGGCAAGGGTTTGCACACGGAACAATGCCTCTGTTTTATCTATAGGTTTTTTAATATAATCAGAAGCTCCTGCATCAAATGCTAATTGTATGTGCGAATTTCCACTTCGAGATGTTACCATTGCTACTGGAATCTTAAAAAGCTCTGGTATGGATTTTATTTGTTTCAAAGCTTCGAGTCCATCAAGTTGTGGCATTTCCCAATCGAGAAGGATAATATCTGGCAATATTATTTTGGCTGCATCCACGGCATCTTTTCCATTACCGACAGCAAACATCAAAAATGTTTTGCCCCAGAATGATAAACTATTTTTAATCACATCAATGCTATATTTATCATCATCCGCTACAAGGATTTTTAGCTCATTCTCCAATGAAGCGACATCACTTTCGGCTATCAATTCTGATGAACCATTTTCGTGAATTAAATAAATATCATATAGTTTATTTGTATTTTCATCGATTGTAGCATCGGTAGTTGCTAACTTTTCATTTTGAATATTTTCATCAATTCGGGCAAAAGGCAATGTAAAATAAAAGTTAGTGCCTTTTCCTACTTCAGATGTAATCCAAATTGCACCACCGTGCGCTTCTACTACCATTTTGCAAAAAGTCATTCCAAGTCCTGTTGAGCGCACGCCACCCGATTTTTTTGCTTCCACTTGACCAAATTTTTCAAATACCAAATGAATTTTATCTGCTGGTATTCCTTGTCCCGTATCTGAAACACTTATCAAACATGATGGCATTTGAAATTTGAATTGTTTTTTTATTGAATCTGGAATTAACTCATTTTTCGTGTAGTCGTCTTCATTGAATAAAATTGCTTCCTGATTTATAGAAATACTTCCTCCCGAAGGTGTATATTTTATTGCATTGGTGAGCATATTTACAAATACCCGAACAGTAACTTCTGCATCTGTATGTATGATTGTTTGCGGCAAAATGTTTAAATTCAAAATTTGTTTCTTTTGTTTTATTAGCAGAGAAACTTGGCGGTTAGCTTCATCTGCAAGTTCATAGAGAGAAGCTTCTTTTAAATTAAGTTTAACGTTGGTGTTTTCAAATTTCTGAACATCCAAAATGTTCAACACAAGATTGAGCATTTGGTTCCCTGCGGAATTTACCATTTGCATCATTTCATCTTCCGGGTTCATCGAAGAAAGCCCGATGATCGCATTCAAAGGGTTTTTTAAATCATGTACAATCATGCCTGTCATGGCTTCTTTGAAGTTGTCTAATTCAAGAAGTTTTTCTTTTTGTGCGTTTACGGTTTTGTAGGCATTTGCATTGTCAATAGCAATGGTAATATAAGATGCAAGTGATTGTAAATGAACTAAATCTTTGTTTGTGTAAGCATTTTTTATAAAACTATTTACAACGATGATTCCGAGTTTTCTTTCGTTTGTTGAAAGTGGTAGATGTATAATAGAGTGAGGTCGTTTGTTTGTAGA
>Ga0316607_1000578_pt1 | contig 12658 bp, 18 predicted proteins | sample MIS2016062E_MG_FD_207674 | JGI IMG/M metagenome (GOLD analysis project Ga0316607, IMG submission 207674) | Microbial mat bacterial communities from Middle Island sinkhole, Lake Huron, Michigan, United States - MIS.2016.062E | ecosystem: Environmental > Aquatic > Freshwater > Lake > Sediment...
CGCATTGCGCACCAGAAAATTAGCGGTAGGGTGCGCATTGCGCACCAGAAAATTAGCGGTAGGGTGCGCATTGCGCACCAGAAAATTAGCGGTAGGGTGCGCATTGCGCACCAGAAAATTAGCGGTAGGGTGCGCATTGCGCACCAGAAAATTAGCGGTAAGGTGCGCATTGCGCACCAGAAAATTAGCGGTAGGGTGCGCATTGCGCACCCTACTAATTTTGCAGCGGGGGGATTTTCGCTAAAACGCCTTTTTTCAGAGCTTGAGGACGATCAGACCAGGGCAACAAACCATCCGATTTAGCATAGTATTGACTCGCGCATTCAAGCACAGCCTCGACGCTTTCAGCTTCATTGGGAGGCAAATCACCAAACAGATAAGTGTATTTTCCAGCAGCAGCAAAAGACACAGCACAAGAGTGACTGCAAGCACTCATGCACTCTACTTCTTGAATATCAAATTCATCGGATAATTCCCAATCTTTAGCTAGTTGCGACAAGTCTTCCATGAATTGTTGGCCGCCACTTTTGCCCGATCGCTTGCCGTTTTTCCAAACACTAGCGCAAGCAGTGCAAACAAATAAATTGTGTTTATTTCGTACAGTCGCATTAATTCCATCCATCATCCGTACCTCGCAGATGCGTTCAAAAGTGAGTTAGATATCGGCGGGCATTCTGACTTTAGAAACAACAAGTGTTTCATTACAGTTGCGGGACAGCGCCGGACTTGCACCGAACTTTCCCCGTTTCCTCACTTCGGCTGCTCCCCGCTAGAACCGATCGCGAAACCAAATCTTACCACACTTGCGACCAATCAATTTTAGATTTTAGATTTGAGATTTGAGATTTGAGATTTTGGATTGGAGAAAGCGAAAGCTACCTCACGGATCAATCTGGGGGCTTGTTTAGTAATTTGTAGGGTGCGCATTGCGCACCTTACAGATTACAAATTATGCAGTTTCGTGCTGTTTGCGCCAAGCCGGATGCCACAGCAATTCAGCAGTCGATCGCTTCTCGACCATTTCAGCAGTAATTTTGCAGTTAGCTACATCCTTGCGAGAAGGCAACTCGTACATGACATCGAGCATTAACTCCTCTAAAATGCTGCGGAGAGCTCTGGCACCTGTTTTGCGGCGGTAAGCTTCGCGGGCGATCGCCCGCAGCGCCTCCGGCTCAAATTCCAACTCCACACTATCCATATTCAACAGCTTTTGATACTGCTTCACCAGCGCATTGCGAGGCTCAGTCAAGATCTGCATCAAAGCTGCCTCATCCAGCGGCGAAATCACCGTCACTACAGGTATCCGCCCGACAAATTCAGGAATTAAACCAAACTTCACTAAATCATCGGCTTGTACTTGCTGCAAAATATCTGCCGCCCGCTTATCTTTCGCCGGCAATGTTGAGTTGCTGTCGCTTTCAACAGGCTGAATAAAGCCCAAGGATTTTTTACCCAAACGCTGTTCAACTATCTTTTCCAAACCGACAAAAGCACCGCCACAAATAAATAGAATTTTGCTCGTGTCAACTTGAATAAAATCTTGGTAAGGATGCTTGCGGCCGCCTTGCGGAGGTACGTTAACCACCGTTCCTTCCAACATTTTTAGCAGCGCTTGCTGCACCCCTTCTCCTGATACATCCCGCGTGATCGAAGTGTTTTCGCTTTTGCGAGCAATTTTGTCAATTTCATCAATATAAATAATGCCGCGCTGCGCCGCTTCGACATCAAAATCTGACATTTGCAAAAGCCGCAACAAGATATTTTCTACGTCGTCGCCGACATAGCCTGCTTCCGTCAGCGTCGTTGCATCGGCTACCGCAAAGGGCACTTCTAGCATTTGCGCCAAACTTTGCGCTAACAGAGTTTTGCCACAACCAGTCGGCCCCACTAGCATGATGTTGGACTTTTGCAGTTCCACATCGCTGTCTGGGGAAGATTTGCCGCTATCTTTGGCTTGGTCAACGCTTAAGCGCTTGTAGTGGTTGTAAACTGCTACAGAAAGGACTTTTTTTGCTGAGTTTTGACCGATGACGTGGTTGTCTAAATGCTGTTTAATGTCAGTGGGTTTGGGAATTTTAGCTAAAGTGATTTTGGATTTGTTCGATCGACCCTGGCGTCGCGTTTTTTGTCCTTGAGGCTCTTGAATCTCTGACTGGGGAACCTGTTGAGCGACTGTTTTTCCAGCGTCAAAGAACTCCTCTTCTAAAATTTCATTGCACAATTCGACGCATTCATCGCAAATGTACACGCCGGGCCCAGCTATTAACTTGCGGACGTACTCCTGCGACTTGCCGCAAAAGGAGCATCTTAGATCGGAGTCATATTTTGACATATTTGCCTCTTAATTTACAGTTGCGGTTGTCTATTTCGACTGAGGGAGTTTTGGCGCGATCGAACATTGTTCTTTTCTTTCGTCAGGTTTGGCGATCGGACACCCAAGCCACTCCAGCTTCGCGATCTGTCTCTAAGTTAACACTTTTGAGGCCTTAGTCATTAGTTATTAGTCATCAGTCGTTAGTCATTAGTCAGAAATAAAAATCAAAAATTCCGACTGATCCCTTCAAAAAAATATTCCTTCAAAAAATTCTGCTTTCTACCTGGAAAAGCTGGCTTACCATTTTTTGTAGGGCAAAAATTTTCCCGACATAATTATTTTTACCCGATCGCCATTCGGGTCCGCTTCTTTCTCCACATCCAAAGTAAAATCGATCGCACTCATAATCCCGTCACCAAATTTTTCGTGAATCACAGCTTTAAGCGGCATCCCGTAAACCAGCACACATCTGCGGAAAATCCATCCTATATTGAATTCATACTATGCGATCGACTTGAATTAAGTGCTTAACATTTAATATCTAGTAATCGTCTAGTACAACTGAACCTCGATAAGAGTGCCTGTTACAGGCCACATATTATGCAAAAATCTCAGGAAACCGAGCGCTGCTGTGACATTGCAGTTTTCCATGACCGAAATCAACTAGCACTACGTTTCCCGATCCGACATAACCCATTGTGGGCAATTTTGGATGGTAAGGCTCCTAAAAAGCAAAAGTGCTTTTTTTTAGGTAAGCACGGTTTTAGCAACAATCCAGAGGACCGGAAGCGTGCCTTACAAATTGCGATCGCAATGGAAGCCGATCTCGATCACCCTGAGTGGCTCAAACTGTTTGACCCCACTCTTGCTAAGTACGGCATCGGTAGCGCCAAGTATGCCAAGTTGGGCGATGTACTACAATTGCCTGGTACAAAGCAGGTTGAGCCAGAAATGACTGTTGGTGCTATGTGGGAGGACTATCTGGTATGGAAAGAGACTCAGGTTGAGGCAAGTACGTTTAAACTACGATATTTAGTGACGTACCCCAACGCTCTTAAAGGTCTTAAATGGGATCAGAAAACCCATATATTCTCAGATACTGGTAACAGTGTTTGGGATCAAGCATTGAGTGTTGATAACTCAGAATTAGTAGACAAAATAATTCTGACACCGGGTCTAAAATCCACCTTGATTTTTTCACTCAATGAAGCGTTCTTACGCGCTCAAAGTCAAGGCAAAATCAAGCTTACCATTAACCCGTTTCAAAACTTGAAACAAGACCAACCTGATCCCCGTGACAAATACAAACCGGTCGTCATGAGTGACGGGGAAATCTGGAAGTGGTGGGAGGTGCGGGACGCTCAATCAGAGGATGCTTTAGAGAGTGACAAGCGCGCTTTTACAGCGCAATAACGCGACATTATCATCAAGGCATTCTATGAGTCTGATCAGGCGAGCGATCGTCAAATAGCACCGCTTATTGAATTCTTGTTCTTGACTGGTTGCCGTCCCGGTGAAGCTTTTGCTCTGGTATGGAATAACGTCAGATTTGACTTTATCTGGTTTAATAAAAGTTACTCAGCATCTATCAAGGACGTGAAAGTCACCAAGAACAACGGCATCAGACAATTTTTCCTTTACCCGCGTTTAACAGAATTGTTAAAACGGATTCAACCTGATGATACTAAGCTTAAAGACTTAGTGTTTAAACAAGAAAATGGTCGGACTTATAGCAGCGCGTTACAAGGTGCTCTGTGGTTGGGATTTACAAAGACAAGAAAAAATAAAACCGTCCCCTACCCCGGAGTTGTAACCCGGCTGATAGAGGACGGCAAGTTGAATACTTACCTATCCCCCTATCATACCAGGCACACTTTCATTACCTTGACGGCGTGGGCCAACAAGGAGAATTCGTCAGCACTGGCACTGCTAGCCGCTTGTTGTGAGAATAGCGTCGATGTTATCCTCAAACATTATCTAGATGTTGATCACTCTGTGACGTTAATCATAATAGAGTAGTGCGACCAGCGATCGCTCTCGTAGCTGAAATTTACAGTATCACTATTCAGGATATACTAGACAAACTGAAGTAAATAAGCTCTTATTTAAGGCTTTATTTACAAAAAAAATAACCTTTAGATTAATTTCTAAAGGTTATTTTTTTTGTACGTCCCGACCTGACGCTAATTTACATCAATCGAATTGTACACACATATAGAATACAATCCTCTACCTAAAATTCAATCTCATCATTAGACTTATCGATAGTTAGCCATCTTCGGACTATCGATCGCATTAATTGACTGCGATTTTCCAGTTTAAAGTCAGAAATTGCCTTTGTAAGCTCATCGTAGAGTTCCTGATTTAACTCGAAAGCGATAGTAGGATTCTTCCTAATTCGCTTAGGTTTTTTAGCAAGTCTTTCTTCAATCGCGGTTAATCGTTTATCCAATTCTGATTGAGCGATATCGTAAACAGTCTTTATTGCCATCATCATAGAAGCTTGTCAGGCTCTAATTTGTCGTCATCGCTAACAAGAATTATCTGGCTCACTTGCCATTGTTCACTAGAGAGGCGGTTCAGGCCGACAGTATCAAGTAGGCCCACAGTGAATTACTCCACAAATTCGCCGACTGATTCCGCAAAATTGCAGACTGAATTTCCAAGATTTTCAACTGAATTAACGAGTTGGTTGTGAGCACCTATAGCTCCAGTTCGATTGTCTCCTGCTCGTTCTAGAGTAAGTATCGCAAAAGCTAACTCATCAATACGTAGATTGATTTTTTCCAAAGCAAGATTTACGGAATTTATAAATGCCAGCAACTCGCCTTCTTTGGTAGTATGCGAAACACATTCTATTGATGGCTTTAAACCATCAATTTTTTCTTGAATTCTGTCGATATTGTCGGCTATTTTCTTGGCTCTGCCTCTGCGATTATAATCTGAATTTTTTTGTGTCTTGATATTACTCATCGTTTTTCTTTTGGAATTTGAGATAGTTTAAAGTCATCCCGGACTAGACTAAACTAGGTTGTTGTTCGTAATGATTCAGAATACTGTAGGATTGAGAGAGACAATAATCTAGTTTTAAACTCTCTAGTGCCTGATGTTGACCACTCCTCAATAAAATCATCATCATCCACTGCCAACTCATCGCTAAGCCAATCAAAAAAGTAGCCAAACTCGATTAAAGTATGTGACCCCGACAAAAATTGTTTGGCGACTTGTGTCTTGAATTTAGCGGTATCCTCTGGAGCCAATAATAGGTAATCCAACATATGTATCAAGAGATCACTCCTAACTTTTCATTGTTTTGAATATATACCCTAATACTCCTTCTTTTTTGCCGGGTGCGAAACCTAGTTTTGATAAAATTTGCTGAACCTCTGTAACTTGAGGTTTCTCTATCAAGCCATCTTTAATGCCATCGTCGATCGCGATTTGAATGGCCCGTGGAGAAACTTGCACTTGAACAGAGGACGCAAGGAGTTCCCAGGGATTTCTAGTAAACCCCAGTTCACGCTCTCAAGCTAACACTAGCAAAGCTTCTAACAAGGATTGACGAGGCTTTAAAGAATAAGTTAACCACTCAAAAGTCTCATCAACACAAGACTCTATTGTGTCCCAGACACCAACTGTTAATCCAGTCGCCATTACGTCTCGTAAGAGTAACCAGAGCTCTTTTGATCCTCCAGGCTTCTGATGTTCTAAAAACAGCTTTCGGTTCTTTGCAAAAGTTGTCCAATTATCCTCATCCTCCCAAAAATTAATTTTTTTTTTGCGAAATAACGACCACTTAATATCTTCGACATCAAGAATTTCACTCAGTTTATCAGTCTTGTTTCCCTTGATAGAAATTGTCCGTCGTTTTAATTCCGTACTCGTATTTTCCCAGATTGTTGTGTAAATTTTGCCCGAAAATGTTCTGAACTCGATATTTTCACCCCTGCCGTTACTGATATAAGTCCGATCGGTTAATCTGTTATAACCATTTAAGAAAGAACTCAAATACTCTTCTTTCTTAAAGCAATCCTCCTTCAAATTGTCTATCAAGAGGAGACAATTTTTCTCCTTCTTTTTTGATTCAGGGTCAACCCATCGAATCACATTAATGTGATTTTTTAGGCTAGCCCCCGTACTCTGCCCGCTTATAATCTGATACTTCGTGAGATGTGAAATTGCGATTAACAATTGAGACTTACCACAACCAGATTGTCCATTTGTACGATCGGTAAAACGTGACAGAGTACGGAAGGTATAAGCGCGTAGGATGCGATAAATTTATACTCCCAACTCTTTAATCCCTTTGTTACACTCTGCAAGCAATTAGTGACACTAGAGCCAATTGCGACAGTAGTATTGACTAGATTAATACTACTGTCATCTTCAACATTCATCAGTTTAGCGAAGTCGTTAATAGTAAATTTTGCTATTTCAGTATCAACGCTCGATTCTGTGTTTGTCACAATTTAATTACCCATGATAATTTTTATCAATTCCAACAGAGTGTCCATTGTACGGCAGAGCAGTATATCAGGTGTTGTCGGTTCATTTTTCATTGCTTCAATCTGAGAGGCCAAGTCGTACAACGATTTGTAATCGAAAATAAGGGTCCCCTGAGATTCTAGATATTGTGATCTCACAATAAGTCTTTCTAATTCTGTCTCTCCCTTTGCCCAATTACCGCCACCACCTAACTTTTTGACGCTTGCTTCCTGTGGCTGAATTTGCGTAACCGACAGTCTTGACGGATTTGGATGCAACGTGAGCTGATGAAGTTGTTTTACGAACTGTTCACCAATATGATCGCTTGCAGGATCTGATAAATTCACATCCCAGAAAAATGGGTTTAACCAGGGATTAAGAGGCCCTCTTAATACTGCGTTATTACTGTTAGTCGTTTGTATTGTTAACAGTACCAAGTAAAGGTGAGCTTCTTCCTTACCTACATCGACAGTAATAAATTTACTGCTAGCAGTATCCCATTGTGACTTCTTTTTAGCGTAAATTTTCAAAGTACATTCTTGAAAATCTGGCCTCCAATTCCGATCCTTATAACTAACTACACCCCGTGATGCGCTAGAAATAATCCCAAAGATTGTAATTTTGTCCTCATCTCGAAAAATTACTGCTTCATCCCAGTAAATAGAATCGCTATTGCTCAATGATTCGTAATTGACATACAAAGAGCTAATGCCGTCTTTGTTTGTTGAAAAGTTGATTGTCATGTTTACTCCTATTGTTGTTACTCAAGAATAAAGTCTTACGTAAGGTCTTATTCTTAAGTTAGTTGTGGTCACCCTTTCTACGTCTAGGACGGTGTGATTTGTGCAAACTCACGTCAGTCACGCTATACAACTAGACTACCCCTTTTAACCAAGTGGTTCTTGTCTGCAAACTTAAACTTGTAAGCTTTGCATATAATTTATTGTGTCAATCCCAAAGTGACTCCCAATTCGCTAAATCCTAACAAATTTGTCCTCCAAACTTGTACGGCTTCATTGATTGAGTTAGACAAATCTTCAGTCAAAATTGCATTGACTCTTTGAAGTTCGGACTCAAGAAGATAACGGTCATCTTGATTGATGAACGAATCAAACAATCGGTAATAATGCTTGAAATGGTCGTAAACAACAAGTATTTGATAAAGTCATTGTCATAAACAACAACTTCTGGATGCCTTTTGTTATTCCTAATGGATTCATTCAAAAACAGAACTTTTTGAACTACCTTTATCTGTCCATCCAATATACCCTTTGGCATACTGCGTAATCCAGGTAACTGGATAGATGTCCAGTGAATAGACTCAAAAACATCACTTTCTATTGATTTTGTGTTACCTGTCATATGGCAATCTCTTTATAAATTGCGCCAAATTTAGCGATGGCGGAAATCGCTTCCCAAAATAGTATTGCGGAAGTTGAGAGACAATAATCAAGTGATCGCGATATTCAGGGAAAACAACTTCCAACAACTTTAATTTCAATAAAGCTTCTGGAGTCATTTTTTCTTTTGCTGCAACGAAGAGATTTTGTTTGTTTGCTAATTCAATCTGGAAGTCGCAATATGTAATCGACGCAGAATGTAACGTCAAAGACTTTACCTGAATCGGGTATTGCAACTCAATCGAATCATCCGAGTAATACTCTTTAATCGCTTGATAGACTTGAAATTCCCATTTACTTTGGAAGCAAACTACGTTTTTCGACCGATCGCCCGTTGGACGTTCACCAAAAATCCGACCAGATTTGCGATCGTAGTAAACAAATTTGACAAATCCATCTGCGGATAATACTGAAATAGTAAATGGATATGGTCTTCTTCACCGTTAAACTCTATGAGTTTGCACGACCATTTTTCACTCAGATCGGCGAATATTTCCTTGAGTCTAGCCAGCATCTCAGTATTAAACTCTTTGCGTCTATATTTGGTACATAAAACTAGATGAGCTTTAATGTCTGAAACCGACCGAGCGCTTGATACAAAATCGTCTTTCATATTTCTTTTTTTTCAGTGTTGCATTTTTGACCTACGCCAACTATACTGTAAAAAGGTCGAAAAAAAGGAAGTTTTCAATGCAACTAACGTACAAATACCGCCTCAAACCCACAAAAGCCCAACTTGTAACGATATCGGCTCATTTAGAACTTTGCCGAAGACAATACAATTACCGATTAGGGGAAAGGTTTAGGTGGTGGGAATCAACTAGAACACCTATCAATTCCTGTCCTTTAACCGTGTCGATAGTCCCCCTTGAGGAAATTTACAAGAATATTCCTCTAACGAGGATACAAACTAGAGACGGTAGAAAAAAGGATGAAAATGGCAATACCATAACAAAAAAAGGGGATATTTTTTCCAACATTGATGGCGGGTATGTGCAATGGTTGAATGTACAGTTATCTGACTTGAAAAATACCAAGAAACTATTTCCTGAATACAAGAACTTGGATTCTCAGGTTTTGCTGTAGTTAACCGAGTGGAAACTTCTTTTTCAAATTTCACAACACCCGACAAGAATGGTAATCGTAGGGGAAAACCTCGGTTTAAAGGTTTCCACTATTACAAATCTTTCACTTACCCACAACTTGATAATTTAAACATTATCAAGGATGAGCAAAATCGGATTTGTATTGACCTCGCCAAAATAGGTCAAGTACCGATGGTTTTCCATCGTTCAATACCAACAGGATTCAAAGTTAAGACGGGAACAGTTATCAGAGAAGCTCCTCGGTGGTATATTTCCCTAACACTAGAAGACAAAACAGTTCCTGTAACGGTTGTAGAAATTCAACCGACTGACGAAAACACTCTTGGTATTGATTTGGGAATCACTAATTACGTTGACCTTTCCAATGGCGAAAGAATTGAAAACCCTAGATTCTTCAGAAAGTCTGCCGAGAAATTAGCAAGACTTCAGGCGAAACTAGCTAATAGAATTAAGGGGTCTAAACCTGGGCAGATTATCAAGAGTAAAATTTCTAAACTTCACCAATTTGTAGCTAGAGCTAGACTAGATTTTCAGTTCAAAACAGCACATAAGTTATTTGACAAATGTGATGTTTTAATCCTGGAAGATTTAAGTCTCAAAAATCTAACTAGACTTGCTCAAGTCAAGACAGATATTGAGAATGGCAACTTGATTTATTTGCCAAATGGTCAAGCAGCTAAAAGTGGCTTGAATAAATCAATGCTTGATGCCTCTCATGGTCAATTCGCTACTGTTCTTATGGGGCTTGGAAATTAGGTAAAAGTGTTCTATTTGTTGACCCGAAAGGAACTTCTCAACAATGTGGTCATTGCCTCAATAAAGTGCCGAAAGAATTGTCAGACCGATGGCATTCTTGTCAATGCGGGGAGTCTTTGGATAGAGATGAAAATTCAGCCAAGCTGATCAAAAGAATTGGTCTGAATTATGAAAGTGGCTCTTGAACTTCGTCACTCAAAAAAGCCCTTGCAAAAAGGGAAAAAGAAGCCTGCGGTCTAACGGTACGACCTTGACCGTTAGGTTTGTTCACGGCCCACTTAAGCGCCGATAATCCCTGTATTATTCACGGATACTTTACGGCGGCCGGACATATTATCGTGCTAATCGGCTTTGATAATGAGGGATTTTTTGTACAAGATCCATACGGCGAGTGGTTTGAGAGTGGCTACGATACTGAAGCCACGGGAAAGGCCTTGCATTACAGCTACGAATTGATAATACGCAAGTGTGCTTATGATGATGAATTTTGGGTGCATTACGTCTCTTAAGCGTGCTTGTTGCTGATGTGGTTGTTTGGCGATCGCTTAATGTAAAGAATTGTTACAGGTACTTGACAAGCGATTTAAAAAATGGTTATAAAAGAATAGCACCACAAAACAAAAAACAAAATGTTAGGGCGGTGCGTGGGGGGGAATATAATATAATAAAGTTAGAGTCGATAGGAGCGTTGCCACTCCTACCTCTCCTTCAGAACGGAACGTGGTACTTTCGCATCATTCCGCTCCTTGATATCTTCACCCTTGTTACGGGTACAATTCAGAACGGGTTATCATCATAGTTCTTGTTGAAGGAACCATCATTTTCCGTTTTTATGTCGTGACAGTGTTTATGCAGAAGTTGTAGGTTTTTATATTCATCCTTACCACCTAGGGAGGTGGGTTGGATATGGTCAACTTCCACAATGTCTGTAGGTGTAAAGTACAAACCACAATGGGTACATTTACCTTTTTGTGTCTTTAAAAATGTTGCCACTCTTGTTGGTGTTTCCGGGTATTCTCCGCGTCTTTTGCTCCAATAAATCCAGTCACCATTATAGGGTGTTGAATTGCCTTTAACCTTTACGTGCCTTATTATTGGCGTTGTTGAGTGTTGGGCTAACTCTCAACCTTCTTCTGTGCTGAAACACCAATTTCTGTCTCCTACTGTTCGCCAGTATTTGTCTTTATTGATGTTACCTTTTCCCCGTCTTCTAGCCCAAGCTCTTAACTTGTCGTAGGTAAGATTATCAACCTTTGTGAAGGTTTCTTGACTTACTACTGTTGAGTAATAGTTTGACCATCCCCTGATGATTTGATTTAGTCTTGTAATTAAGGCATATTGGGGGGAGTGGTTATGAGTGTCTATTACTTCTTCAATTTTTGCAAGATGAGCTTTGACTTTGGGTTTTGACGGAGTGATTAATGTGTTAAAACCTAGTGGTATTCCCTGTGTATTATTGGCACTTCGGTAGTTGCCTACTTTATGCTGTTGTACATGGAATCCTAGAAACTCAAACCCAACATTTCCATTATATTCATTGAGGGTGTGGGTGAGTTTCGTTTTGCTTGGTTTCAATTCTAAGCCAATGTCACTTAACCATTCTGCAATTATCTTCTGACAGGCTATTACTACTTCAATGTCTTTGTGTATAATCACAAAATCATCGGCGTATCGGATTAAACTGATTTCGTTTCGTTGGTTAATGCTATTACCTACGAATTGTTTAACCCGTTCTTCCATTCCGTGCAAGGCTATGTTAGCTAATAGTGGGGATATGACCCCACCTTGTGGTGTGCCTTCTTTGGTTGGGAAAATTTCACCTTGGTCTAATACCCTAGATTTAGAGCAAAAGATTGCTGAATTTCCAGCAGGTAGTGGCCTTCGGATTCCGCTGCATCCATTCTTTGGCATTCTCGGTGTTGCTAATGCAGAAATCAACCGTTCTTCTATTCCTCCGGGCCGCTACGGTGGCAATATGGATAACCGAGAATTGCAACCGGGAACGCGATTGTTTTTACCTGTTTTTATGCGCGGCGGTTTATTCTCGATCGGCGATGGACATTCGGCACAGGGAGACGGCGAAATTGATGTTACTGCGCTCGAAACTTCGATGAATGGCACGATTCAAATCATCCTCCGCAAGGATTTATTTCTGATGTTTCCTTTTGCAGAAACGCCTACTGATATTGTGACAATGGGATTCGGCAGGACATTAGATGAGGCTTTTGAATTGGCACTAAAACAGACGATTTATTGGTTGGAAAAATTTGTGGGTTTGAGTGCCGAAGATGCTTATGTTTTGTGTTCTCTGGCTGCGAATTTTCGGATTACGCAGGTTGTCAACACTCCTCAAAAAGGAGTTCACGGAATGCTCCCAAAATGTATGTTGCCGGAGGTGAAAATTACCGATCGCCGGATTTGAGGTTGTATCGCACACAATCGACTAGCAGGTGTCGATCGCGATCGCCTTAATTATGTCATTCTGAGCGATCGCCTTAATTATGTCATTCTGAGCGATCGCCTTAATTATGTCATTCTGAGCGATCGCCTTAATTATGTCATTCTGAGCGATCGCCTTAATTATGTCATTCTGAGCG
>Ga0316607_1000580_pt1 | contig 12652 bp, 15 predicted proteins | sample MIS2016062E_MG_FD_207674 | JGI IMG/M metagenome (GOLD analysis project Ga0316607, IMG submission 207674) | Microbial mat bacterial communities from Middle Island sinkhole, Lake Huron, Michigan, United States - MIS.2016.062E | ecosystem: Environmental > Aquatic > Freshwater > Lake > Sediment...
CTCCTCACTGGCTCCACTGGCTTCGTCGGACAAACTCTTTGCAAATCTTTGACCGAAACAGGAATAGCATTTCGTGCTGCGGTTAAGACTATTCCCAATCCTGGCTCAAACTTACAAGACTATTGCACAGTAGGCGATATTGGCCCTGCAACTGATTGGTCTATGGCTTTGGATGGGATAGACGTTGTTATTCATCTGGCGAATCGTGCCCATGTTATGAATGAGCAAGCGGGTAATCCTCTTGCCGAATATAGGAGAGTGAATGTTGATGGAACTGCGAACTTTGCACGACAAGCAGTAAAAGCAGGGGTTCGTCGCTTCATCTTTGTAAGTTCTATCAAAGTCAATGGTGAAGAAACCAAAGATGGCCCTTTCAATGAAGATGATCCTCCATCACCACAAGATGCTTATGGCATAAGTAAATGGGAAGCAGAGCAAGAGCTTCAACAGATAACTGGAGAGACGAAGATGGAGTTCGTAATCCTTCGTCCTCCTCTGATGTATGGCCCTGGGGTAAAAGCAAACTTTTTACGCCTAATACAAGTCATTGACCGTGGTTTTCCTCTACCACTGGGGGCGATTCAGAATTTAAGAAGCCTTATTTCTGTCAGTAATCTCGTTGATGCTCTTCTACTTTGTACTCATCACCCAAAAGCAGCTAATCAAACCTTCCTAATCAGCGACAATGAAGATGTTTCGACTCCAAGCTTGATCCGCTTCATTGCAAAGGCCCTGAATATCCCCGCCAGACTTCTTCCTTTTTCTCCCTTTCTCATTCGCCTAGCAGGTCGTTTAGTCGGTAAAACTGACGCTGTCAGCCGCTTATTGGGTTCATTGGTCATTGACAGTAGTAAAATTCGAGATACTCTTGGCTGGCAACCACCATTTACACTTCAGCAAGGGTTAAATGAGACTGCTCAGTGGTATAATACCACCAAGCGCAAGTAGCCTTGTTCTAGCTTACAGCGATGATTCCTTTGGTTCAGATTCATACTATGGAACTCTTGCCATTGGCAATCGCGGTAGCATGTGATGGGACTATGCTGAGAGTGCAACTTGCTGATGGGTGCGAGATAGCTGTGCCCGTAGGATGGTTTCCACGTTTGCTTCATGCGACTCCAAAGCAACGCGACCAATGGGAACTTAGCGGCGGTGGCAAAGGCATCCATTGGGAAGCCATAGACGAGGACGTTTCGATTGCTAGTCTGCTCGGTTTGCCAAGCGATTGAGCGCAGAAGTAGAGAAAAAAAGATCCTCTGAGGCAAATAATGCTCAACATATTCAAATAAACAGCTGAAGGAGCAAAGCATGGAAGAATTATTGCAACTGCGTGACCACCTTGAACACCAGCGCTATGCCGAAGCGCTGGACTTGCTTGGGGAGATGGAAGAAATGAGCCGCGACGATAAGATTAACAAAATTCATAGCTTCTTGACGATTCTCTTGCTCCATCTTATCAAGCAGGCTGCTGAAAAGCGCATGACCCGCTCATGGGAGCTATCCATTCGGAATGCAGGAGTGCAAATCATCAGAATAAACAAGCGCCGCAAGGCAAGGGGATCTTACCTGGATACCGAGACCTTACACGAAACGATCAGCGATGCCTACCCCCTTGCACTGGCACGAGCAGCATTAGAAGCCTTTGAAGGGCAATATAGCGAACAAACTTTGGGCGAGATGGTGGATCAAGGGGCAATAGAGGCACAAGCATTGGCATTGATCACCGCGTCGAGCGAATAACCCCTTATGTAGAGAAATACCCTATGGAAGAATTATTGCAACTCCGCGACCATCTTGAGCATCAGCGCTATGCCGAAGCGCTGGATTTGCTTGGGGAGATGGAAGAGATGAGCCGCGACGATAAAATCAATAAGATCTATAGCTTCACAGTTATCCTTCTGCTCCACCTCATCAAGCAAAGTGCAGAAAAGCGGACAACTAGTTCATGGGATTTGTCAATTTGGAATGCAAAAACGCAAATCAGGCGCGTGAATCAGCGTCGTAAGGCTAAAGGAACCTACGTTTCCACCGCAGAACTTGGGGAGATAGTCACTGAAGCTTACGTCGAAGCACTAAAAAGGGCCGCCGTAGAAGCTTTTGGGGGCGCATATAGCGAAAAGGCGCTGGGGGCACTGGTGGATCAAGGGGCAATAGAGGCACAAGCATTAGCATTGGTCATGTCATCAGGTGAGCTATAAAGTTAGGAAGAGAATACTGCCATGCGTCAAATCAATTCTGACGTGATGAATCAAACCTTGAATTTGCAGCTTTGCACCCCCCCAATACTTCCCCTTCAGACTGGCGACCACCTCTCGCGCCCCGAATTCGAGCGACGCTATACTGCGCTGCCCAAAGCACGGGCTGAATTGCTAAATGGAGTTGTCTACATGGCTTCACCACTTCACGTTTCCCATGGTATTCCCCACGCCTATGTGATGGGCTGGCTTGTCTTTTATTGTGCTTCAATCCCCAACGTTGAGATATGTGATAATACTTCACTCCGTTTAGATATGTACAATGAAGTCCAACCTGATGCGATGCTTTTCTTTACGGGCAGCGAGGGAAGCCGTGCGCGGATTAGTGCTGAAGGGTATGTAGAAGGTGCGCCAGAGCTAATCGTTGAAGTAGCCGCCAGCAGCGCATCCTACGACCTGTATGAGAAGCGCTCAATCTATCAAAGTTGCGGCATACAGGAATACATCATTTGGCAAGTCTACGACCAAAGGTTGACCTGGCTCCAGTTGCAAGAAGGAGAGTATGTTGAATTGCTCCCCGACGAGGATGGTCTTTTGCGAAGTCGAATCTTCCCTGGCTTACACCTTGACGCGCAGGCCCTTCTCAACGGCCAACTGGCGCGAGTCCTGGCGGTGGTGCAAGAAGGTGTGGCAAAGTAGAGGACTTATAATCGTTCCCTTCTCTTTCTTTCCCTCAAGTAAACAAGAAGGTTAGGCGCTGGCCCATGTTTTTCATTGTAGGATTAAGTTGCCTTGTCTTGCTACTTTCCACCACAGGTGTTGCAGGGCTTAGATATTGGGCCACGCATCATAAGATTTTGGACATCCCGAATGGGCGCAGTTCGCATAGCAATCCGACCCCTCGTGGTGGCGGATTAGCGATTGTCGCAACTACTCTCATCTTTCTTTTGGGCTACGCTACTGTAAGTCATTCTCTTTCGCTCTTTTCCCTCCTTACTTATACTGCTGGAGCCTTACTTATTGCCGCCATTAGCTGGCTGGATGATCTTGGCTCCCTCCCTAGCCGAACCCGGCTCATTACGCATACCGTAGGGGCCATATTAGCCATTTGGGTTTACGGTTTTTGGGAAAGGATTGTATTCCCACTTCCCTTCTTTGAGCAGTTTTCCCTCAACTGGCTTGGGCTACCTTTCACCTTCCTTTGGATCGTTGGCCTGACAAACGCTTACAACTTCATGGATGGAATTGATGGACTTGCAGGCGGCCAAGCGGTGCTTACAGGCCTTACTTGGGCTATCATTGGGGGACTAAGTAATCAACCTTTCCTCACCGCCCTTGGCCTATTCATTGCTGCAAGCAGCCTTGGGTTCCTCTTCCACAACTGGCCCCCCGCCCGCATCTTTATGGGGGATGTGGGAAGTGCCTTCCTGGGCTATACCTTTGCTCTTTTGCCTCTTATGCTCAAGCACCTTTCGCCTGAAGACCAAGGTAAATCCTTCCTAATTGGTTTTCTTCCCCTTTGGCCCTTCATCTTTGATACGACCTATACCTTCCTCCACCGCCTCCGCAAAGGGGAAAATGTTTTCATGCCTCATCGTTCCCACCTTTACCAACGCTTAGTTATCGTTGGCCATAGCCATCGTTCAGTTACTTTGCTTTACCTTGGTCTTGCTCTCCTCGGCTCTTTCCTGGCCTTCGCCTGGTTCCTCCAATTGAAAGGGAGTGCAATAGCGATCACCCTTGGCCTTCCTCTGATCTGCTTCTGTCTGTGGAGCTACGTCATGCGGGAAGAGCGCACTTGCGCGATAAGAAAAGCCTAAGCCTTGTCTACCGTAATCTTTGCTACCCACCTCTCTAAGTCCTTCTTTCGCCCCCTCGTAATTCTCGTTAAGGGCTTGATTAGGGCCCTTGCTTCCTTCCTCGCCTTCTTTGAAATTTGGCCCGTCTCCCTTGCGATTGCCGCCAGCATCGCCGACGAGAAACTCCTTCCCCTAGCTTTCAAAGTAATCCTCTGCTTTGGGCTGCTGCGCTGGCTTTTCCAGGGAAGGTTTAGCATCCGCACGCCGGTTGATGGGGCCATTGGCCTGCTCCTGCTGACCCTTCCCCTCACCTTTCTCACTACCTCCCACCCTGAAATCACGCGCCCCCAAGTCTACCGTCTGTTGACAGGAATCGCTCTCTGTTACACCATCGTCAATTGGGCTACTTCTCCCGCCCGCCTACGTTTCCTTGCCACCGGGATGACCCTTACAGGCCTCGCTTTTGCCCTTGGGGCCACAAAAAGCGTGATCTGGATGGGCAATAAGTTTCCCTTTCTTCCGCCCTCGCTCTACAGCCATTTTTCCCAAAGCGCTCCCGATACCGTCAACCCCAACGTGATGGCGGGCTACCTTGTGATTATCTTCCCGCTCCCGCTGGCCCTTCTGCTCCTGGGCTGGCGCAAAAACGGCTGGTTCCTGGGCCCCTTTGCCCTTCTCGCTCCCCCCCCGATGCTTCTCATCCTCGTGCTGACCCAATCCCGTGGGGCCCTTACGGCCCTCCTGACCGTCTTCATCGTTCTGGGGACCCTTCTCCTCCGCCATTGGCGCGTTAGTTGGTTGAATATCGTTTTCTTAGGGATCAACCTTCTGCTTCTAGCCCAACGCCCCGAAGTTGGGCAACTTTGGAATACTTTGACCAACAATCAGCAATTTGCAGGCGACATTACGCGACGGGTTGAAATCTGGGCCCATGCGCTTCTGATCTTACAACACTTCCCCTTTGCTCTCACGGGAGTTGGTATGGGAACCTTTGAACCCGTTGCAACGCAGCTGGCTCCCTTCGTGACTATCGTTCCAAGTGAAGCTCCCCACGCCCACAACCTCTTTCTTCAAATTGCTGTTGACCTGGGCATCCCTGGCTTAGTTGCTTGGTTAGCAGTACTCCTTCTTGTAATAGTTGCAGCCTGGCGCGTCTCTCAGATCGGCTTGGCCCAGAACGACGGTTGGCTAAGGGGCTTAGGTTGCGGTCTCCTTTGTAGCCAAGTAGCCTTAATTGTTCACGGCTTCACCGACGCGGTTACGTGGGGAATGGTCCGCCCCGCCCCCCTGGTTTGGGCTTTATGGGGTTTAGCCCTCGCCAGTTGGCAAGTCGCTAAAACTGCCCCTTGCTCCTCAAAGCCAAAGCCAAACTTCCCCGCAGCTTAAAAGTTTTGCCGCAGCTCTTCAAGCGTTTTGTGCGCTAATCTAGCCCTTTTTGCCCAAAAAACTCTCTGTGCTATACTTAGAGATATGATTTTGGATTTTTCTTGCTTTCGGGAAAAATCTAGCCAAAAAGGAGCAAAACATGAATCTAGCCAGCACCTCGCCGCAAACCCCCGAAGCTACGATCCTTATCGTTGATGATACTTTGCCTAGCTTACGGCTCCTTGCAAATATCCTTGTTGGGCAGGGCTATCACGTGCAAGAAGCAGCAAATGGGGCCGTGGCCCTTGAACTTGTTGCGTTCAAGCCCCCAGATTTGATCTTATTAGATATAATGATGGCTAAAATGGATGGCTTTGAAGTTTGTGCAAAACTGAAAGAAAAGCCGCTCACCAAGGATATTCCGATTATTTTTATGAGCGGCTTACAAGAAGCGCTGGATAAAGTCAAGGCTTTTTCCATTGGGGGCGTAGATTATATTTCAAAACCGTTTGAAATCGAGGAGGTTGTAGCCCGCATCACGACCCACCTTACTTTGCGAAGGTTACAAAAGCAGCTTGAAAGCCAAAATGCTCTGCTTCAGCAGGAGATTCGGGAGCGGAAAAAGATTGAAGAAATACAACAGGCTGCTGAAAACGAATTACGGACGTTGCTTGTAGCCTTAAATGATCTAATTGTTTATATTGATAAGGATGGAGCGCATTTGAAGGTTATCTCGACCTCCTCTAAGTTTTCAAGTTGCCAAGCTACCAAATTAGTCGGGCGAACGCTTTTTGAGGTTTTCTCTGAAACTCAAGCCAACCTCATTTTGACTAGAATTCGGCAGAGTTTAGCGACAAAACAGGCCTTAAATGTAGAATACAGCTTAGAAATTGAGGATCAAACGGTTTGGTTTGATGGGCGGATTCTACCCCTTTCAGCCGAAGTTGTGATTTTTGTAGCCCGTGACATTACGGAGCGCAAAGCAGCCGAAGAGCAACTCCGCAAGCTCTCGCGGGCGGTTGAACAAAGCCCAAGCGTGATTGTCATTACGAACCTCAAGGGTGAAATCGAGTTTGTCAATCCTGCTTTCACCACAAAAACAGGTTATACCCCTGAAGAAGCAATGGGGAACAACCCCCGTGTCTTAAAATCAGGTCGTCACTCAGCAGAAATCTATCGTGAATTGTGGGAGGCCATTAGTAAAGGGCAAGTTTGGCAAGGCGAGTTGCTGAATCGCAAGAAAGATGGTGAGCTATTCTGGGAATATGCCACGATTTCACCCGTCAAAGACCAAGATGGAACGGCAACCCATTACTTAGCGATTAAGGAAGATATTACCAAACGCAAGCAAGCTGAAGAATCGGTGAAGAAGGCGAATCAGGATTTGCAACAGAGCGTGGCCGAGATGACAACGCTCAACTTTATTGCCCAAACCGTGACCACCGTTACCGACCTGCAATCCGCCCTCAAGATCGTCGCCAGCACCATGACTAAGCTCTTTCAAGCCCGGAGTACGGGGATTGCGTTGCTCAAACCTGAAAAAACTGAACTGACCGTCGTCGCCTATGCTTCATCGGTCTACAATGAACCGAGTGGGTTGGGGCTTACTATTCCCGTGGTTGGGAATCCCTCTTCTGAATACGTGGTCAATACGGGCAAGTCGCTGATTATCAATGACCCGCAGCTCAACCCTTTAACCGTTCAAATCCACCCGTTGATGCGGGAACGGAATACTTGCGCCTTGCTGATTGTACCCCTCTTAGCACGGGGGGAAGTGATTGGCACTATCGGGATTGATACGGGCCCTGAACGGCAGGGTTTTTTGCTCACCGAAGCCAAACTAGCTGAGACCATTGCGGGGCAAATTGCGGGGGCGATTGAGATTGCGCGGCTCTTTGAGCATCAGCAGAAGACGAATCAGGATTTAAAGGCGGTCTATGGGCGATTGCAAGCGGAACTCAACTTTGCACGGAAGATTCAGGAAAACCTGCTCCCGCTCCCGCGGCCAGTCTTTGCGGGGCTTGAGGTCATTTGCTATAGCGCTCAAGCCCGCGAGGTGGGAGGGGATTTGTATGCTTACCAGGAGATTCAGCAAGAAGAGCAGAACATGTTCAATGCTCCGCGCAACCCGCTCCCGACCAGACCAACTTTTGCGCTGGCGGTGGGCGATGTATCAGGGAAAGGGATGCCCGCGGCGCTGCTGATGGCGGTTAGTGTGACCTTGTTTCGTTCGGCGGTCAACCAAGGGCAGGGCCCCAGTGCTTTATTGACCAGCTTAGATCAAGCGATTGAACTCTATACCACTTCAAGTATGATGAATTGCGCTTTGTGTTGCGTAGAGATCACGCTTCCCCTCCCAGAAGAAAGCCAAGAAAGTATCCTCCGCATCGCCAATTCGGGCTGCATTCCCCCCTTGATCAAACGAAGGACGGGGGCCGTTGAATGGCCTGAAGTTGGGGGGCCCCCTTTGGGGTGTGGCTTTGGCATTATTTTGGGCTATCCCCAGCTTGACCTTAGTTTGGCTAAAGGGGATCTGGTTATCCTGACTAGCGACGGGGTGGTGGAAGCAAAGAATACCGAGCGCCAACTCTTTGGGTTTGAGCGCCTCGAAAAAGCCGTGGCTAGTGGCCCGACTACGAGTGCCCAAGCCATGTTAGAGCATCTGAAAGTTGCAATTGCGACCTTCGTTTGTGGCGCAGAACCCCACGATGATGTTACAATGTTGATCGCTAGAGTAGAGTGAGGTTACGACCCGTTGATAAACCGCTAAAAAGACCTTTAGGGTTTGGGAACCCTAAAGGTCTTAATTTTTGATTCCAATTTGGGCGGGATGGCTATCTTACTTCCGCTGCATCCCTTCATACCACTTTTTGCCAAGTTTGATGAGATAGAAAAAGCCTATGGTTAGGGCCAAGATCAGAACGATTTGGGGGAAAACTACCCAGAAGGGAGGATTACTACAGGTCAAAGGAAGGTTTGAATGAGTAATTGCGGCTAAGAAGACCAAGAAATCGCAAACTACGCCCAGCGTGAAGATTTGGGAAAGCCCTATTGCTAACCCACAGAAGGTCAACAAACGCTCCAGATTATGCTCCCGCTGTTCCCGCATCTGGTCTTGCTCCGTCTGGACAAACTTTAGCGCCGTATTGGTCACCTTCAAGGCATTTTCTCCCATCTCGCGCAACACCTTGAGTTCAGCCAACCCATTGCCCAAGTGTCGCCGATGGTAATCTAAGATGGGCTTGAGATCAGCATTAATCGGCCACATGTCGTAGTTATATTGCTGCATGCTCAGAATGGTGAGCAAAGGATCCAGGTGATTAAGCAAATTGGGAAGGACCGCAAAGGTTTGCTTTAGCTGCTCTAAATTCTTTGCTTCGGACCCTAGCACCTGCTGATAGATCGCTTCCCCCGCACTTGTCCGCAACTTCTTGACCGCTTCCTTATAGCCCGTTCGCCATTCTTTGCGCTGATATTGGCGGATGTGGTAGTAACCTTTATGGGCAATCAGGTCGGGGATCAGCAAGGGCGCACCTTTCCCACAAAGTAACTTATTCAGAGCATCATTCTGTTCTGGAGTAACGATAGCTCCATAGACCGTCGCCGCTTCAAGCCCCTTCCCCGTAAGGGGCACATCCATAAGCCATACTTCCCCGCCACCTTCCAATACTTTTGTGGTCGCTAGAGGTTGCAAACGTATTTCAGGCGTGTAGCTCCCGCGCATGACGGGGCCCAAAAGCGGCAAAGCTTCGGGGCGGGGGCAAGCTGATCAGAGACCGCTTGGTAGACTAGAGAGTAGCCCCAAAAGTAGTCTTGGTCGCTAAAGGTCGCCAGAAGGGCTTTAAGGTCACAGCTTTCGAGGCGTTGGAGCAATTTTCCCCAAGCCTCGCTTGCGGGCCCTGGCTCGTTGAGGCTTAGTTGCACGAATTCTGTATCATGTGCAGGATTTCCCGCCACCGTAAACCGTTCCAGGACAATCTCTTGCCCCTTGTGATCAAAGTAGAAAAGCTCGCGCCCCTCCTCATAGCGCTTGAGGTCACCAAAGGTGGCTTTAATTTTTTCAAGCAGCGGGCCCAACTTGGCCTTCTTTCCGTAGAAGGTGGCAATTAGGGCCGCATCTTTAGTTAGATTTTCCAAAAATTAACTCCTTAGTAAATTTATTTGAGAAGGGGAGTTCGGCAAGCGGTGCGCTGGTTTCGGCAAGCGGTGCGCTGGTTTCGGCAAGCGGTGCGCTGGTTTCGGCAAGCTCAACCAGCGGCTCCGTTCCCTGAGCTTGTCGAAGGGAAGTTCGGCAAGCTCAACTTCCGTGCGGTCTCTGAGCTTGCCGAAGAGCAACCAGCAGCTTCGTTCCCTAAGCTTGCCGAAGTCAACTCAACCAGCGGCCAAAAGTCCGCAAAGGTTAGGCCTGAATAAGGGTTAAAGCTTCGCGCTGGATAGCGGCCTCGTCGATCAGCGTTGCGAGATGCTGCGCCTCATAAAGCCCCCCAAAGGCTTCCAAGGCCGCTCTGCTTAACGCTTCAGGGTAGGCTTCAGCAATGGTTTCTGCTAACTCTTCAGGCATTAGATAGCAACCCCCAGCCTTACGGCGCTTGTTCGTCTTTTGGATCTGGCGGACGGCCTGATAGATTGATAAATCCCACGAGCGCGTGGTCCGCTTTTCGACATGCTGCTTGATCAGATGGAGTAAGAGAATAACCGCAAAGCTATCAATTTTATTGACCTTATCATCTTTGCTCATCTCTTCCAGTTCCCCCAACAGGAATAAGGCATCGGGATAACGTTGCTCCTCGATGGCCGTGCGTAAGGCCCAAAGTTCTTCCATCGCTTGGCTCCTTTCTTGCAATCAGGGAAGGTAGCCCTTTGCGGTTCTGAAACTAGCAGGGGCAGGCAGGATGCCTACCCTCAGAGGTTGGGAAAACCGCAAAGGGCTTTAGCGGTCTGTGAAAAGGCTTAGGTTGGCGCTTGGGCCGAAAGCTGGGCAAGGGCGGCTTGAAAGGTCGAGATGCTGTCGGCTTTCAAAGCTACCTCAAAGAGCGTTTGTAAAGGCTCTTCGTTGGCTACTTGGACTAAAGCGGTCTCAAGCTGGCCTAAGACCGCTTCGGGGGGTGTAAAGCGCATCTGGAGGATTCGTAAAATGCTCTTTTGGAGCGTGGCCAAGGTAGTCTCTTTACGCTCTTCCTTACGCTCTTCCTGAATTCTCCGCTCTTCTTCCTGCGCTCGCCGTTGTTCTTCCTGCGCTCGCCGCTCTTCTTCCGCCTCCATCTTCCGCATCCGAATCATGTATGGCGTGTTGGTGAACAACTCTTCTTCGACAAATTTCTGTTCAAGCATGGCAAAAAACTCCTCTTCGTTGATCAAAGCCAGCATGGCCGTGAGAATTCGGCCCCGCTTCTCAGTGTCCGTAATCTTCTCCAGCCCCGCGACGATTAAAGGGACAACCTTTGCCGGGTCAGTTACTTTGGTCTGCCCCACCAGCCCTAATAAGGTTGGTTTATCCAGGGCTAATAACTCTTCAGCAGTCATTTCCCACAAGCGTAGCACATCGTAGTACCAGCTGATCACCGCCTTGCCATCTAAACGGTAGAAAGCATGGGAACCCTCATCGTCTTTGCCTGCCCCTTGTCCAACGTAAACGACGACACTATGCACCGCTAGATTGGGATATTCGCTGGTCAAGCGGACAAGGTATTCCAATTGGCGCAAGGGCATGGGCCGGCGAGAACTGCGCCCTTGGAATTCGATGTGGAGGATGGCGACCTGCCCATCGGCTACCGTGACTTGAAAAACTTGATCCGTGCGTAAGACTTCGGTGGGCGGTAAGAGTTCGATGTTTTGCGAAGTAACCTTTAACACCTTAGCCTTGAGCAACCACTCCGCAAATTCAGTGATACTGGCGCTCAATAAGAGCTTGAGCGGGCTATCCGTCTCGGCCATAGGCCCACACCTTTCTCCAGGGGCAGGCAGGATGCCTACCCTACGAGGGTTGGAAAAGAAGCTTCGTAGACCTTTGCGGTTGGGAAAACCGCAAAGGTCGGGAAGGTTGGGCAGCTTGCCTAACTCAACCAGTGCCCCCGTTGCCTGAGCTTGCCGAAGGCACAACCAGCGGCCCAAAGCCCGCAAAGGTTATGCTTGAATAAGGTTCAAAGCTTCGTACTGGATAGCGGCCTCGTCGACCAGCGTTGCGAGATGCTGCGCCTCATAAAGCCCCCCAAAGGCTTCCAAGGCCGCTCTGCTTAACGCTTCAGGGTAGGCTTCAGCAATGGTTTCCGCTAACTCTTCAGGCACTAGATAGCAACCCCCGGCCTTGCGGCGCTTGTTTGTCCGTTTAATCCGCCGCAGCGCCTCCTCAATTGATAAATCCCACGAGCGCGTCGTGCGCTTTTCAGCGGCCCGTTTGATGAGATGCAACAGCAGAATGACAATTGTGCTATAAATCTTCTCAACCTTATCATCTTTGCTCATCTCTTCCAGTTCCCCCAACAGTAATAAGGCATCGGGATAACGTTGCTCCTCGATGGCCGTGCGTAGGGCCCAAAGTTCTTCCATAGCTTGGCTCCTTTCTTGCAATCAGTGGAGGTAGACCTTTGCGGTTTTCAGAACCGCAAAGGTCGCGGGTGATTCATGCTCCTGGAAACAACGGCTTTAGTCTTGGCCGTCGCCACACGGCCATGGTCAACCTTTAGAGAATTGTTAGGATAGTTGCCGATGGGTCTTGGAGAAAAACTTGGATGGCCATAACCTGCTGGCGCAGAATCACTTCAATCTGCCGCGTTGCCTTATTCCCAACGCGCAGCCAGATTACTTTAGGGGGTGAACCCCAAACAAGGCTTAGGTCGTTAAAGTCGGAGTCTTTCGTAACAATGGTGTAACCAGACTGCCGCGCAAAGTTCCAAACTAGCTCATCGGAAGCCTGATCCAAGCCAACAAAAGCGACGTGGTTGGCCGTGGGATAGAGATCCGTAAGATAGTTTACAAGTCGTGGGGATAGATTGTGATCAAAAAGTAACTTCATCTCAGAATTGCTACCGTCTGGCGTTCGCGTTCGGCAGCATAGCTCAAGCAAGCCAGAATATCCTCTGTGGTCAGGGAGGGGAAATCGGTCAAAATCTCCTGCTGGCTCATCCCTGCCGCAAGGTAAGACAAAACATCATAGACCGTGATGCGAAGCCCGCGAATACAGGGTTTCCCACTGCGCTTCCCTGGTTCAAGGGTAAGTCGCGGTTGGGGGAGCGTACTCATAAAGTTTCCTTTCGCTTAACCGTCGCTACGCGATCATAGTAGACCTTTGCGGTT
>Ga0316607_1000584_pt1 | contig 12553 bp, 17 predicted proteins | sample MIS2016062E_MG_FD_207674 | JGI IMG/M metagenome (GOLD analysis project Ga0316607, IMG submission 207674) | Microbial mat bacterial communities from Middle Island sinkhole, Lake Huron, Michigan, United States - MIS.2016.062E | ecosystem: Environmental > Aquatic > Freshwater > Lake > Sediment...
AAAACCAAGACTGTAAGGAACTTCAAATAATTAAACAAAAGTATTACTTTTATCTTCCTATATATCAATAAATATTATAGAAAATGAAAAATAAGATAGCTGTAAAAGAAATACTGGGATATATTTCTGATGAAAAATTAGATTATTTTGCCCAAGAAACTCTAGTTGATTGGAATGTAAAGAAGTTGCACGGAAAGGAGTTGTTCAAACTTTGTGTTTTTGGAGTATTGAATGAAAACAGAGCCAGTTCGAGGGTTTTTGAAAGTTTTTATGAGAATAGTTTTTTTCGCAATTATGCTCAAATCGAAGGAGATAAAACTGTTAGCCACAGCAGTATTGCTGATAGAATTGCTAATATAGAAGTAAAATATTTTGAGGTTTTATACAACCATACAGTTGATGTTTTTCAAGAAAAACTCAATGAAAAAGATAAGGTTAAGTTGAGTTTATATGATTCGACAATTACTAGTTTATCGGCGTCATTGTTGCATTTTGGGATGCAGAATGGACAAAAAAATAAAAAAGGAGAGCAGGGAAAAAACAGTATAAAATTTACCGTTGGTTTTAATGGATTACCTTTTAATGTAAAATTTCATCAAGACCAAGAAATGATTAGCGAAGATTTGGCTTTGGGAGATATTTTAAAGGAACATGTTGCTGATAAAAAAGATATAGCGGTATTTGACAGAGGAATGAAGGAGCGGAAAACGATGACTGAATTATCGGAAAATCAAAAATATTTTGTAACCAGAATTTATAAGGCATCTAAATATGTCGTTGAGAAAAACAGTTCAGAAGTCTTGTTAAACATAGAAACTGACTCTATTAAACTAGTCAAACACAGTAGAGTTCATTTGTTTAGTAAACAAAAAAAGACCAAGCAAGTTTTTAGATTAGTAGAAGCAATATTAAAATCAAATGGAGAAAAGATACTGTTTTTGAGCAATTTACCAGAAGATGAATTTACAGCAGAGCAGATTGCAGATATTTATAAGAGCCGTTGGGATATTGAACGTTTTTTTAGATTTATAAAACAAAATTTGAATTTCAAACATTATTTTTCACGAAAATGGAACGGAATTCAAGTGATGATTTACATCATTTTGATAGCATCAATATTACTTTTGGCATATATAAAACTAAATAAATTAAAGGGATATAAGATTCCAAAAATATCGTTTTGTAATCAATTGCAAAACGAAATTATTAATCAGATAATAATTCACTGTGGCGGAGACCCCAGTAAATTATGCTCTTTCAAAATATGAAATCAAGTTCCTTACAGTCTTGGTTTAAAACCCTGACAGGGTTAATATATACTTATTCTAACCTTATTTTATATTTTTTAATACTTACCGCAATAAAAATTGTTGTCATCCCAATTAACACCAGGGTTTCTTTCCATATATATTGAATTCCAACTCCTTTTAGCATAATGGCTTTTACAATGATAATGAACCATTTTGCTGGAATGATGTTGCTGATGACTTGCATTGGCAACGGCATACTGTCTATTGGGAAAATAAATCCAGATAGAATGATGACCGGAAGCATCAATCCCATTAGGGAAAGCATCATTGCGGTTTGTTGTGAATTAGAAACGGTGGAAATTAATATGCCCAGCGAAAGAGCCGAAATGATGAATAATATGCTTTCAAAAGCCAACAAAAACAAGTTTCCGTTGATTGGCATTTTGAAAACAAAATAGCCCAATGTCAAAATTACAATGGCATTGATAATCGAAAGAAAAATATACGGAAATACTTTGCCAATAATTACCTGAAATGATTTTAATGGAGAAACCAAAAGGATTTCCATAGTTCCGAGTTCTTTTTCTCGAGTGATAGAAATAGAGGTCATCATTGCGGAAACCAACATTAAAATTACGGTCATAACGCCGGGAACAAAATTGAAAACACTTTTGAGTTCGGGATTGTAAAACATTCTGGTTTGCACTTCTACTTTTACCTGATTGCTTTTGGATTGTTTTTTTTGAGCTTGATAATTTTGAATAATTGCCGAGGTATAATTGGCTATGGTATTGGCTACATTTGGTTCGGTGGCATCGGTAATGGCTTGAATAATAGCTACTTTTTTAGTTTCCAGATTTTTACTAAAATTAGGCTCGAAAATTAGAACTGCCTTAATTTTTCCTTTTTTAAATTCCGATTCTATATCACTTTCTTTATCGATTTGGTTTTCAATGTTAAAATAAGGGGAAGATTTAATTTTGTGAATAATTTTCTGCGTTTCCGCATCATTTGACTTATCTAAAATGGCAATATTAACATTGTTAATTTCATTTGTTATAGCAAAACCAAAGAGCAAAATTTGGGCAATTGGCATACCAAACAGAATAAACAAAGAGCGTTTATCTCTGAAAATATGGTAGAATTCTTTTTTTACAAATCCGATAAATCTTTTCATTTTTGTTATTGCGATGGGTTGCGAGGCACGTAGCAAAGCAATCGCATCCCCTTTTAAACTAATCTTTACTAATTTTTTTGTCTTAATACTTAATACTCAAATCTTAATACTTAATACTCAAATCTTAATACTATTCTACATTCCTAGCCAATTTCAAAAAAACATCATTCATCGAATCTACTTTGAATTGTTCTTTCAAATTTTTTGGCGAATCCAATGCTTCGATAGCTCCGTCAACCATAATAGAAACCCGGTCACAATATTCGGCTTCGTCCATATAATGTGTGGTTACAAAAATGGTCGTTCCTTTGTAGGCTTGTGTATAAATCATTTCCCAAAATTGTCTTCGGGTAATGGGGTCAACACCTCCTGTTGGTTCATCGAGAAAAACAATTTTCGGTTCGTGCAACAAGGCAACTGAAAACGATAATTTCTGTTTCCAACCCAATGGTAACGAACCCACTAAATTATTTACCACATCCTGAAGTTCCAGTTCATCGACTAATTGGGTAATTTTTTGTTTGATTTGAATTCTTGATAAACCGTAAATTCCTCCAAAAAAAGTGATGTTTTCCTTGATGGTCAAATCATCGTACATAGAAAATTTTTGACTCATATATCCGATACTTTTTTTAACCATTTCGGCTTGGGAATGCACATCAAAACCAGCCACATTGGCTTCTCCAGAAGTGGGATTTGAAATACCAATCAGCATTTTCATCGCCGTAGTTTTTCCTGCTCCGTTGGCTCCCAAAAATCCAAAAATTTCTCCTTTATACACATCAAAAGAAATGCCTTTGACCGCCGTGAAGTTGCCAAATTTTTTGGTTAGATTTTGTACGGTTATGATTTTTTCTTGTTCCATTTTGTCATTGCGAACTTGCGAAGCAATCTCTTTTTTAGACACCACCAAAAGTTTTCGGGGTCACAGATTTTTAATTTTTATTCACAATTTTTAATTGACTTATAAGTCCATAAAAACATCTTCAATCGTTATTACAGCCGGTTTTATAACTATATCGGTGTGGTTTTTATTTTCTAAATAATCGTGTAAATCGTTTGGATTAAAATCTGCCTTTTTATCAATGTAATGAATGTATTCGCCAAAGGCATAAACGCTGTATTGGCTGAGATAATTTTTTAAATCGTGAATCAATCCGTGTGTGTTTTTGGCTTGAACATCATAAATTATTTTTTCATAATTATTGATGATATTTTCTGGTGAATCAATTTTTAAAATCTTGCCTTTTTGTATCAGCGCAATCCTGTCACAAAGTGAAGCTTCGTCCATATAAGGTGTTGAAACCAAAATGGTAATGCCTTTTTTTTGTAATCTTTTGAGCATAATCCAAAATTCTTTTCGGGAAACTGGATCCACTCCAGTGGTGGGCTCGTCTAGAAAAAGTACTTTTGGTTTGTGAATCAAGGCGCAGCACAAAGCCAGTTTCTGCTTCATTCCGCCCGAAAGTGCTCCTGCCCTTCTGGTTTTGAAAGGTTCGATTTGAATGTAAATATCCTTGATTAAATCGTAATTTTCTTCGATCGTGGTTCCGAAAATCGTGGCGAAAAATTCCAAATTTTCCTCTACCGTTAAATCTTGATACAACGAAAATTTACCGGGCATATATCCCACTGAGTTCCGAATGGCTTTATACTCTTTCACGACATCATATCCTGCCACTGTTGCCGAGCCTTCATTGGCCAACAAAAGCGTGGTCAAAATCCTGAAAATAGTAGTTTTTCCAGCTCCGTCAGGACCAATTAATCCAAATAATTCTCCATCATTTACATCGAAAGTAATGTTCTCGACTGCTTTGATTTTGTTGTAGGATTTGGAGATGTTTTGGACTTCGATGCTCATATTCAAGGGTAATTTCAATGGCAATTTTAAAAATCAATTTTGCCTTTTAGATTCATAATGTTTCGTTTTTTGCCATTAAAAACAGTTATTTCTTAATACAAACTAATAATATAAGAAAATTTGAAATGTATTCTTTGAGCGCTTCAGCTTTAGCAATATAAAATGAAATAACTTTGGACTCTGTTGGCTCCATATTGCTTTGGTTTAAAAGGAATTGTTTTTGTTGAAGTTTTTTACATCATTTTAATTGTTTTGGGTCACGACAAAGATTCCTCTTATTTGATTCTCTTTATAGCCAGTAGCTTGATCTTTTGGATAAAGCAAGTTTATTTTTTTAAGCACGTCTGGTTTTATGTCCGAGTCTTTTGAACCGTGGCATTGCAAGCACATTGCATTGGTTTCTATTGGAAAATAGCCTACGGTTTTGCCATTCGATTCCGTCATTTTTGATGTCAATTTTTCGCCTTTCGAAATCTTTTCTTTCAACTCATTGATAAAGGCAATTTCATCTTTGTTTGCCAAATTAAGAGAATTTCTAGGCTGATCTGAAACTCTTTTTATAGTTGCATTCAATGCTGTTCCCATACTATCTGTAATCACAATGGCTCTGGTACTGCAAAATTCAATTGCTTTTTCGGTACCTTGTTTATTTATTGCATTTATTAAATTTTTGCCTAAAACTCCTTTGGTTTGCATCGCATATATACGAAGCGTATCTTCAATATTTATTTTAGTTGCTATTTTTTCTTCTTTTAATTTTTTATTGCAGGAGAAAATTAAAATTCCAAGCGCAATAAAAATGAACATTCTTATTTTATTCATAATTCAGTTTTTTAATGATTATTTAATTTGTGATTTACGTTTTCCCATACCTTGTCCCATTCCATTTCCCATTCCCTGACCGTTTTTGTGATTTTGTTGAAAATGTCCTTCAAACCATTCGGGTGTTTCAATTTCATTATCATAGATATAGGTTGCGATTTTCTTTAAATCCTCTTCTGCAAAAGCTTGTTTAGGCATTGCTTTAAACTTATTGACCGCACCAATCATCAAAGCGTTTTCGGCTTTTGGATCAATTGCATAAGCCACAACTGCATTTACAAAATCCTCTTTGTTGTCAAATTGCATCGAATACCTTTTCTTCACGGCAATCATTGGCGGAGCAATAATTTCATCGTGAGATTTGGTGGTAACACTATGACAAGCATAGCATTTTTGCTTGAATAATGCTAAAGATTCATTGTTTTCACTTGTAGATAAAGCTGATGAATTAACACCAAAATCTTCTGATGATTTTTGTTTGTTACAGCTTGAAAAAGCAACAAGCAGAACAGCTAATTTTATAAAATTTGTATTCATTTTTTTCTATTTATTTTTACCACAACCACCATTTGAACTACTCAAAATAACATTATATTCCTCAATTGACAGATATTGTGGAATATAAGTTACATCCTCATTTTCAAGCCATCTTGTAAATGCACGAATATGATTTTTTGACCCACAATTTAATATTCCATACACGTTCAATAAATCGGGTTTAGTGGTGTTTGCTGTAAAATCATCAATGTCATTTATATCTAAATCTTCAATAGTTGCTCCAACTTTTAAACCTTCAACTGATGAAATATCGGCTTGCTTTGTTAAACTATTATAAAGTTTTTGTAAATCAGGATTGTTGAAAACGCCTTTTTCCGTTGATGCTGAATCGGGAATTCCATATTTACTCAGTAAATTCAGCACACTATTCATGTGTCTTTGTTCACTTTGCGAAATGTTATTAAAAATTTTTAAATGGTATTTATCATAAGCATACAAATAGACGTCACGAGCCAGTTTCTCTTCTTCCCTCAAAAATTTTAAATCATTAATTTCTGCTTGACTTAATGGAACTAAAGCCTTGTCAAAACTCACATACGAACTGTTGCTTAACATAATTGCAGTTAAAAAAGCAACAAAAACCATTTTTTTCATTGTTATAATTTTTAGAATTAATATTTTATAAACTTATTTAATCAATCACTTTAATTCTGTAACATTTATTACATAATTACGTATAATTCTTCGGTTTAACTACAAATTAACATTTAATATTTATTTAATCCACATTTCAGCAGGCATTCCAATTTTCAAACTGCCGTCATTTACTGCTTTCACTTTTACGGCATAAACCAAATTGACTCTTTCTTCTTTGGTTTGAACCACTTTTGGGGTGAATTCAGCCGAGGATGCAATCCAGGAAATCGTTCCGGGAAGGGATTTCATTTCATTTCCTGAATCAATTTTTACGGTGACTTTTTGCCCCACTTTTATGTTTGCCAATTGCGTTTCGCTGACATAAACTCGCAACGTCATTTCCGAAATATCGGCAATTTTATAGATAGGTTTCCCGAAAAACGTCACTTCATTTGGTTCGGTATATTTTGCCAAAACCGTTCCTTTTATTGGATTGATGATTTTACTTTTCTGTATTTGGTCGTTGATTTTTTCAATCTGAACATCGATAGATTTTACTTCGTTTGCGATGGGCGCATTCTGGGTTTGGACGCTTTTTATTTGTTCTTGAATAACGCTCACTTTGCCGTCAATTTCATCTACTTGACGCTTGGTCGCCGCATTTTCGGCAAACATATTCTGAATTCTTTTTTTCTCAATTTGAGTTGTTTTCAATTGTTCTTGCAAGACTTTAACTTGTGACAACACATTAGTCGATTTGGAATAAACCGTACTTTTTGAGGCTATTAATTGTTGTTTGTTGAAATACAATTGTGTCGTGTCAATTAAACCAACTTGATTTTTTGGTTCCAAAATATCGCCTTCTTCCAATTTTAAATACTCGATTCTCCCGTTGGCTTCTGCAGAAATGGTAACTTCGGTGGCTTCAAAATTTCCGTAACCATCGGCTTTGTCGTTGTTTTTGTTGCAGGAAATTAAGCTTGTTAAGATTAAGAATGTGACTATTTTTTTCATTTTTTCAATTTTATACCTTTGTCAAAGTTTAAAACTTTGACAAAGGTTGTGTTATTAATTTCCTTTAGTAACTTGATAATTCGCTTTCGCAAAAGCCAATTGAATTTCGTGTAATTTTTGATTCGTTTGGGCTTCGTATAAATTCGTGAATTCCACCAAATATTCGGAAGTGGTAATCACGCCATTTTTCAATTGAGCATCCGAAGATTTAATCACTTTTTCACGGATTAAAATTATTTCAGCATCAGAAAGCAACAGTTGTTCTATCTTTTTTATTTCATAATCTTGCTCCTCTAATTGCATTTTGATATTCAATTCAAATGTTTCTTTTTCCGAGCTAACTATATTTTTTGAAATATCCAATACTTTTTTTTCTGTTTTGGTTTTACCCCAATCAAAAACATTCCAATTTGCTTTTAAGCCAACAACATAAAAAGTTTGAAAAGAATTGTCTAACATATTTAATCCCGGATTACCATAACCTGCTTGACCAAAAGCATTAATTTTTGGGAGATTGGATTTAGAAATTAGATTTTTAGAATACTCTAGTTGCTCCTTTTGTAAATCATAAAAAGCAATTTCAGGCCTTGTTTCATTGGTATTATTTGAAAATAATATGGGTTGTATTAGGATTGTTTCCGTATCAATTTCTGAAAAAGTTAATTTTGAAAGATTATTTAATAGTTTGATATTATCGAATTTAATCTCCGTTAACTGTTGATTAATTTTAATGATTTCTGCTTCTAAAACCTGCTCTGATGACGGAAGTATTGCACCAAATTGCACTCCAGATTTTACTTCCTTAATTTTTGAAGTTAGTAACTCCTTTTTGGATAACAACAATGCTTTCTTTTCTTGCAGTAATAAAACAGAAAAATAATTTTGATTGATTCGGCTTTTCAATTGGTACAAACTGACTTCCACTTGTTGTTGTTGGGTTTTGGTTTGTGCTTCTATTAATTTTGCATTGGCATCAATTTTTCCACCATTATAAAGTAACTGATTCACATCTAAAGTGGTTCGATATTGATCCTTATTCAAAGGCTGAACTCCTGGCATTGTCGCAGGAAATCCTATTACATCCGATTGATAGGTTGCCTGGGCGTTGATGTCAATTTTTGGTAACTTTCCTGTGTTTAATACATCTATTTCGTAACTTGATTTCTGTTGGATTAATCCCATTTGCTTTGCTATTGGATAATTTTTTTTTACCAAAACATAACAATCTTCCAAGGTCAAAGTTTGTTGCGCAATGGAAAATATTGGCAACATAAATAGAAATGAAAATAGAATTTTTTTCATTTTTTAATCGAATTAATAATTTGTTCGGCAATGCTGGTTTTTCGTTCTTCCATCATAAGATTGAATTCTGTATCTGAAATTTGTAGTATTCCTTTTATCATCATTTGTGCCGCAAAAGGAAAAACCGTCATCGAAATCATATTCATCAAAAGATGTTTTGGATTGATGGGTTTGATGATTCCAGCGACAATTTCTTTTTCGATTTGAGTAATTAATAATGTTGGATTGGGTCTATTTTCATTCATTAAAAATGAAATTACAAACTCGGGATTGTTGTTCATTTCCTGAATTACAAATTGGGGCAGATAAGGATTCAGCATTACAAACGAAATATAACTATGTGTAAACTTTTTGATTTTGTCAAAAATCGAATCTTGGGAATTGAAAATTTCATTGATTTGCGGCGCCAATTGACTAAACGCATTCATAAAAACAGCTTGAAAAAGTAACTCTTTATTCTTAAAACAATAATGCAACATTGCTTTGTTGATGCCTGCTTCATCTGCTATTTCCTGCATTCTGGCTCCAGCAAATCCTTTCTTTTGGAATACAATTCGGGCGGCATTGAATATTTTTTCTTCGGTTGTCATTTTGTGTTAACTATATGGTTAAACTATTTGGTTAACAAAGGTAAATAAAAAAAGTATTCCAGCAAGAAATACTTTTAATAAAATTTTAATTCTTTACTTCTCTTGTTCCGCCGTGCCCGAAAGCGACAACGCTTAATATTTTTACATTCAAATACAAGAACATAAAAAACTGAATGAATGGATTGTGCATTACAAATTTTTGAAAGCGGGTGATTTTTTTAGCCATAATGTGATGTTTTTAAACAATTTATCTAGAGATTTTAAGTATATATTATTCGGGAATTAACCACCAAAAAGGTTTCATTTTGGCTTTGTAAATGAAAGCATAATGCAAGGCCAATTTTACCCAATGACCTCCTAAACCTAATGCTCCAAAGGTTTTATTCAAATCTCTTCCTCCTGAATTTGCATATTTTTTATAATCTGGAACGATGGGATAAGTAGTAATGCTGATGCCCCTTCCTTTTAGAATTCCGTAACCAGAGGAAGCAATACAAGCAGCTCCCATATTGCCCATCGAACCTTTGTGATGCAAGGATATTTTTCCAGATTTTATGCTGTCAATAATATTGTCGGCTACTAATTTTGCTGTAATTCCAGATGGCATTCCTGTTCTTGGAGGTGCTGGAAAAATATCAGTTCCATTTTTACTTTTTCTAGGTTTTGAAATCGTATGCGGAGGAGCAAAAGCAATTCCGGGTGCAAAAATATTGGGATAACTTGGGTTTTGATAGGTTTCTGGCCAGTCCTGCACTGTCCATTCTTCGTAAGGTCTTGGCGTATAGTCGGCATCGACAATCATAAAACCTTTAAAAAGTTTATCTGTAATATCGTTGTTAGTTTTGTCGAAGGCTTTGAAACCGTGACCTGAAAAGGCAGGAATCAACATCGCAAAATCAAATTCTTCGGTTTTGTATTCTCCTTCCAGATTTTCGTACTGTGCTTTTCCATTTTCTACTTTTGATACTCCAGCTCCAAGAATCCATTTGATGCCTCTATCGGCAAAAACCATTTCGACCAATTCATCCGATGGCATTGGTTTTCCGCCAACGCTCATCAACATTCCGTCCATTCCAAAATCGCCTAATTTGTATTCATTTGAAATCCAAGTAATTTCGACTTTATCTCTTACCTTGTGACGGTTTAATTCTTGTTCGACGTTCAAAATATATTCAAAAGCTGCTCCTTGACAAGTTGCTTTTGGATGTCCAGTACCAATAAGAATTTTTGCTTTTTCAGTAGAATTAGAAGATTGCAATTTTTCAATTAAATCTTTCAACCCTTGCCAAGCGTGTTCAGCGTGATCATAAGTACAAACCGAAAAAGCTTTGTTGATGCCAGGAATTAAGCCTTCGGTCATATCAAAAGCGAGTTTTGGTCCCGTGGCATTGACGAGATAATCGTAAGTCACATTTTCTTGATTTCCAGCATTTGGGCCATATAGATATTCAATGGACACAAAAGGTTTTTCCTCCAATGCGTCTCCCTCGGGATGGAAAGAAACGACTTTGGCTTGAATATATCCAATACCTTTCTTTTTATACAAGGGTTCAAGCGGAAAATAAATTTCTTCAGATTTCATTCTTCCAATTCCAACCCAAATATTAGAAGGCACCCACTGATAGTTCCTATTAGGCGAAACAACGATAACTTCGTGTTCTTTAGATAGTTTTCGTCTTAAATGAGCGGCTGCAGTGTGACCCGCAATTCCAGCTCCTAATACTACTATTTTTGACATATTAAATCATTTTATTGACCAAAAATAAATCAATGTTTTTGAGTAGTTGGTAACAATAGTTACACAAGGAATAATTGCTTGAAGTTGAAGTATTTTATTTTTAATAGTAAATTAAATGAGGTATAAATAATATCAAATTTTCTTTTTATGGAATTCGATAAACAATTCCGAATTGGCTCTTGGCTTGATTGAATTTTGACACAAATCCAATTGCAAAAATTTGAAATGGTTTTTGAATAATTGTTCATATTCAGCTTGATTTCCGCCAAAAGGTGGTCCGGAATCAAAGGATTTATTAAACAACAAACCAACTAATTTTCCATTTTCTGATAAAAGTTGGTACATTTTAGATACATAATTTTGTCGCATTCTAGGAGGCAAAGCACAGAAAAAAGTTTGTTCGATAATCAAATCATATTCGCCATGATGTTCAAAAAAATCACCCAAAATTATTTTAATATTGGAATCATCTTTAATTTTTTTCTGTAGATTTTTTACTAATGATGGAGCAATGTCAATAAGTGTAATGTCTGTAAAGCCCTGATTTAATAAGTGTTCAGCTTCATAAGAATTGCCACATCCAGGAATTAAAATGCTGATATCTTTGTTTTCTAAAGTGTCAATATATTTTTGAATTGGTGGTGAAACTTTGCCTAAATCCCAACCCGTAGCATTGGTTTTATATTGAGTTTCCCAATAGTCTTGGTCTAAACTTTTTTCATTGTTCATCATATTGCATTTTATAATCGCCAATGTTTTTTTCGTTTTCGAAAATCATTTTTTTATGCTTGAAATAATTAAATACTCCTATGCCAAAAATCGCAAAAGAACTGATAAAAAAGAACCATTCTATCATAAAACTATTGTCAATTTTCAATAAAGTTTCCAAACTCAAACCCGCAATAAAAAAATACATTGATGTTCGCAAAAAAGCCAAGAATGTAGATTGATTGGCCAAGACTGTTCTTTGCAAAGCCAATCGTTCTCTTAAAATTAAATCTTTATTAATTTGTTTTTCGAGCATTTGCTATTTCTTTTTACAAGTAGAAATTCCCAGTGGAAGATAAAGTGGGCAAAAACTTACTAGACTTGTAATAGCAAAAATAACGGCAAATAGGCCTAAAACCAAAGCCGTTGTTCCACTAATTGTTTCGGTGTAATACAAAACACCTATTAAAATAGCAATTGAAATTCGAATAATTTTGTCAGTTGTGCCCATGTTTTTTTTCATAATAATAGAATTTAATTGGTTAAAAAATTAAGATTTTTTTGGTGATTTCACAAATAAATTGAATAGCAATCCACCCATTACCGCTCCATATAAAGTGCTATTAAAGGATTTTGATGTAATGGCACAAGTACCTGAAGCACATCCAATATAAAAATAGTAAAGGTAACCCGCAATTGCTCCAATAGCGACTCCTATTCCAGTGATAATTACAGCTTTTCTAGTCATTAATTGCTTTTTTCTATGATGGTTTTTATAATTTCTTCTTTACTTAATACTCCCGATTGTCGCCACATTTGTTTTCCGTTTTGAAATAAAATCATTGTAGGAACCCCGCGAACTTGATATTTCGAAGCCAATTGTTCATTTTTATCTACATCAATTTTAATTATGGTAATTCTTTCTCCGAGATTGTCTTTTACTTGTTTTAAAATTGG
>Ga0316607_1000585_pt1:10000-12528 | contig 12528 bp, 12 predicted proteins | sample MIS2016062E_MG_FD_207674 | JGI IMG/M metagenome (GOLD analysis project Ga0316607, IMG submission 207674) | Microbial mat bacterial communities from Middle Island sinkhole, Lake Huron, Michigan, United States - MIS.2016.062E | ecosystem: Environmental > Aquatic > Freshwater > Lake >...
AAGTTACTAGGCATTGCCTTACCATATTACCAATTGCTGTCTTGCTATCACTTGTATCAATGATATTCTGCTGCCTTGTGACTTCCTCCACAGTTAATGCCATCAAAATAGATGTGGGAACTCAAGGGCTCTGCAAATACAAGGAACCTGGTACACATGATCCCACCATGGTAACAACAAAAAATGAGAGGTTGCCAAGCCATTCACAAATGCTGCCCCTGATTTTTGTCATATTTTCAATTTGACCTAGTACTTTGCATCCAATTTGGCAAACTTTTATTTTGTCTTTATTTTGATCAATCATGCACAGGAATTTTTAAAAATAAGGAAAGTAAACATGTCAGTTTCCTTGACAATATTTCATCAATTACTCTTAGGGTGCATGCATTCTGGCAAGATTCTTATCTCAAAAAGAAAACAGCTAGAAAAGCAAATTACCTAGCTGTTACTGTACCAATTCTTCTTGTTAATTATTGCTGCTCTGAGTTGTAGTATTTCATGTACAACTTTAGCATGAAAAAGTTACAAAAAATTCATTACTTACCAATTGTCATGCAGCAGGAACTTTAATTTTCATGAAAAAGGAGTTGCTACAGCAAAGGAGAGCCATCCAGACCCAAAGCATACTGGACTGTAAATTCTGAAGCACAATAATTTTCAGGGAAATCATCTGAATTAGGTATATGATACTGCACCACATTTCCCCATCTGTTTAGCTAGTCCCTGCTTTGACTAGTAGCAACACCCAAGTAGAAGAAGCTAGGTAGCAACCAACCAACTTTGCAAATTAACAGTACATCTTACAAGAATTGATATCAAGTAATAAAGAAAGTAAACATATCATATTTTGTCCCAGCAAGTTACATGCGCATTGGATTATCTTGGTATTCTACAAATTGGACTGCTTGCAGGCAGACCTTTTTTGTGAAGCCTATCATGTTTTTGTGTTGAGAAAAGAAAGGGTGAAATTGCACTACAAGTTTTAGTTGCTTTCTTGTAGATCCCAGCTGCTCACACACATCAACTTTGTAGATAGTACTGTGCAAAGAGACCATGCAGGAATTCAAACTAAAATATGCATTTGGGTTGTCCCTCCTATTTTAGTTTTGATGGATGGATGTTGCTTGTATAGACTGAAGCAAGAGAGCTCTACTCCTGGAAAAGAATGTTGGAAACCATGAGCAAATACAGTACTATTTGTACATTTTTTCCATGTATAATTTCTTAATCCTCCCAGCAACAATAATCATGCAGGAGGTGTGCATCAGTCTGGCAAATATCTATACATGTTTTTTCCACTATGACCCAGACTAGCATGCTTCAAAATCACAAAAAATCTTCATTGAAGGCTATTGATCCCATTTCTATTTTTGTTCAAATATGATAACTATTGCTAATGCTGATATTTGTAGCAATCAGGTAATTGTTGACCACACATCCTTAATAGCAAGTTCACTTATCATCTACCATCCACTTCTAATATGCACCCTAAGAAACAGCCCATGACAAGGTATTTTATCATCCAAAAATGACAGACATCTTTGTAATTTGACTGCCCATAACAGATGCTGTAACTCAATATCAATAAGCAATGTGTCATAATAGCAAACTGTTTCATCTGGAATCATGTAAAAAACATCATACATGAAATAATGGCTATTGAGGGTTAGTATTCATTAATCAATCAATCTTACATGCAATATACCTAATTTGTTATCCTCTGATTACTGTATTTCACTGCTGCCTGATCATCTTATCATCATCCCATTCACTGTCTGCTTCATTATCTCCTTCCACTTCTCCAGTCCCAATCTTTCAAGTTGAGAATCTATGGCAAACATATGAAAGTAATGGGTGTAGTAGGCAGCCAGAGAAAATGTCCATGGGTATACATCATTTTTCAGTTGCAAGATCATCTGGCTTGTAGTGCTCATTGTATCCAATAACCCACCCACACAAGGCCTATGCTTTTCCTTGCACTTACACTACTTGGACCAAATCAACAAGCAAATACATATTCTTAACCATTTTACTATAAAGCTTTGCTTCAAAATTAGGACTTTCCTAGTGATGCTGTTTATGTTTCTCAAGTCCATAGTCAGAATGCACTTCAGTGTTTTCCTACTATTATCTTTATCACAATTGGCACCAAACTCTTTATTGAATAAAGACTCAAGTTATTCTTTGATGTAGTGCTAGATGTAACATGCTTGGTGCATTGGTTTCAAACCTGGTTACCTAGTTTTTACTCTATCTAATGAGAGACAGGATACTTACTTATCTACAGATGATTGGCATCATTACAGCATTTTTCTTTCTGCTGCCTTGTTGTATACTAATATTCCATCTGCAGACAACATTGAAACTGGCCAAAAGATAACTTTTGTAGATCTTGTGCTATGTATAGCAGTCTCTTTTTGTGAGGCATACATTCCAATCTTGCCTGTCCACATTTCACATATTCATCATGAAAAATATTTCACAGCTTTATGGGGAAAATAGCTTGTAATAGCAATTCTGCATATCAA
>Ga0316607_1000587_pt1 | contig 12513 bp, 11 predicted proteins | sample MIS2016062E_MG_FD_207674 | JGI IMG/M metagenome (GOLD analysis project Ga0316607, IMG submission 207674) | Microbial mat bacterial communities from Middle Island sinkhole, Lake Huron, Michigan, United States - MIS.2016.062E | ecosystem: Environmental > Aquatic > Freshwater > Lake > Sediment...
CCGTTTCCGTCGCACCTATTGGGAATATTTGCGGCCTAAAAATGGCGAATTTGTCTACTTTGCAGGGGACGGCGCGCACAAGGATAAAGACGGTTATTTCTGGGTAATGGGTCGCGTTGACGATGTTATTAATGTGGCCGGACATCGACTCGGTACGATGGAAGTTGAATCAGCTTTGGTATCTCATCCAGCGGTGGCGGAAGCTGCGGTTGTGGGGAAACCGGATGAGATTAAGGGTGAGGAAATTGTGGCTTTTGTGACGCTGGAAAATACGCAGCAGCCTAGCGATGAATTGGCTAAGGAATTGAAGCAGCACGTTGTTAAGGAAATTGGGGCCATCGCCCGTCCGGGAGAGATTCGATTTACTGAGGCTTTACCGAAGACTCGCAGCGGGAAGATTATGCGGCGTTTGCTGCGTTCTTTGGCGGCGGGACAAGAGGTAACAGGGGATACTTCGACTTTGGAAGATCGGGCGGTTTTGGATAAGTTGCGAGGGGGTGCTTAGGGGTATTTTTTAACCCGGAGATCCCCCCTAGCCCCCCTTAAGAAGGGGGGGACAAGATCGTTCTTGCGTCCCCCTTCTTAAGGGGAGAGAATGAGTGTCAAAGTCCCCCTTCTTAAGGGGGATTTAGGGGGATCTGAATCTGATTGTCATTGTTAATTCGCTTATTTACCTCGCCACAAATGAACGGCATCGGGGTTAATTTGCGACCTTACTTGTAGCCAATCTTCTAACAAGTAGTCATCCTCGACTACTTCAGAATGCTGTGAGTCTTTGAGAATTGCTAAGACGTGAACTCCTGATGGATAGTTGATCTGACGGATTTCAGAGTGATCTCCTAAGTCTTGAATTTTTGCTAAAGTGCGATCGACAGCAACAGTCAAATCGACAACCAAAATAATTTGACCGAATTTAGCACCTGGTTTCACACACTCTAGAACAGCCATTAGTCTTTCTCATTGTAATAGATTTAATCAATATCTGCGTTTATTTGCTTCGAGGTTCTTTGACAGATTCTCAATTTTGAATCAGATTTTCTGGCTGGTTTTCCGATTTTATAAGTTATGTATAGCAGTCGCCAAGGTGGTTAGGATACTTCCGGTCACTGAGCGTAGTCGAAGTGGACATTTCGACCCTTCGACTGCGTTTATCCTGAGCGTAGTCGAAGGGCTCAGGGCGACGCTCCGCTCAATGACCAAAGCGCCTTGGCGGTTGCTATAACAACTGACAAGAATTAATCCCAAAAATAACACTAATTGCATTCAACAGCAAACTCGTGTAAAATAGAGCAGATATGTGCATCAAATCTCAAGTTCAACAGGGTTCAAAATATGGCAACCAGAATTCAGAACCTCCAAATAACTCAAGTGGTTGATGGCGATACTATTAAAGTTTCTCTCAACGGCAAAACCGAGTCTCTGCGGCTGATTTGTGTTGATACGGAAGAAAGTTATTCGGGTGGCTCAAAACCTGTAACTGTGGCGGGTAAAGAAGCTTCGGAAATGGCTAAAAAATACTTTGCTACAGCAGACGGCGGACTTGCTAAAGTTGATATTGAATTTGATACAGATGACCCGATAGAAGTGGCTGTAGAAAAACACCGCGATCACTACGGCCGCCTCCTCTGTTATGTGCATAAAGGCGAGGAAAATTACAATCTAAAACTGATTGTAGAGGGCTGGAGTCCCTACTTTGTGAAATACGGGCGATCGAGATTATATCACCGACAAATGACTGAGGCTGAAGCTGTAGCCAAAGCATACAATCTGGTGATTTGGAATCCGAACACAAATCCAAAAATTCCGTCTCGCAATTATGCTCATTTGTTACCTTGGTGGTCGATGCGCGCCTCAATCGTCGAAGAGTTTCGGTTGTCGCAAGCAACAGCGGAAGTTTTTTCTGTGAACTTGGATTATCCAAAAATCTTAGCGGCTTCCGAGACAGCTAAATCTATTACTATTTTCTGCGATTTGCAGGCGGGAATTAATAAATGGATCGGCGGTAATGCTCTGATTTATGCGGGTTCGTTTGAGCATAAATTAGACTTGTGGATACCGGATGCCGAAACTGATAAAATGGCACCTTTGAAGCGGCTGATTGACAAGCGTTATGCTGGTCTAGGACGTGGCTATGTTTATGTTAGTGGGAAGGTAGAACAGTACAAAGGGAAGCCTCAAATAGTTTTGAGGGATATTAAACAACTTTCTGATTTTCCCCGATAATATTTAAACTAGAGTTAATTTCATCGCTCATTTTTACTGGATCTAATGTTCTTAGGAAGTACGATCGCCAATTCCGTCCCTTCTCCTGGTTTAGACGTGCAAATCAGATTTCCTTGATGTCGATCGCAATCTGATAAGCTATAGACAATCCTAAATTGTATCATCGCCAGTCTGTAGCTGTCAATAGCTGCGGCATGAGTAGTCCAAACTTCATAAAATTAACAGTCATGTGCCAATTACTAGGAATGAACTGCAATGTTCCAACAGATATTTGCTTTTCTTTTGAGGGTTTCTCTGCAAGGGGCGGCAAAACAGACATTCATCAAGATGGTTGGGGAATCGCTTTTTTTGAAGGTTTAGGATGCCGCATCTTTCTAGACTCCAAACCAGCCATTACTTCTCCAGTGGCTGACTTTGTGCGTCGCTATCCCATTCATTCAACTAACGTCATTGCTCACATCCGTAAAGCTACTCAAGGCGAAATTGCTTTGGAAAATTGCCATCCTTTCAGTCGGGAACTTTGGGGGCGATATTGGGTGTTTGCTCACAACGGAAATTTGGAAAATTTCAATACTGAAAGTGCTGGATTTTACAAACCTGTAGGCAAAACTGACAGCGAAAAAGCCTTTTGTTTGATCTTAGAAAAATTGCGAGAAAGCTTTCCTCAAAACAAGCCTACTCTGACGGATTTTTACCCGGTACTGGACGCAATTACTAAAACTTTGGCAGAGTACGGAATTTTTAATTATTTACTTTCCGATGGAGAACACTTGTTTGTGCATTGTTCTACTAATCTGCATTATATTGTACGACAAGCACCTTTTGCTAGCGCTCACTCCATCGATGAAGATGTGACTGTCGATTTTCGGGAATTGACAAACTTGGGCGATCGCGTGGCGGTAATTGCTACTTTGCCACTTACGGATAATGAAGTTTGGACGAAAATTAAGCCTGGAAAATTGCTGGTTTTTCATGAGGGTTTTCCCGTCAATTTTGAGTGAATATTGTAAATAGGACTTATACCAATTTAATGGGTCGTTGCACATATTCTGATCCCCCTCGCATCCCCCTTAATAAGGGGGACTTTGATCGCGCTCTTGTCCCCCCTTACTAAGGGGGGTTAGGGGGGATCAAATTCTATGCAGCCTCACAAAAAATTGGTATTACGCATTTCAATGTAATTATGTCATTCGCAAGTGTTGCGAATAATCTCAAAACTTTGCAACACCGTCGAAAGTGCGTCAGTCCTATACGATCAGTATGCTCAGTATTAAAGGTAGAGAAATCATCTGTACTGTGGCAGTTCAATCAGATGGATATTGTAAGAAAAATTAAGTTTACACAAATTCGTCTGAAAATATGCCAGAAATGACTTCAGTACCTATTTCTCAGGTGAAACACATGGATTTACCTCATCGACCGATTTGGACTCTATCGGCTGAAGATGTCTATCAATCCTTTGGAATCAGCGAGAACGGTCTATCTGAAGACGAAGCTTACGAGCGACTGGTAAAATTTGGCGCGAATGAACTACCAGAACCGGCTCATCGCCCTCTCTGGCTCAGGTTTACCGATCAGTTAAGGCACTTCATGGCCCTGCTGTTATGGGTGGCAGGGATTTTAGCATTCATTTCGGGAACCCCTCAATTAGGTTGGGCGATCGTCCGCGCTAGGTCCTAATGATCTGCCGAACCTGGCTTTTACCAAGGGGGCACCGCTGGAAGTCTTGCGACTCTGCACATCTATCTTGCGAAATGGAACTGTCTCAGAACTCACTGAATCCGACTCGAATGAAATAGTTGCGGCTAACGATGGGTTGGCTCAGCAGGGTTTTCGAGTCTTGGGGGTGGCGGCTCGTCGTGGAGGGAGTGAAATGTTGGATTTGCGATCGCAAGACTTAGAGCAAAATTTGAGCTTTATTGGTCTGGTGGCGATGTTTGACCCGCCGCGTCCAGAGGTGAGAGATGCTCTTGCTGAGTGCCATCAGGCAAAAATTAAGGTGACGATGGTAACAGGGGATTACGGACTGACTGCGGAGGCGATCGCCCGCAAAATTGGATTAGTGACCGATTCTGTAAGGGTAGTAACCGGTGAAGGCATGGGGCATCTGTCGGATGCACAATTGCAACAAATTCTGAAATATCGATCGGGGCTAGTGTTTGCTCGGATGTCTCCTGAGCATAAGCTGCGACTGGTGGAAGCCTATAAAAATATCGGAGAAGTCGTTGCGGTGACGGGGGATGGAGTCAATGATGCCCCAGCATTAAGAGCGGCCCATATTGGTATAGCAATGGGGATGAATGGCACCGATGTGGCACGAGAAGCCGCCGATATTGTCCTCACGGACGACAACTTTGCGACGATCGTCGTCGCGATTGAAGAGGGGCGAGCCGTGCACCAAAACATCCGCAAATTTATCAAAAATTTGGGTTTAAAACCCTGTCCTTCTAGGACGGCTTTAATTTCTTAAAACTTCTTTCAAAAAGTCCAGTAAGTTCCTATATTTGTGATATACTATAAAAGTCAAGGTTAAATTCCTTTACCATCGTGAAACAGTTAAGACACACTTTTAGGTATAAACCGGGGGACGAAGAGCAGCGAAAACTCTTTAAACAGCTAGAGGTTGAATTAAACCTTAAACCAGTTAAAACAAACTATTCTTTTAGGATTGTTAAGTAGGGTAGGGCATACCCAAACTCTAGGTAAATATCCTAGTACGCTTTTGGAGATAGACCCGCTGGGGTGGCTGCGAATCAGGCTCGTTAATTGGTAGTTTTCTACGGTTAAAAGGTCTGAATATTGCCGAAAGGACGCAACACTTAAAGGTTAGTCACTGAATTAAGAATCCTCGCACCTTTAGGTCGGGGAGTGTCAAGACCTACATCCTGGCATCAAACCTGCCGGAATTAGTACCATTCCTGTTCATGGTGGCGTTGAAGATTCCTCCTGCACTGGTGATCATGCAGATTCTTGCTATTGATTTAGGAACTGACATAGTGCCTGCATTGGCCTTGGGCGCTGAACGGGCAGAAGTCGGAACCATGCAGCAGCCCCCCCGGAAAAAATCGCAACCGCTGCTCGATCGCTCCCTACTGTTACGCGCCTATGGCTTCTTGGGATTGTTGGAAGCAGCCCTGGCGATGGCAGCATTTTTTCTGGTGTGGTGGAGTTACGGTTATGACTTGGCAGAATTACAAGCCGTAACGCCAAGCATTCTGTCTCGTTCAGCAGATGCCGCCACGATCGCCATTTATACTCAAGCCATCACTATGACTCTGGCATCAGTCGTGGCTTCTCAAACGGGGAATGTTTTTGCCTGTCGATCGGAACGTGGGTCAATTCTGCCGCTTGGATTCTTTTCTAATCGACAAATCTGGCTCGGAATTGCCATTGAATGGGTCTTAGTTCTGCTGATTATTAATAACGCATCTTTGAGAAGCATCTTTTCGACAGCACCTTTAGCACCCTGGCAATGGCTGGTATTGCTGGTGTGTCCACCGATCGTCTTAGGAGCAGAAGAACTACGAAAAGTCGTGTTTCATGGGAAGTTCATTTCCAAGCAGAGCCGGTAAATGTGGCGATCGCGTGGGGAGTTAGAAACCGGGTTTCTTCGGAAAATCTCGGTGGGGATATCAAGATTGTCGCAGAAACCCGGTTTCTGGGATTTTGGGGCGGTTTGTGGGGAGTTAGAAACCGGGTTTCTTTCCTAAATCTTGGTGGGGATTCGGAGATTGTCGCAGAAACCCGGTTTCTGGGATTTTGGGGATTTTGGGTGGGGGGTTAGAAACCGGGTTTCTTGTTGAATCTTGGTGGGGATTCCTAGATTGTCGCAGAAACCCGGTTTCTGGGATTTTTGGGTTTTGGGTGGGGAGTTAGAAACCGGGTTTCTTGCTGAATCTTGGTGGGGATGCGTAAATTCTGGTAGAAACCCGGTTTCTTGGATTTTGGGGCGGTTTGTGGGGAGTTAGAAACCGGGTTTCTTACCAAAATCTCGGTGATGATGCGAGAATTTTCGCAGAAACCCGGTTTCTTGGATTTTGGGACACCTTACTAAAACTCGATCGCATCTGAACTCTTGGTAGCTTCTTGATTCGGTAAATCAGCTTGCCAAAAAAATTTATGTTTCTCAAAATTATAAACTGTAGGAATCGCCACCACAAAGGCGATTAAGATTCCGATAATATTGACAGTTAGATGCCAGTCAATTCTTCGAGGATTCATAAATTATACCTATTGTCAAATTCAACGGATAGTCAACTATTTTTACCACTCACCGTCCTTAGCAGGAGCAGGTGTGGAAGTGGAATCAGATTGTGGTTGAATCTTATCAACATTGTGAAAGACAGCGACAGCAGCAACAACCGCAATTCCCAAGACTACCGAACCAATTATTAACTTTAATTTGAGCGACTTCCACCACGGAGCCGGTGAAACAATTGTAGGTGCTACAGACCCCGATACTAAAGATTTAATAACTTGCAATGCTTCATCGGCTGACTGATAGCGATCGCTATGGCGATATCGGATCATATTATCTATAAAATCAGCTAGTTTTGGGCTAACTGCTGCTTGTTCCCTCCACATAACTTCTAGCGTGTCGGGATTTTTCGGAAACTGATCGGGCGATATTCCTGTGAGAGCTTGGATGGCCACCATTCCGACTGCATAAATATCACTGGATAATTCTGGATAGCCATTCATTTGTTCGTTTGGCATATATCCTTCAGTACCAATGCAAACTGTGATATTCCGTTGCGTTTGACTATTTTTAACTGCACTGATAACTTTTTCCTTAACAGCGCCAAAGTCAATCAATATAATCTTACCATCTGAGTCGCGCCGCATTAAATTTGCTGGTTTGATATCCCGGTGGATTACTCCCTGCTGGTGAACTACTGTCAGGACTTCCAAAATATCCTGCAAAAGCTGCATTACTTGATTTTCACTGAGTTGAGTTCCCCTCACTCCGGGTTGATTGCTCAAAACAAGTTCGTGGCTCAAATCGTGTCCGACAATTAACTCTTGAACGAGATAGAATTCTTGGTCTTCCTCGAAGTGAGCGAATAGCTGGGGAATACGATCGCACTTACCTAATTTATGCAGAACTTGCGACTCTGTTTCAAATAAGCGCCTCGCCGTTTGCAGGACAAAGGGATCGGTAGATTGCGGGTTGAGTTTCTTGACAACAAACTGGGGATTTCCCGGTAAGTGTGTATCCTCGGCGACATAAGTCTCGCCAAATCCACCTTGACTCAATGATTTCTTGATGTGGTAGCGTCCACCAATCGTTTGCCCTATAATCATTTTTATGTTACAATTTTTGCAATAATTATTACACATCTAGGTAAAAAATAGTCAGGACTTACGCAGACGTACCCAAAAACCTGCTGGTGGTTGAACTCTTGGGCGGACTTCATCCTGAGCGAAGTCTAAGGGCTCAGGATAAACTCCGTCGAAACATCCGGTGGTTGGGTTCTCGCGGAAAGCCTACGTCAATATCTCAAGGGAACACCGATAATTTTTCGGAGAAACCGGGTTTTTGACTTTAGTCCTAATAGTATAATTTTCTAATCTGGTGGGAAATAAATTCATTAAAATTGACTAAAATCTATAAGGTGAGACATGACTACTAAACCAAGTCGGCTGATTACAGAAATTTTGGCGATCGTTTTGACACTGTTTGGGGCGGCCGCTTGTTCGACAACAACAGTTTCTACTTCTGAAACTCAGCCTGTTGCATCGACAAGCAACAATTCCGCAACTTCTCCGGTAACGACAGCCTCCAGTCTAACAGCTTCAGCGCCGAAAAATTCTCAGTCTGCTATCCCTACAAATTTCAACTGCGTTCAGCAATCAAATGGCTGGGCGACAGTTGCTCAAAGAGGAAATGCTGTTTCCCAAAATCCTTTACTAACCTGGAATAGCACAGAATTTGGCGATGAGTGGACACCTGAACAACGCTGTCAAACTGTGTCAAAAAGATTGACAGAGGTAGTGGCGAAAAATGGTGGAAAGTTAGCAAAGTTGGATTTGACGACTGGAAAGGTAGATAATGGTTATACAGTTATCTGTGTGGTGACGGCTGGACAAAAGAGCTGCGATCGCCAAAATATGCTGTTTACTCTTAACAAGCAAAACTCTCAAACTCCCGGTGAAATACTCGTAAAAATCACTAATTTTGCTAAAGGTGCTGCCTCTAATAGTACGACAGCAGAAAGTGGTTATATTCCTCAGTTTATCCCTTTGGAAACATTAGTTAATCGTTCTTTGGGAAAGGACAGCGGTTTTTAACTTTAGTATGCCTGGACGCGCGCGGGGCTAAAAACCCGGTGGTTGAGCGAAGTCGAAACCAAGTCAAAACCCCGGTGGTTGAGCGAAGTCGAAACCAACTTAAAACTAGGGTGGTTGAGCGAAGTCGAAACCCCCCATCAATATCTCGGATATATCGACTATTTTTCGGAGAAACCGGGTTTTTTCTTAAGTCCTGCCTAGGCTGGTGAGAGCAATTTGTGACATCAAAGTAATGCGGATTAATTCAGATAAATTCTATGTTTTTAGCTGTGATTTTTGTGAGGATGAAAGTTGATGATGCGTAGATTTTTAGCAATTTTGCTCATTTCTGTCTTGGCAGTAATCATACCTCATATCGCTTTTGCTCTCACCCCACAGCAGGTTAATCAAATAGCAGCGCAAGTTACTGTTTTGATTGATGGCTACCAGCCAGGTTCAGGGGTAATTTTTCAGCGCAATGGTAGTGTTTATTCTGTCCTCACAGCGAAGCACGTTGTCAACGCCGATGAAATTTATTATGTTATTACTCCAGAGGGAGAGAGACACCGCACAGAAGCTACTAATATTCAACTTATAAATGATATGGATTTGGCGGTAGTTCAGTTTACCAGCGATAAAGTTTATCAGGTAGCGCAGTTGGGGAATTCTGATAAAGTTGCGAAGGGTAGCACTGTTTATGTCGCCGGCGCACCAGAAGCAAATGAGACGATTCCGCAACGTACTTTAATCGTGAATCCTGGTACTCTTGTTGGAGTGCAACCGCCTCAAGATGGTTATGCTTTGATTTATAATAATATTACCCAACCGGGGATGAGTGGCGGCCCGGTGCTGAATGAAGAAGGGCAAGTAATTGGGATTCACGGACAGGGGGATCAGCGAAATGGTAGTAAGTCTGGGCTGAATTTGGCGATTCCGATTAATGCGTCTTTAGTACCGAATTTACAGAAATTGGTCGCATCGCCATCTCCGCCAATTGCATCGCCTGCTGTACCTAGCGAGCAAACTGCCGCTCCTTCGCCTTCGCCGAAAAAACCGCTAACAGCACAGCAAAAGAAAAACGCGGTCAAGCTCAAAAAAGAAGCAATTGAAATGGTTCAACAAAATAATGTGCAAGAGGTGACAGTAGACCCTTTTTTGTGGTGGTTCAAGCTAAGTGTTCAGCTCGTATCTTTATTATGGTGTTTGTTTTGTATTTGGGCTGCTTTTGCTGTTCCTCCTGTAAATTTTGTCTCTACGATGAGTTGCATAATATCTGCTACTCCAGGGGTTTTTGTTTTTTGGCTGTGCTATATTTGGAAAATATAGAAATATTAAATAATGACAGATAGACTGTATGTTAATAATTAATTTCAATATTCCGAAAAAACCAAACTATTTACTTGAATTTAGTGATGTGAAAAGATAGTAAATCTACTGAATCCCGCTAATGAAACCTCTCAATCGGAATCCCCCAACTCAAAGCCTCCATCTCCCTAAAAACCCCCTCAGAAGGCACACTTCCATCCACAAACGTAAACACCTCAATACCCGCCAAAGGATATTTTAACCGTCCATTCACCCCTACCAACCTCCCCCGACCATCCAACACAGGCCCGCCACTCATCCCCTCAGTAATATCATTAGTATAACCCAACTGATATCCCTCCAAAAACGACTTTTCCGGCAACATTCCCACCTTTCCCGCCGTCAACCGAAACGCCTTTAACCCCCAATTCCGAGTATTCTCGATCGCCTTAGCATCAATCCAATGCCAATTAGGAAAACCCGCCCCAAAAACCGCATCTCCCACAGCTAACTTATGGGAGTTTCCTATCTCCACCACTTGATACAACGCAGGACTCGTAAATTCCACCAAAGCTAAATCTAATCGGCTAAACTGAGATGAAGACAACCGCTTAGCAATATGTGTCTTTCCATCCGCCGTCAATACAGTATAATTTTGAGTATTATTGCCAGCTACCACATGATTGTTAGTTAAAACTCGATAATTTTCCCCTTTCCGCCCAATAATCACGCCAGAACCAGACCCAGAATCGGATAAAATTCTGACAGTGACAAGACTCGCAATCTCTGAAACTTCTCGGTTAAGATTTTCTGAAATCGCTGCGGGTGTTATGGAAATATGCTGATGGGTGTCTTTTGCTAAACTGAATAATAGACCGGTTAGCAGTAGCGATATTGTGAAGATTCGCAGGCGATAACTCAACATTTTTTTGGCGTGGGGGTTCGGAAATGGGGTTTCCTTGTGGGGGGTTAGAAACCGGGTTTCTTCGTAAATCTGGGTGGGGATTCGGAGATTGTCGCAGAAACCCGGTTTCTGGGATTTTTGGGATTTTGGGTGGGGAGTTAGAAACCGGGTTTCTTCCTGAATCTGGGTGGGGATTCGGAGATTATCGCAGAAACCCGGTTTCTGGGATTTTTGGGATTTTGGGTGGGGAGTTAGAAACCGGGTTTCTGACTAAATCTTGGTGGGGATTCCTAGATTGTCGCAGAAACCCGGTTTCTGGGATTTTGGGTTTCTTCGTGGGGAGTCAGAAACCGGGTTTCTGACTAAATCTTGGTGGGGATTCCTAGATTGTCGCAGAAACCCGGTTTCTGGGATTTTTGGGATTTTGGGTGGGGAGTTAGAAACCGGGTTTCTTACCAAAATCTCGGTGATGATGCGTAAATTCTGGTAGAAACCCGGTTTCTGGGATTTTTGGGTTTTGGGTGGGGAGTTAGAAACCGGGTTTCTTGCTGAATCTTGGTGGGGATTCCTAGATTGTCGCAGAAACCCGGTTTCTGGGATTTTGGCTATTCTTCAAAGGTTAAATGCTGGATTAATTGATCGCTAGTTAAGTCTTCTAAAAAGTAGCGATAGTCATCTGCTGACTGAAATTGCGATCGCACTTCATCTATTTTAGCTAAACTCCCTCGGCGCAAATCGATATATTCTTGATAGCTGGAAAACTCCCAATCTTCTGCTTTTTTAACTATATTAGCACAGACTGGATTTAAGTGAATATAGCGAGTTAGGTGCAATAAATACTCTTCTTTATCTACATGAATTGCCTCGAATCGTCCCTGAAATAGTGAACCTACTCTGTGATAGCGTTTATGAATAGCCTTAACATAAGATAGAGTAAATGACTGCATTAGTTTAGAAAAGCGATTGTTTTTTAGGTAAACTAATAAATGATAGTGGTTAGGCATTAAACAATAGGCAATAATATCGACACCATTTGTAATCAGGTGGTTTCTTAATTGACGTAAAAAATAAATATAGTTTTCTGGTTCAAAAAATATAAGTTGACGGTTATTACCTCGGTTATAAACATGGTAGTAATTACCTGCTTGTAATATAACTTCACGACGTGGCATATGGCATATCAGTGGGTAGGTGAGAGACTCAGAATTGGACTAGGCGCGGGGGTTCAGAAACCGGGTTTCTGCGGAAAATCTCGTGGGGAGGCGTGAATTTTCAGAGAAACCCGGTTTCTTGGACTAGGCGCGGGGGCTCAGAAACCGGGTTTCTTCCTAAATTTCGGTATCCTCACCAAGATTATCGCAGAAACCCGGTTTCTTGGACTAGGCGCGGGGGCTCAGAAACCGGGTTTCTGCGGAAAATCTCATGGGGAGGCGTGAATTTTCAGAGAAACCCGGTTTCTTGGATTAGCGCGTGGGAGTTAGAAACCGGGTTTCTTCCTAAATCTCGGCATCCTCACCAAAATTATCGCAGAAACCCGGTTTCTTGGATTTTTGGGCGATCGCGTGGGAGTTAGAAACCGGGTTTCTTCCTAAAATCTCGGTGGGGATTCCAAAATTATCGCAGAAACCCGGTTTCTTGGATTTTTGGGCGATCGCGTGGGAGTTAGAAACCGGGTTTCTTACCTAAATCTCGGTGGGGATTCCAAAATTATCGCAGAAACCCGGTTTCTTGGATTTTTGGGCGATCGCGTGGGAGTTAGAAACCGGGTTTCTTACCTAAATCTCGGTGGGGATTCCAAAATTATCGCAGAA
>Ga0316607_1000589_pt1 | contig 12493 bp, 9 predicted proteins | sample MIS2016062E_MG_FD_207674 | JGI IMG/M metagenome (GOLD analysis project Ga0316607, IMG submission 207674) | Microbial mat bacterial communities from Middle Island sinkhole, Lake Huron, Michigan, United States - MIS.2016.062E | ecosystem: Environmental > Aquatic > Freshwater > Lake > Sediment...
CGTGCAGGAACTCAACAGACACCAGTTCCCATTCTACGCCCACAGATACTTCCAGCAGCTCTGCCAGCAAATCAGCATCAGCCGGATTGTCTTCTACCAACAGAATCTTAATCCACATAGCTTTGACGTTCTTTCTCCTCAGATTTGCACTCTGCAAATATTATCTTAAACTCTTTTGCTTTCCCTTTCCTTTTTAACTTTAAAATTATAGTTTGGCAAGTATCACCACCACCCAAACTCTTCTATCAATTAAATGACCGGAAGTTGGACTACTGCTAGCCAGAACTCTTCAATTAACCTAACTACCTTAGTAAATTGTAAGAAATCTACTGGTTTTGTAATATAACAGTTGGCGTGCAGCGAGTAGGACTTGAGAATATCCTCTGGGGCTGCTGAAGTGCTGAAAATTACTACGGGAATTAGTTTTAAATTTTGGTCTGTCTTAATTTCTGCTAACACTTCTATACCACTTTTTTTGGGCAAATTCAGGTCAAGTAAAATTAAGTTGGGACGGGGTACACTGACATAGGGTTCTTCTTTGCGTAAAAACTTGATTGCTTCGACTCCATCCTCCACGCAATGTAAGTTCTTTAAAATTGTACCCTGACTGAGAGCCTCTCTTGCCAAGTCAGCGTCGCTGGGAGAATCTTCTATCAACAGAATTTCTCTGGGTTTAACTGTGTTTGTATTTTTCATAACCGCCACATCATTTTGATTATTATATAGAAAAATTTGCAGCTAGATCGCTGAAATTCTAATTATAGGAATAGTAAAGTAAAAAGTCGCTCCTTCTCCCGACTGAGACTCAACCCAGATCCGTCCGCCGTGGCGTTCCACAATGCGCTGGCATATTGCCAAACCTATGCCAGTGCCGGAATATTCGCGACGGGAGTGCAGGCGCTCAAAAATGAGAAAAATGCGATCGGCATACTCTGGATCGATGCCAATGCCGTTATCACGGACACTGAACAGCCATTCGCTCTCGTTCCTACTAGCAGCAATATGAATTATGGGGACATCTTGGCAGAATTTGATGGCATTGCCGATCAAGTTTTGGAATAATTGTACAAGTTGAAATTCATCTGCCATCACGGTTGGTAGGGATTCGTAAGTGATGACAGCATTCTTTTCGGCGATCGCAATTTGCAAATTGCACAAACTTTGCTGCACAGCAGCGTTGCAATCCGCCGCCTCAAATTCCTGAACCCTCTTTCCCAATCGCGAATAAGCTAACAAATCGTTAATTAATTGTTGCATTCTGGAAGCGCCATCAACAATATAATTAATATATTTATCTGCTTTAGCATCCAAATTACCTTGATAGCGCTGGGCTAACAATTGAGTGTAACTGGTAACAGATCTGAGGGGTTCTTGTAAATCGTGGGAAGCCACATAAGCAAATTGTTCTAATTCTTGATTAGAACGCTTCAAATCTTCTGTAAGTTGCAGCATTTGCCGCTCTATTTCTTTGCGGTCTGTAATATTGTAAACCAAGGCACAACTGGACAGCAGATTACCTTTTTCATCCAGGACTGGACTGGTAGACATATAAGTCCAAACATCTTTACCATCCTTACTTTTTAGTCTCAACTCGTGTCTTTCAGCAATTCCTTGCTTGCGCCGATCGATCCGATCGTTGGCTGACTGTTTTCCCTCTTCATCCATGAAATCAAAAAGCGCTCTCCCGAACATTTCTAATTCAGAATAGCCGAGCATTCGCCCCATTGCTTGGTTGACGTAAATCGTGCGATCCTTGCTGTCAATTACCCAAATACCTTCTTCAGCTAATTCAACTATTTGTCTGTACTTAGATTCAGTTTCCTCCAGAGCTCTTTCCGTGAGTTTGCGCTCGGTGATATCTTTCATAAAACAGTGGTGTCCGTTACAGATACCTTGTTCGTCGCAAGCTTTTACCATTGTGATTTTGTTGTAAAAAAACGAGCCATTTTTCCGTTTACCTCTAGCTTCAACTTCTACTTTGCCCGAAGTTAGCATTTCCTGAACAGCTAATATCAACATCTCAACATCGTCAGGATGTACGGTCATCCGCCATTCCATGCCGATCATTTCTTCTGGTTTGTAACCGCATTTATTAGCGTAAGCTGGGTTAACATTCACGTAGCGTCCTGAACTATCTAGCCGCGCAATACCTTCCACCGCATTTTGCATAGCAATATTGAGTTCGCGCAGCTCTTTTTCAGCTTGTTTGCGATCGCTAATATCCTGACCAATACCCACAAAACCGTTAATATTTCCCTCGCTGTCATATAACGCAGTCACCGATACCAGCACCGGGAAACGCGAACCATCTTTGCGAATATAAGTCCATTCATTCTCATCAGCTATTCCCCGGCGCGCCCAGGCAACAAAAACCTCAAAGCCAGGCTTTATTTTCACTCCAAATTCTTGAGAAAGAACTTCAGCTCTCTGCTCCACCTCCAGAGGATCATGAATTATTTCTGGTGTTAATTTACCCACAACTTCCTCTGGCGAGTAGCCTAGATATTGCTGTGCAGCCAGATTAAATGTTTTAATTGTACCATCGGTATCGGCGGAAATAATTGTGTAGTTAGCGCTGTTAATAATCGCATTTTGCAGTTCAGTCAATTCTAACAAAGTTGTCGCATTTTTTTGGCGTTCGCTGATTTCTTTTTGCAGTCTTTGATTAATTATCTCTAATTGAGTGGGACTGGGGAGAGCTAATGCTTGGGGAATCAAAGGAATTAATGCGAAAGCGGTGTAAGCAGAAATTAAAGCGGTAATAAGTTTCAAGCTGCCAGAAAGCCAATAAACAGGATGCCAAAGTGTCCAAACTTCCATCACATGAGTAGTGCCGCAGGAGAGAATGAAGGCTCCAAACAGCAAAAAAATGTTGCGAAAGGGCAAGTCTTTTCGTTGAAAGACAACATAAAGCAGCGATAGGGGTATGGCGTAATAGGCGAGAGCAATCAGGGAGTCTGAGACTATATGGAGCCAGACTAATTCTCGCTGCCAAAGGTAACAGTGGCCATGAGGAATATACTTCCCGGTGAATAATAGGTTGTTTAAAAAATTACCGAGCATAAGGTTAAGGTGCAGCTTACAGGAAATCAAGAGAATAAAACCGGATATGACACCATAACTTATAAGTTATCTTAAATTTTTAATATAGTTAGGACTTACGCAAAGTGTCTGTGTCATGCTGAGCGTAGCGAAGCATCTCGGAGATGCTTCGCTACGCTCCGCCCAATTTTATCGGTAAGGTGCGCCGAGGCGCACCCTACAAGTAGAGTCTGTGCGTCCAGGACTAAAGATTTAGCTATAAAAAAGGGGCGAGCCAGAAGCCCGCCCCAAACTCAATTATGCTGTTGCTATTAGCCCAACAGCGCCTGAGCCTTAGCTACCACATTCTCAACGGTGTAGCCAAACTTTTCTAAAGCAACGGGACCCGGTGCAGAAACGCCGAATCTGTCGATACTGATGCTATCACCTTCAGAACCCAAATAACGTCCCCAGCCGAAGCTAGAAGCCGCTTCAACTGCCAACCGTTTAGTAACAGCTTTTGGCAGTACAGATTCACGGTAAGCTGCATCTTGTGCATCAAACAATTCCCAGCAAGGCATCGAAACTACCCGCACTTTATTGCCGGCGGCGCGCAATTTTTCAGCCGCATCAACGCAAAGGTAAGTTTCGCCACCGGTGCCGATTAAAATGATGTCGGGAGTGCCACCGTCATCAGACAAAATGTAAGCGCCTTTGGCTGTTCCTTCCATCGAACTTCCGGCCAAGTTAGGCAAGTTTTGACGGGACAGAGCCATTAAAGTTGGGCGCGTGCGGCTTTCAATTGCCACCTTGTAAGAACCGGATGTTTCGTTACCATCCGCAGGGCGCATTACCAACAAATCGGGAATTGCGCGCAGAGAGGCGATCGTTTCTACGGGTTGGTGAGTCGGGCCATCTTCGCCCAAGGCTACGGAGTCGTGAGTCATTACATAAATAACTCCAGCTTCCGAGAGTGCAGACAGACGAATTGCGCCCCGCATATAGTCAGCAAATACCAAGAAAGTAGCGCAGTAAGGAATCAAACCGCCGTGGAGGAGCAAGCCGTTGGCGATCGCCCCCATAGCGTGTTCCCGCACACCAAACCGCAGGTTACGTCCTTCGTATTGACCTTTTTGGAAGTCTTTTTCACCCTTCAACAAAGTCATGTTAGAAGAAGCCAAATCAGCGGAACCGCCGATCAATTCAGGTAACACAGCTGCCAAAGCATTCAAACATTTTCCAGAATGATTCCGACTCGAATCAGCCGCATCTTCGGGCTTGTAGGTAGGCAAAACTTTGTCCCAACCTTCGGGAAGTTTGCCAGCAACAGTGCGCTCATATTCTGCGGCTTCGGCGGGATATGCTGCTTTATAAGCATCAAAAGCTTTCTGCCATTCTTGCTCGGATTGAGCACCGCGATCGACTGCTTGGCGGAAGTGAGCCAAAGCATCACCAGGAATCACAAACGGCTCATATTCCCATTTCAAGAAATCGCGAGTTGCTTGCACTTCAGCGGCACCCAAAGCAGCACCGTGAGCGCTGTAACTATTGCGCTTGTTGGGAGAACCAAAACCAATAATTGTGCGGACTTTAATCATGGACGGTTTGTCCGTGACTTGCTTGGCTTCTTCAATAGCTTTGTGAACTGCGGCCAAGCTAGTATCTTGGTCTAGAGCGTCATTGTCTACAGTAATGACGTGCCAGTTGTAGGCTTCAAAACGCTTGCCGACATCTTCAGTAAAGGCTAAGTTAGTGTCGCCTTCAATCGAGATGTGATTGTCATCATAGAGAGCAATTAATTTACCTAGTCCGAGGTGTCCAGCCAAAGAACAAGCTTCGCTAGAAACGCCTTCCATCTGGCAACCATCACCCATAATTACATAGGTGTAGTGGTCAACAATTGTGTTACCGGGCTTGTTAAATTTAGCGGCGAGGTGAGCTTCTGCCATTGCCAAACCGACACCGTTAGCAATGCCTTGTCCCAGGGGGCCTGTGGTAACTTCTATGCCTTCTGTGACGAAGTTTTCGGGGTGTCCGGGGGTTTTGGAGTCCCACTGGCGAAATTGCTTGATGTCGTCGAGGGTGACGCTATCGTAGCCGGTCAAGTACATGAGGGCGTACTGTAGCATACAGCCGTGGCCGGCGGAGAGGACGAAGCGATCGCGATTGAACCACTTGGGATTTTTTGGGTTGAACCGCATAAACCGATCCCACAGCACGAAGGCCATAGGGGCAGCGCCCATCGGCAATCCTGGATGTCCTGATTTTGCTTTTTCTACCGCATCGATGGCGAGAAAGCGGATAGAGTTGATGCAGAGTTCTTCGAGTGATTGGGTTGCAACAGCCATAATTATGGTTTTTAGATCTAAGAGTGAGTGTGTGTGGTCGATTCTGACAGAGGTGCGATGAGTCGAGTTCGATCGACGATCGGCTCTACTGTTCAGTTTCTGTGGAACTGCCGTGAGGCTGCACTACAGATCATCTCACCACTTGGACTCGATAGACAACTTAATTTTTTAAGATTTGGGCGGCGTTGTGCTGTTGAGTGTTGACCCTTCGACCCTTCGACTACGCGAGCGGGCGACGCTCCGCTCAGGGCACCGCTGTTGAGTGTTGACTGTTGGTCGTAAAAATCGCTGAAACTATTGCTATGATTGCGTTGTGTTTCTTCCTTCTTCCGACATCCGTTACATCCGTTACATCCGTTACAAAATCCGTTGCCGAACTTCCTTCTTCCTTCTGCTATATTTGCAATTTTAATCAGGCAATAACGAATGACTCTCAGTGAAGCCGAAGTCCGCAGTCAAAAAGTAGACGAACTGCGATCGCAAGGCATAGAACCATATCCCAGCCAATCTTACGCGCGATCGCACACAGCTCAACAAGTTCGCGAAATATTTAGCCAGCCAGAAAAAGAACTCCAAAACGGAGAAACTGACCCCGAGGAAATATCCCTGCGAGTAGGCGGCCGCATCACCTCCAAGCGAGACAGCGGCAGCATTTGCTTCATCGACTTAAAAGACGCCACAGACAAAATCCAACTCAAAATCGAGAAAAAAATCGTCACCGGCGAAATCGGTTTAAGCTTCAAGCAAATTCAAAAATTGCTCGATATCGGCGATTTTGTCGGCGTCGAAGGCATCGGCTGCCGCACTCCCAGAGGAGAACTTTCGATTTTAGTACGGGAATTCACGCTGTTATCAAAAGCTACCATTCAATTTCCCGATGCTTATTACGGAATTAACGACCCCGAAGTTTGCCGTCGCCACCGCGAAATGGATTTGGCAAGCAACCAAGATGCTTTCAACCGTTTTATGCTCCGTAGTCGCATCGTCAAAAGCATCCGTTCCTATCTCTGGAAAGCCGATTTTCATGAAATAGAAACCCCGACACTGCAAGCTATTTACGGCGGCGCTGCTGCTAAGCCATTCATCACTCACCACAATGCTTTGGATGTGGATTTGTTTTTGCGAGTTGCTCCAGAACTGTTCTTGAAAAGAGCAATTTGTGGCGGTTTTGAGCGAGTATTTGAACTCGGAAAAGCCTTTAGGAATGAGGGTATTGATAGCACCCACAATCCTGAGTTTACCTCTTTGGAAGTTTACCAATCTTACGCAGATTACTTCGACATTTTAGCAGTTGTAGAAGATGTCATGTGTTGGGCAGCTCAAGCCGTATTTGGAGATATCAAAGAACTTGAAAATCAGGGACAAATGATTAGTTTAGAACGAAAGTTCGACTACAGCGAAAAATATCCCGGTTTCAGCGGCACACACTGGGAAGTGAAAACGATGGTGGAAGCTGTCAGAGACGAGTTTGGGTTGGATTTTGACAGCTTGGATCTCGAAAGTGCGATCGCATCTGCAACTCAACTAGAATTGCACCTTTCTAAATTAGAAAAACAGAGTTTAGGCTACGTGCTGTACGCTGTCTTTGACAAATTAGTTGTGTCCAAACTAATTCAGCCAACTTTCATCATTGACTTTCCAATAGAAGTCAGTCCTTTAGCAAAAGGACACCGCAACAAACCGGGATTTGTCGAGCGTTTCGAGTTATTTATCAACGGCATGGAATACTCGAACGGCTTCTCAGAATTGAACGATCCGAAGGAGCAAAGAAAGCGGTTTGAGGAACAATTAGCACAGAAAGATGCAGGGGATGACGAAGCGCATCCAATGGATGAAGACTTTATCCAAGCCTTATCTTTGGGAATGCCTAATTGTGCCGGGATGGGAATCGGTGTCGATAGATTGGTAATGCTTTTAACTAATACTCAAAGCATCCGAGATGCGGTGATGTTCCCGACAATGAAACCTGTCAAAGATTGATCGTAAAATCTTGTAATGGCTGGTTTTACCAACAGTTAGATTGAGATTTTTTAACCGCAGATGTTAGCGGATGAACACAGATTAACGCCGATGGAATTTCATCTGCGTTTATTTGCGTTTATCTGCGGTTAAAAAAACATTTTCAAGATCACCGCATAAATGAACCGACAACACCGTTCATATCCTCAACGAAAGGATTTCCCAACGCCTTAAACTTCCACTCGCTGCCTTCTCGATAAACTTCTCCCATTAACATATTTAATTTTCCTTCATAAGAAGGGTCATTTGACAAGCGATAGCGAGCGATTTCTTTCCCAGTCGCATCTACAGCCCTCACAAAAGCATTATTTACCATGCCAAAATGCTGTTTTCTCTCTTTAGCATCGTAAATATTCACGCCCAAAACTATTTTGTGATACTGTTCTGGCAAAGCACTCAATTTCACAGATATCTGTTCGTCGTCGCCCTCTCCAGCCCCGGTGAGATTGTCGCCTGAGTGCACAACTGTTTTATCCTTTGATTCCAAATGAGCGTAATAGATTACATCGTCTTTGTAGTTCTTTAATTTGCCATTTTCCCCCAATAAAAGAGCGTAAGCATCCAAGTCAAAGTTTGCACCGCTGCTGCTGCCGAAAAGACCTGTTTTAGCTTTCGACACATCCCATCCCAAAGCCATTGTTAGTCTGGATAAGTCGTATTCGCTTTTGCTGAGAACAATTGATTGTCCTTTTGTTAAGTTGATAGCCATAGTTTTCTCAATCCGCAAACTGTATAATTAGTAGGATTTGAAATCAAGGGAATTATTCATGATTTTTCGGAATTTTCCCTTGATTTATTTAGCTAAATTCGATCGCCCTTTTATCCGGCATACTTCTCTACAAAGCTTTGTAAGCCTGAATTGTAGCCTTGTCCTACGGCTTGGAACCTCCACTCGCCATCTTTCTTGTAGAGTCGGCCAAATTCCACCGCAGTCTCCCTCGAAAAATCCTCATCCAAATCGTACTTAGTGACTTCTATGTTAGTCGTAGTATCATAAATCCTGATAAAAGCATTCCGCACTTGACCGAAATTTTGCCTCCTCGATTCAGCTTCGTCGATTGTTACCACAAACACAATTTCTTGCACCGCCGGATCGACTTTAGTTAAATCAACAGTCACTGTTTCATCATCGCCCAAACCTTCTCCGGTTCTGCTATCTCCCAGATGGATTACAGAACTATCAGGCGACTCTTTGTTGTTGTAAAAAACAAAGTATTTTTCGCTGGGAATTTTCGCATTTGCACCTAACATAAACACGGAAGCATCTAAGTCAAACACTGTGCCGGTATCTGTAGCATTGGCATCCCATCCCAAACCGATCCCAGCACTTTTGAGCCCCGGTGCTTCTTTAGAGAGATTGATTCTCCCGCCTTTTTCCAAGTTGATCGACATTTGCCCTCCTATTCACAACATCACTGGCCTTACTACTACCAATTATATCAGGTGTTATAGTAAGTTGACAACTTGCTTTTGATACTCATCCTCAGTCATCAGTTCTTGGGTGCTTTCCACTCTGTCTAAAAACACGATTCCGTCTAAATGGTCCTGTTCGTGTTGAAAAATCCGAGCCACAAAATCTGTTAATTCTTGTTGGTGCAGTTGGCCGTCTCTACTTGTGTATTCTATCTCGATCGATCGACTTCTCGGCACTAACCCCCGTATCCCCGGAATGCTCAAACAGCCTTCCCAGTCTTTGACTTTCTCTGTTGAGCTAGCTATAATTCGGGGGTTAATCATGGCTGTGGGTTCCATTTGCGGTGCTTGGGGATACCGCAGATTGGGACGGGATGCGATGATGAACAGCCGATCGCCCCTAGCGACTTGAGGGGCGGCAATCCCCACCCCGTTGGCCTGTTGTACTGTAAATATTAAGTTGTCTATCAACTGCTGAAGGCGATCGTCCTTAATATTCTCCACAAATTGCGATCGGCGGCGCAATACGGGATTTCCTAATTGCGAAATTTGCAATATTTCTGGCATTGGTAATTCGTAATTCGTAATTCGTAATTCGTAATTTTTCCTACTGTCAACCGTCAACAATTTATCGAAGTTTTTGCACTGGCATATTCCCCGGTTTCACACTCAAATTGAGTATTTGCCCGTTGCGATTAATCTCCATTTGCAAAAGTCCGCCAACCCTAGCATTTTGCACGAATTCCTGAACAGCTTCCGACTGAATAATCGGCTGATTGTTGATCTTTTGAATCACATCCCCAGGCCGCAAACCAGATGCCGCAGCGGGAGAAGCCGGAACAACATTAATAATAGCAACTCCTCGATCGACTGTCACTCGAATGTTGCTGTTATTGTTGCTGTTAATTTGCTGTTTAACATCAGGAGTTAGCGTCGCCATTTCAATGCCCAAATAAGCGTGTTCGACTTGGCCCGTCGAAATTAGTTCCTTCGCAACTTGTTGAGCCGCCTTAATTGGAATTGCAAAGCCCAATCCTTGAGCACCTTGAATAATCGCCGTATTCATGCCAATAACTTCGCCCGAAGCATTCAGTAACGGGCCGCCGGAATTCCCCGGATTAATCGCAGCGTCTGTTTGAATAAAACCGATCCGCTTGTCGGGCACGCCTACCTCACTGCTCGATCGCCCCGTAGCGCTAATGATCCCCGCTGTCACGGAATTGTCCAAACCCAAAGGATTGCCGATCGCGATCGCCCATTCCCCAGACAGCAGTTGATCAGAATTGCCGATCGTCACCACAGGCACATCATTCGCCTCAATCTTCACCACAGCCACATCCGTCACCTGATCTGCTCCCAACACCCGCCCAGTAAAGCTGCGGCCGTCCCTGAGAGTTACACTTACTGTATCAGCCCCCTCTACAACGTGAGCATTAGTGAGAATCACGCCGTCAGCACCGATCGCAAAACCCGAACCAGTACCCCGTTCCACCCCACCCCGGCCGCCTGAATTCGGATCTAAGCCCAAAAAATCTTCCGGCGACAGCCCTCGATTTCCCGGTTTCACCTTGCGGGTAGCATCGATCCGAACCACTGCTGGGCCAACTTTTTGCACCGCTACTACAATAAAATTCACATTAGCTGGATTCCCCGAAACAGAATTCGGCGGCGAGAGTTTACTAGGTTGAGGCTTAGTATTAATCGGCAGTCGCAATTGCGGCTGCAATGTTTTTTGTCCCGAATCGCCAGAATTTGCAGGTAATCGGGAAGCCGTCAGACGATCGCCCAACATTGCGGCCCCAGCTCCCGTCACCAGCAATAATATGTAAATTGCCGGTTGCTTCCAAAATTTGCCAGTAGAACTCTTCATCACGAGGTTTTTTAGGCTTTTTTGCCAAATCAAAATATTTGCGAGCTGATTCCCGTATCCTGTGAGCCACTTGCGGCCCACAGAATTTTACAGAATTTTAGGGCGATCGGCAGACTCCCTTAAACTTTAGCATTGTTGATCGATCAATTTGTTCACAAGCCCCCGGATTCAAAAGGAAATTAGGTCATCCTGAGCGTAGCGAAGGATCTCTATTAGGGTGCAGATACTTCGTGCTCAGGCTCAGGACTTAGCATAACAGTTGACGGAGAAAGTCCTAACTGTGTTGATCGATCGATCAACCTTCAAAATGACCAATTCGATTAAACTGAGTTTTCCAGAATACAAATTCAATCTCTTTGAATGCCTAGCGGCAGAGGTAGAGCGTGGAAATTCCCCTCGAAAGTCTGTGGAATCAGATACTTGAACGTCTCCAGGTACAACTGAGCAGACCTAGTTTTGAGACTTGGATCAAAACAGCCAGAGCCGAACAACTGGAAAATAACTGTTTGATCGTCAGCACCCCCAACCCCTTCGCTCGCAATTGGTTGCAGAAATATTACGTCAAAATCATTGCCGATGCAGTGTACGACATTCTCGGCTTGAGGGTAGAAATTTACTTGACCATTGCTGGGGGAGATGAAACCGGGAGCAATGGGGAGGGACTGATTTGGCCATCTCCGATCGCCCCCGATGTCCCAGAAAGCCACTCGCTGCATCCCCCCAAACCAGCCAATCTCAACCCCAAATACCTATTTTCCCGTTTTGTAGTCGGTTCCAACAACCGCATGGCTCACGCAGCTTCCCTAGCAGTAGCCGAGTCTCCGGGCCGAGAATTCAATCCCCTATTTTTGTGCGGCGGCGTCGGTTTGGGCAAAACTCATCTCATGCAGGCGATCGGTCATTACCGCTTAGAAATTGACCCCACAGCCAAAATATTTTACGTTTCTACTGAGAAATTTACCAACGATTTGATTGCCGCCATTCGAAAAGATAGTATGCAAACTTTCCGCGATCATTATCGAGCAGCCGATGTTTTATTAGTAGATGATATTCAATTTATTGAAGGCAAAGAATACACTCAAGAAGAATTTTTTCACACTTTTAATACTTTGCACGAAGCCGGCAATCAAGTAGTTTTAGCTTCCGATCGCCCCCCGCAACAAATCCCCCGCCTACAACAGCGTTTGTGTTCGCGATTTTCGATGGGATTAATTGCCGACATTCAGTTACCAGACTTGGAAACCAGAATGGCAATTTTGCAGAAAAAAGCCGAATATGAAAATATGCGGTTGCCGCGAGATGTCATTGAATATATTGCTTCTAGCTACACTTCCAATGTTCGAGAATTAGAAGGAGCTTTAATTCGGGCGGTAGCCTATCTTTCAATTACAGGTTTGCCGATGACAGTGGAAAATATCTCCCCGGTTTTGAACCCGCAAACTGAAACTGTAAAAGCGACTCCCGATGCCGTAATCGCAGTAGTGGCAGAAGCTTTCGACGTTTCTGTTGAAGATTTGAAAGGCAATTCCCGCAAGCGAGAAATTAGCTTTGCCCGTCAAATCGGGATGTATTTAATCCGGCAGCACACTGCTTTGAGTTTACCGAAAGTTGGCGAAATTTTCGGCGGAAAAGACCACACAACTGTGCTTTACAGTTGCGACAAAATTGCTCAGTTGCGAAACACTGACCCGAATTTGTCCCAAACTCTGCGTCAATTGAGCGATCGCATTAATGTTGTCAGCCGCAAAAGTTAAAGGGAAACTACGGACAGACTCTACTTGTAGGGTGCGCAGTGCGCACCTTACTACTAATGTGATCAGCC
>Ga0316607_1000590_pt1 | contig 12491 bp, 12 predicted proteins | sample MIS2016062E_MG_FD_207674 | JGI IMG/M metagenome (GOLD analysis project Ga0316607, IMG submission 207674) | Microbial mat bacterial communities from Middle Island sinkhole, Lake Huron, Michigan, United States - MIS.2016.062E | ecosystem: Environmental > Aquatic > Freshwater > Lake > Sediment...
GGAGTTACTATTTTTATGTAGTAATATGGGTTTAAAGCCTATACACGTTAGTTGAATAAATTAAATTTAAATTATTTGCATAACAAAATGAATATAAGGAATATAACTAAAGAAACTTTTATATTAATGAAATATACAAAGAGTATATTACTTTTATTAAGATATTTTAAAAAGTTAGGAATTGTGGATTATTTTTATATACTAAAACATGACATAATAAAATTGTGTTTTAGTTATCCAGGTTGTGTAACTGTTAATAGATATATAAAGTTGTCTTTTTACCACAAATACACTGTTTCTAGAAAATGTATGAACTATTTCCTAAGAAATAGTTACAGTATACTTTATTTTTCAACCTCTGTAGGTATACTAACTTCTGAAGAAATTGGTAAAACAAAACATTCTGGTTTTGTATTATGCGCGGTATACAGTTAATTTTTTTTAAAATGTCATTATATTTAAATTTTTCTAAAATTAACAATATCTTAATAAATAAAAAATTTTTAATAAACTGTATTAAAAGTTTTAAAGTAGTAACTTTATCTAATATAAATGATAATACGGCTATAGTATTCAACAAAAGGTTGATTCTTTTGTATATTTTAGTGTCTTTTGTTTTATCATTTATTTTTTTTTTATAATAAAAATGTTAAAATTTTTTTTATCTTTCTTACCACATCATAAATTATTTATTTATTTTTTTTTTTATTACTTGGCTCTTTTTACTAATTTTTATAGGAGCTTACTGGTTACATCTAATATATATATTAGAAACTTTCTTGTATTTTTTACTCTAGATATATTAATAATAGATGATGAACCTTTGTGAGAACCACTAGAATGAAGCCTATTCCAGTCTTGAATTTTGTTTTTATTTTTATTTTCTTGAATAGCAGAAACTTTAATAACTTCATTCTATGGATCTTTTACAGGTAGAGATAAAAGGGTTTACGCTGGTCTTTTAAAAGCTTATTGGTTTATGGAGTTATGGTTTATGTTTAATTTAGCTATAACCGGTATGTTTATACTAACTCCATTCTATTATGAGTTAACCTATAAGGTATCAAATGTAATAAGTTGATGATCCTGATATAATAGATTTTTTTTATTTAAGTTTGCTATAGTATGATTATTCATAGATGTTACTTTACAATTAATAATAATTAATCAAAGGTGACTGTCTTGAAAAAAGATTTTTTTACTAATGTCTAGTATATTGTTTTATTTATTTTATATATTTTATTGACAGTTTATTATATCTTTTTTTGGTTTTTTTACCGATACTATGTCTTTTAAAAACAATAACTGAATAGGTTTTAACAAATTGAGCGAAGGTCCCTATAAAACTGCTTGAGGTCAAGAGAATAGGGACATATTTAGTTACAAAAGAACATCTTTAAATATTTGATATAAAAATGACTCAGTATATGCAATGTCTTTATTTTTTTTTAATATTTTTTTTTTTTTGTCTCTTTCTTTACTCATATTACAAAATTTATTTATAATAAAAAAAATCTATTCTACAAAAAATATATCATTTACTCTTTTAAGTTACTTTATATCCTCTCTTAATAATTTTTTTTTATGCTTTAACTTTTTTTTATTTTTTATATTATTAGTTTATATATATAGATTTATGAGATATATTAATGATTTTTCTTGAGTAGATTTCTCTTTAAACTATTTAGATTTTATATTATGTTGCTAGTTTTTTTTGAGTGGGTCAACCAGGTCATCCGGTTTTAAATAGGTTAGGTATATCTAATTTTTGAAATTATAATACTGTAGGTAAATGAGAAGATAAGAGAAATTTTATTAATAGTCTTACAATTAAAAGACTTATGATATATTATATTAAATTAAACAATTATTTTATACATGAGTATTACGCCAACAATAAATGATTTAACGTAAATACAAAAGATTATAGGGGATTTAGAAATTTATACTGAAGAGTAAAGACATCTATAATACCTTATTATTCAATGAATAAGCCATTTGTAAGATATGAATGACGTGCTAGGATGTTAAGTTTTTATACTTCAAGACTTCAAATATATAGATATGAGGGTTGACTTATTATCGGTTGATTTGTATTTAATAGTAGCGGTAAGTATACAGAGTTAAATAAAGATACAGAGGAGGTAGAGGATTTGGACGTTTGATCAATGGATTGTATGTTTTTTTCTAAATTCTTAATAATGTTAAAATTAAAAAAAACTACTAAAGATTCTAAAGATTTAGGAATTAATGTATTTTAAATGTTAATAACGGATCACTATTACATTAACCCAGATGTAGAAAATTTTGAAGAATTTAACTACGAACAGGATTCTGTTGATTTAGAGTTTTTTATTCCAAAAAAACTAGAATTCGTAACCTTTTTTTATTCAATAAATAAACCTTTTCCAGAAAATAACTTTTTAAAAAATTTTAGATTTAAAAAAACTAAAATAAACGATGATTTCAAAAATTTTATAACCATAATGAGTAGAAAGGGTTTAGTTGGTAAATTTAGGCAGTATTTAATAAGTACAATTTTATTCTTTTTTTTAGAGAATTTTGGCTTTGATTATAAGTTTTGTAATTTTTTTTTAATAACGTATAGGTATTGGACCTATTCTTTCGATAAACTTCTTAAAATACTATTTACATTTAAGCTAACTTTCCACAGATTAGATAAAAATGTTCGTAAATATAATAGAAAAAGAAAACTTAAGCTTAAGTTTAAGTACAATTACATACCTTTTTTCAAAAGAAAAAAATATTGCATCAGCCTTATATGCAAATATGCTAGATTTGGGAAAGATAAATTTTTTAAAAAAAATTTACAAAATACTTTCAGTGATATTATAGAAAATAACAGTAATAGTTCTTTAGGTAAATTTAACGAATTTACTTTTAAAAAAATAAAAAATTTTAGTTTTCAAAAAACTTTTTTAAACTATATATAGTTATTTTAAATGTTCCGTTATAATTTTTTTAAAATTTACTCATTAGGTAGTTTCGAAGTTATATTTTTTGAATCTATTAAATTTTTTATAATGTACTCATACTCTGGAGTATATTCTTTAATATTATCTTATAGAAAGCAAAGTTATATGTTTAAACATAAATATGATTTAACCTATATAAGTAAACAGGCCAAAACTATATTTGTAAAGGGTATAAATTGAAGTAAGTCAACTAATCTTTTTGTAAATTCTTGAAAAAAGATATTACGTCAATTTTTTTCTTTAAATTATATAAAAATGAGATTTAAGGGAAAGGGTTATAAGCTTTATTTTAAAAAATTTAGAACTATTTACCTTAGATTTGGTTTTTCCCATAAAAATTATCATTACAACATAAATAACTTTTCAAGATACTTCGTAAAATGGGTTCTATTGTATAGAGTAATTTTTCTAGGTTATAATTGAAGGAGTTTAAGATTCGCTATACTATCTTTAGTAAAAAGAAGATTTATAAACATATTTACTTTTAGGGGTATGAAATTAGTTAGACAGCTAACAACTAGAAAAACAGGTAAGATAAGTACTTACTTTTAAATTAATAATATAGTGATTTTATTTTTAAGAATAGTATCTTTTATTGATATTTCTACTAGTTACCTATCTTTTAATTTATATTACTTAAATTTACTAAAGTTTATTGTTTTGTTTATTATGTTATTACTTATAATATAATTTAAGGGATTTGTAGCTCAATGGTAGTAGCGTTGGTTTGTGGGATCAAAGGTTGTGGGTTCAAGTCCCACTAAGTCCCCTAATGGGTATATTTGAAAATATACAGTATTTTTTATTTATATTAATTTTAGGTAGTTTGATATGTTCAATTTTAAGTTTATACATATATAAATATTTAATAATTAGAATAAACAATATGAAGTTTGAAAGAAAAAATTTTTATGAATGTGGGTTTAAGCCATCCATACAAAAACCTATATCTATGTCAATTCAGTTTTTTTTAATATGTATTTTATTTATTTTATTCGATACTGATTTGTTATTTTTATACCCTTTTGTTTCTGGTATAACTTTAGTATCAAGTTTTGATTTTGTTTTAATAATTGTATTATTTTTTTTACTTTATGTATCCATAATTTTTGAAAAATTTAACGGATCATTCTATTGAAAATATTAAAAATATTAAAAATGTTAACAGTATTCTTAGTTATAATTTTAATGATTTTATAGTATTTTAACAGTTTAACTTATATCCGTATTAAACGTATTCATAGTTTAGTTAGTTTTACTTTAAGTATATATAGAGTTTTAAAAGTTTAACTTATCACTGTATTAAAAATACCAATAGTTTATTTATTTTATACCCTAGTATGCTTATAAAATCTTAAACATTTAACAGGTATTTATATTTAAAATATTAGTAGTATTATAAATGTTAACAATTTACTTAATTTTAATTTTATATAATAAAATATATACTTTATCTATACTAATGTCTATAGCTTTTTTTTATACCAATTTAAATTTGTTCGGTAGTTTTATAAAAGTAAGTGAAAATTTTATAAGAATAAACAAGAATTTTTTTAAAGAGAGTTTTTATTTTGATTTTTTACAAAAAAAATACGTAGATTGGTTATTATTAAATATTTTTATAAAATCATCTCAATTTTTCAATTTAAGTTTTTTTTCTAATTTTATATTAAAATATATTTATTACGGGTTTTACAAAAATATAAATAATTTATTCTATAAAAACGATTCTTTCGGTATTGTTTACAGTATTTTTACTATATTTTGCATATTCATATTTCTATTAAATATTTCTGTAATTATTACTATTATACTATAAAAAAGGTATTTAGTTTAGATTTTTAAAATTTAAGTGTAGTTATAACTACAAATACCATTAGTGATATTATTTATAAATTTATTTTTTACATCCCAACATTCTTGAAATAATGATAGATTATTTAATGTAAACAACGGTACAAATGCCCCAGCTTTTCATTTAATTGACATAAATAACAATACTATAAAATATTTAATCTCATTTGTTAACACTTTAGTTTTACCTTATCAATCTATTACGTCAATAATAGGTTTTGGTTTATTTATAACTATAATGTTGCAAGTATTAAGTGGTTTTTTTTTGGGTTGATACTATATACCAGAACCTTCTTTAGTTGACGAAGTTAGGTCTGAAATGTTCGAAGATACTAGATATGGTTATGAAATATATAATATGCACGTAAGAGGAGTAGACGTTATATTTTTATTATCTTATATGCATATTTTAAAAAAAATTTATTTAAAAAATTACTTTACTACTGATAGTGAAGGTTGAATGGTAGGTGGTTATGCTTTTTTTTGATATCATTATATAGTTTTTTTAGGTATTTGTTTAAGTGCAACACATTTAAGTGATTTAACATTAACAATAGCTGCTAATATTTACTGATCTCTTTTCAAAAATACACATTTTTTGTATTATCCTATTTTTACCAATAAACATTTAAATAGCGATGAGTTAATGAGATTAATGATATTTCATTACATCACACCATGATATTATATATATCTAGTAAAGGTTCATATTATTTTTTGTCATGAAGGTTGAGATGCTAAAAGTTCAAAAAATAGTTTTGAAAGCAAGATATCTAGCTTTATTACATGATTTAATGACGCTTTTCATAAAGAAACACACGATGCTATAATAATAGTAATATTTTCTTATTTGTATTTTTGATGTCATTTTATAGAAATATCTTCAGTTAAATATTATTTTTTCGAAAGATGAAATATAGCTGAATTGGACGATATAAGATTTTATGGAGTAGCACCTCATTGATATTTTAAACCATTTATGGGTTTACTAACAATAGCCCCTACACATTATGAAGGTCTTATGTGATTAGTACTTTATTTCGTACTATTGTCAACATTACCTTTAATATATCAACTTTATAATATTAATTTTTTAAAAGAAGAAATGACTGTAATAGCTATGAAAGATTCACAAATACAGTCATTTTTTTTTGTAATGTTCGTTTACTCTTTATTCACAACAGCAAGTATGTTACCTTGTGGAAGATACTATTACGACGCTGAAGGTGGTTATTTTGGAAATACGTGAGTTAAGTGAACATATCAATATATATATTTATACTTAGGAAACTTACTAATAACTTTAGATATAATTGAACTTTTATTTAATAAAAAAGCTAGATCTCAATCTTATAAATTAAGATATTTAAGGGTATGAAAATTACCTAAAAGATTAGGTTTATTTTAATAAATTTTTAGATTGTCAGAAATATTTTTAATATTTACCCTTTTAGTTATTGTTTTATGTTTATTTATAGTATTAACAGAAAGGAAATTACTAGCCCATGTACAACGAAGGTACGGACCTAGTATTATGGGTCGAAATGGTTGACTACAAATCTTAGTAGATTTATTAAAGTTAATGAATAAAGAGTTTTTCATTTTACCGAAAAGTGGTTCGGTTATATTACCTATACTTATAGTTTTTTTTTATTCTATTCAGTTAATGTTTACTCAAAATTTTATTTTTGGACCAAATATGTTTATGTTTGAAAAAATGGACGGTTTAATATTTTATCATCTTATACTTGTTATGTTGAGTAATATAGTACTAGTATTTATAGGTATTTATAGTCAATCAAAGTATAGCCTTATTGGTATAATTAGATCAATCGTTCACATAATATCTTTAGACGTTTTTATAACAGTTGTTTATATAACTATAATATTTATAATACAGTCTGGTAACTTTTTTGATTTAGTTATAAATCAAAATAATGCTTTATTTATTGTTATTCTTAGCCCAATATCTTTTTGTTTTTTAATAATAATGTTAGTAGAATCAAAACGAGCACCATTTGATCATGTAGAAACAGAGTCGGAGGTAGTTGCCGGTTATGCTACTGAACACAGTAGTATATTTCTACTTATCTTTTATTTATCTGAGTATATGCATTTAATAATATCAGCTAATCATTTTACAATTTTTTTTCTTGGAGGTTGATCTGGTTTGGGTATTTCAAATATACTAACTCTTCTGGTTTTTAGCCTATATGACAATTTTATTTATATACTTTAGCTTATATTCCTTTATATACTTAATAGGTTACGAAAATGCCCACTACACTTGTTTAGTTACTTTTCTGGACTTTAGTTATTTTCATTTTATTGTTTAACAAACTCCCAGGTGTTTTTTTTTTTAGAAATGTCTATAATAAAGTTCAATATTGTTTTAATTTTTATTTTTAAATATTTATTATATTTTTTATCGTCTTCGGTGGACTTATTTCTATTTTTACCGGTTTTTGGTCTAGATTCAATAAACTATAACGTATTTTATATGTGACATAACTATTATAACGACTCTAATTTATCTTCCACCCCTATAGGTATTATTTTAAAAGTTGTATCATTGGATCATTCTTTTATTTTATATAACCAAACTAGCGATTTAAACTACTCATTTCTTAGAGTTTATCCGGACTATTATATAAAATATAATATATTACTAGATAATAGGGTTAATCTAATACATCCTCAGTTTTTTATTATAATACTTATTGGGTATTCCATTTTATCCGATAATATAAAGTTTTTTTTAATTTATGATGTTCTTATGTGTTTATTGTTTCTCTCCATATCTGTTTTTATTCTGGGTTTATATTGATCAAATCAAAATGCATACTGAGATTATTGATGGATTTGGGATTTATCTGAAATAACCGTAATAGTTTATTTATTTGTAATCTTAGTTATAATTCATAATTACTCTAGGTTTTATACTATAACACTATTTTCAGAAATAGATGACAGTTTTTTCATCTTCTTCTTATTTTATAAAACCATTACAGCCATTTTTAATAACTCGCATATATTTATAAATGACAGCAGCGATGGTGTTTCTTCATTATTATCTATATATTTTTATATTTTTTGCTTTCTTGATTTTAAAAAAGATGAATATGTTGAATCCGATTTAACTAGATTTAGAGGTTATTTAGGTTATGATAGTTTTGACATATTTATATCTATTTCGTTTGTATTTATTTCAAGCTCTTATTTTTCATTTATTCTAGGAGTAATTAGTGAAAAATTTTACACATTATTCATTTATTTTTTTATTGGTATAGCTATACCGATAAAAGTAAAAAATTTAAACATAGTGAAGTTTCACTTTTTTTTATTTTTTTTAACTATTGTATCGTATAACAACAGAATGAACTTTTATTTTAATTTAAATCAATATACTCAAATTTTTAGTAATTATTCTTTTTATAGGTTATTCGTTATAGATCAATTTACAAACTTCTATACCTATAGTAGTAAAAAATTTTATATTTTTGATAACAAATATACTGTCGATTCTGTAATTTTAAATTATTTTAACTCTAATGATACATTATATTTAGATTTGTTAAGTGGTCTATCCTTTAATAGCTTAATACCTAATTCAAATATTTTTTTTTTAATTATAATTATTCCATTATTTTTATATATTTATAAACTATTATGCAGTTTTATTAATATTATAATGAATTTTATTAGTATTTTTAATTGAATAAGATTAAATCCAGTTTTACCTTCTTATATTGCTAAAAATAGATTATTTTTAACCTACGTAGTAAGGTTAAAAAAAATATTAAATATCGTTGGTTTTTCTTTTAAAAGTAACTCCTGATATATTAGAAGAGTCAATAATTTATTATTTTTATTCTCCTTTAGTGGTTTATTTTTAGTTATTTTTATTATATTTTTTTCTGTAATTTTAATTAGTTATTTGAGATTTATAATAAGTTCCAATTTTTATATCTTTTGAGAATTTATAGATAATTTAGATTTTATATTTATGAGTTTATCGTTCTGATTTTTTTATGCTATAATTTACGTTAAACATTACATATACTTTATTTCCAATAACAATAATATTAACAAAGTTATAGATTATATTAAGGATAATAGTATAATTGACATTTTTTTTAAATCAGATTTTTTACTAATTTGAAAATTTAACAATAAATCTATAGTACTTAAAGACACAAGGGAGTTATTTAATTTTGAAAGCCCATGTACTACCATTAAACGTGTATTTTCTTTTAATATTGAAAAATTTTTGATAATAGATAATGCTAATATAGAAAAAAAAATTAGTAAATTTAAAGAAAATACCACCACTATAAGTAATTTTAAAGATTTAAATTACGGTATTAACCTATACAATAATTTTTTTTTACCAGAAGTAAAGAATGATAGTATAAAATATTTAAGATTTTCCCAGTGGGTATTTAAATACTATAATTTAAGTTCTTCATCGGTAAACAAACTTTACAATTTAAACAAAAAATTTAATTTAATAAATTTTAAAAATATAAAAAAAACAAACAAAATAGATAACATTTATTATAATTTTAGCAGATTTTTTCTAAATACAGAATTTATAAATAATAACTTAGTGAATAAATCTAATATGTGTAATTATAATACTTCACATAAAAATATTTCAGGTTTAGATCAAAATTACTCAAATTATATGAGTAATTTAAAATTTATAACAAGCGACAGTTTATGATTATTTGGTAAATTTTCTTATGTTAACAACTTAACATCAGATAGCCTTTTAAATGCGGTAAACTTTATTAAATTAAACAAAAATAATGGTAAATCTGATTCTAAAATTAAATTAAAAAATGAAAAATTTTTCATTGGTCTTATTGACAACGATACTTATTTTACTAATAATAAGGAAATTAACATTGGTATAAATTTTTATAATACTTATTGCCAAAAACAAAAAAAAGTAATTCCTTACAACAAAAATAACAAAAAAAAATACTTTAATGGTTTATTTTTTATGTAAAATTTTAAAAAATGTTAACATATGTAAAATTTAATTTTTTTTATGGAAATCAGGTAAGTCATATAAAAATTAACAATATATCTAGTTCACTATTACTATTGAAGTTTTTTTTTATACCTTATCACCTTTTTATATTTAAAAATAAAAATATATTTTTTCATAAAACTTCTATGTTTGATTTTTTAAAAATATTTTTTAGAAATAATAAAAATATATATATAATGTTATTAAAGTATAACCTATTAGGATTTTCTTTTGATTCCTTTACAAATAAATGCTCGCAATCCGCAATAAACGCAATATCTATATTAACCCCAGAATCTAAGTATAGTCAAAATATAGGAAACAGCGTTATCTTAAGAAACAATAAAAAATCTTTATTAAACTTTTTAAAATTTAAAAATTTTTTTTTTTTTTTAATGTATTGAATGCCGTTACACTTATTAAATTATTACACACTACTGAATCAAACTTTTGGTTATAATAAATGTTTTTTGCATAACATGCATTATATATTATATTTTAATAAATCTTTATACTTTAAAAATATGTATCACTTGTAATATTTTATATGTTATTGTTAAATATTTTTATAAACCCATTTTCTGTATTTCTATTAATATTAAATTGTCTCTTTATAGTAATATTTAAAAAATGATTAGGTGGTGTCGGTATATTCTACACATCTTTAACTTGTTTAATAATTTTTATAATTAACAATGCCTTTATTTTAAATTTTAACTTACTAACTGGGTCTTTTGTATTTTTAGATATGGGTGTTTGGTTATTAATCTCAGACATAATAGATTCTAGGCTTTTATTTTGTTTTGATAATTTAACTACAGTACTAAGTATTACTGTCGCTATTCTGACTATATTTGCACAATTCTTCGGTGTAGAATATATGTCTAGAGATGCCTTCATATCTAGACTTGTATCTTTATTAAATTTATTTTCAACCAGTGTACTTTTACTTTTTTGTGTATACGATTTTTTTTTAATATTAATAGCTTGAGAACTTATAGGTTTATTTTCTTTTCTGTTGGTTAATTTTTATTCATTAACTATTTATACCATAAAATCATCACTAAAGACTTTTATATTTTCTCGTTTGAGTGACTTATTTATCTTTTTATCTTTTAATTTATCTATACTATTGTTTAATACTTCTGACCTTACTCTTATATTTTTAAAAACACCATTTTTTATTTACCATAATTTTTTTATATTTTCTGTATCTATTAATTCTATATTTGTATTAACTATAAGCATAAGTTTAGCTTCTGTAATAAAAGCAGCTCAGTTTGGTTTTCATGTCTGGTTACCTGATGCAATGAATGCACCAACACCAGCCTCTTCACTAATACACTCATCAACACTTGTAATAATGGGTATATACTTAATTATTAGATTTAGTTTAGTTTTTGAATTCTCAGTTTATACAAATTATTTTTTAGCTGTAATAGGTTCTCTTACAATCGCATTAGGGTCAGTTGTAGCAGTTTTTCAAACCGATATAAAAAAATTAGTAGCATATTCAACTATAAGTCAAATGGGTTACCTAGTATCCGGTTGTGGTTTTTGTGCTTATGAGGAGACAATAGTTTATTTAATAATGCATGCTTTAAATAAAGCTTTTCTATTTATAATAGTTGGTTACACGGTGCATTTTTTTAACTCTAATACAGATTTAAGACAAATGGGTGGTATTGGTATATACTCATTTGATTTAACAATATTCTTTATAACTATAAGTTTTAATCTTATGGGTTTACCATTTAGTTCGGGATTTTATTCTAAAGAATTTTTACTTTTTCAAATACTAAATACAGACACTTTTTCTAATTTGATAAAATCATTTTGGTTTATAAGTTTCATGTTTACTCCATTTTACATGACTTTAATAGTATACAGCGTTAATTTTAAAATTAAATTCAATATTTTTAAAAACTATAAAAACATAAATACTAATTCAGTAAATCACACAATTACGATATATAATGTTCTAACAAAACTAGATAATAGTTATGTAACATCCAAGTTAACCGTTTTTGTTTTGGTTTGTTTTTGATTACTTGTAAATAACTTCGGTGATTTCTTTTTTATGGTAGTAAGCAACCTAATATCCTCTAATGAATCACTATACTCTAAAAATTATACAAATATACAGTATCACTATTCATTTTCTTTAAACATAATTAATTTTTATTCAATAAATCGTATTTTTGTTTTTATTATTTTTATAACTGTAGTTTCTTTAAAATTTTTATTATTAAATTATTATAAAAACACCAGTAACTACTTTACGTTAATTGTTTATTTAGACTTTATATTTTTATTATTAACCCTACTAGTTATTTTATAAATAAATTATAAAAAAGGTGTTATTTTTTTTCGTATAAATTAAACAAAGTTATTTGTGTTACTAAAATAAAAAACTTATTAATAGGAAAAAATTAATAGATTTAAAATACGAAATACTGAAAGTATTTCCCAAATTAATAATACAAAATAGTAGTATAAATTTAATACATAAGTATTATATTTATATAAGGGTGATAGAACTGGTAAGATTTTCTTTCTTTAGCATGTCTAAAATAGATATATAATGTCTGTTAAAACCTACG
>Ga0316607_1000592_pt1 | contig 12474 bp, 7 predicted proteins | sample MIS2016062E_MG_FD_207674 | JGI IMG/M metagenome (GOLD analysis project Ga0316607, IMG submission 207674) | Microbial mat bacterial communities from Middle Island sinkhole, Lake Huron, Michigan, United States - MIS.2016.062E | ecosystem: Environmental > Aquatic > Freshwater > Lake > Sediment...
CTTAAAGAAGAGTAATTGGTCAACAACTTTAAACAATCTTAAACAACTTTAAACTTTAAACAAATCTTAAACAATAAACAACAAACATATTATGGGATTAATGAAAGTATTTTCTGGAAGTGAAATTTTGGCATTGTCTTTACAGGAAAAAATTGAGGCAGCGGGAGTAAATACGATAGTAAAAAACAATATCCAATCCGCACAAATGGCAGGTTTTGGCACCACTGGACAAGCGGTTGAATTGTTCATTCAAGAAACTGATTTTGCCAAAGCCAATCCTGTAATCGAGGAGTTTAGGTTGAGTATATAAAATTATATGACGTCAACTTCTTATACTAAAATAAAGATTAGCTCATAAATCCCGATAGCTTTGAGATCCGTCCAATCCGTTTTCCAGCCTTTAGGCAGGCAGGTCTTTGTGAAATGTTTTTAAAAAGTAGTCAGCTTTACGGTCAGTCATATTGTTAATATGTTTTCATCACCCCCAACATCTCTCCAAAGGAAAGGGGAGCGATTGGTTTTAATAAATTATCAATAAAATCAGAATATCATAACTACTTTATGTTTTCTTCCAAGTAAAAAGAGCCAAAACCACCGAAATAACCGCTGAGGAAATCCAAAAAATAGTGATGGAATTAAAGTCATAAAGCGTAACTCCATTGACAATTGATTTATTATTTTCGATAAGATAACCACTGGCTATATCTTGAATTCCTGCTGCTGCATAACTCATCACCCCCACAATACCCAATGCCGCTCCCGATGCTTGTTTCGATACAATGTCAACTGCCATCAGTCCTCCCAAATAGCAAATAAGAGCTCCAATACCCAATCCAAAAATGACCATACTGATAGCATCTACCCACCAAACATTTTTAGGGCCTAACAGGAAAAGCGAAAGTGCAAAGACATTCATCAAACCAAAAATCAAGGCTGGCTTGTTTCTTCTTCCTTTAAAAAATCTATCGGAAACAAATCCAGAGGAAGCGGTTCCTAGAATTCCACAAACCGCACTAATTGCTACTAAGGTATTGGCTTGAGTCAGCGAATAGCCTTTGGCAGTCTCGAAATAATAAGGCCCCCAACTATTGACTGCATATCTGGAGATGTACATAAAAGCACTTGAAACAGCCAAAATCCATACCGAAGGATTTTTAAGAACGGCTTTTTGTTCTTCCCAAGTGGATATTTTTTCTTTCCTGAAATCTTCGTTCACTGCGGGTAAACCTTTACTTTCAGGCGAGTCGTGAAAAAAGAAAGCTATGATTAAAGCTCCCAATAACCCCACGATTGCTGCGGCTCTAAAACCCCACTGCCATCCGAAGGAGGTTGCTACTACGGCGGTTAAAATATAAGTAAGTGCCTCGCCAATGTTATGGCTGGTGCTCCAAAAACCATAAAAACTGCCTCTTTCTTTATCGGTGTACCATCGAGAAAGTGAAACAATACAAGAGGGCGAACCCATAGACTGCACCCAACCATTGATACCCCAACAAATTGCAAAAAAGAAAAAACTGCTGGTAAAACCCATAACCAAGTTGACCAAAGCCGATATTAAAAGCCCGGTTGCCATAAACCGTTTTACGTTGCTATGGTCTGCCAAGAAACCGTTGGTGAGTTTCCCAATTGCATAGGCGAAAAACAAGGCGGAACCAATAATTCCCAATTCGGATTCTGTAAGTAACCCACTGTCAACAATGGGTTTTTTGACTACATTAATGCTTAATCGACATACATAATACAAACCATATCCCAAAGTGGCTGAGATAAAAACTTGCCATTTTAGTTTTTTATAGAATGATTTTTGTTCAGATTCTTCTAAAATTACTGGAGTAGGGGATGATTTTTTGAAATAGTTTAACATAATATATTCTTTTGGCGTTCTTAAAATAAGTCACAGTTGATTTCTTGAACATCTTTGCCAAAGTTTTGAATTTCGGCAAAGAATCAAGTTATAAAACACAATTGGTTTAATATAGAATTTTTATTTGTGTAGCTTTTTACTTCTCAAATAATCTAAAAGTAATTGGGGTCTGTCAGTTTGAATCATATTCACTCCGGTTTTTACGTACCAGCCATAAATGCTGTCTTTGTTTTTTACGGCAGCATCGTCTTCATAACCTGCATTCAAAGAAGACCATAACGAATTGACCCAAATTCTGCTCCCTTTTTCTTTTATTTGAGGAAATCTCTTCAGTACGGCTGAAGTGTCTTTTGAAAACACTAACTCAAAGGCTTTTACCTTTAACTTCGTTTGATAGTCGTCAATTATTTTCAGGGCATTGGGTTGTTTGTCAAGATTGATAATGGGCATAAATGTGATGGTGTCTAATTTTGTCCCAAAATCGGCCATGACTTGGTCTACCGTTTTATCATAGCCTTTCATGACTATTTGTTTTGTGGTGCTAGTTTTTTTGGCAATATCAAAAGCTTGGTCAAAAAATTCATAAGATTTATCCAAATTTACCAGTGCTTTGCCTTTGCAAACCAGCAAGGCTTCTTCCAGGGTTGGAATCTTGTATTTGGTATCTATTCCTGCACCATTTTTTAAATACATCTTTCTAATTTCCTCAAGAGTCCAGTCTGAAACCAATCCTTTTCCTGTTGTAGTCCTGTTCAATGTTCTGTCGTGCATGATAATCAATTGATTGTCTTTGGTTTTTGCCACGTCCATCTCAATCATATCAACGCCCATAGTAATAGCACTTTCCATAGCTTCTATGGAGTTTTCTGGAAAATTGCGCCAATCACCACGATGAGCAGCAACAATAATGTCTTTGCCATTAGGATTTTCTAAAGAGGCAATAATTGAGGACACATTTTGTGAGTTGGCATTATAGGAATCTTGTTTGACAGCACTAGATTTGCAGCCCAAGAAAAAGATAGTTATCAACAAATAAATACTTGATTTATTTACTAAACTTCCATTTAAAGTTATTAAGGTCATGGACTGTTTTTTAATTATTGATTATAAATTTTTTAGACCCTATTGTAGCATTGTTTTCTGTTTGTACATTAAGAATATAGGTGCCTGGTTGGATACTATTTAACGCTATTTTTTCAAAATTGTTTTCTTGCAATTCTATCGAAAGTGATTTTAGATTTCTACCCAACAAGTCAAATAATGCTAGTTTGGCTTTACCATTATATCCTTCAACCTTTAGGTTTAAATCTCCATTTTTATAAAATACGCTTAATTGTTTCCCGTAATTAGCGTTGAAATCGTCAATTCCTAAAGTGGCATCAGCACTAGAAGTATGCAGTAGGTTTTTACCAAACATGGGCCAATTTGAACTGGCTAAACCAGTAGATGGAATAGCGACAGAATATAATTTTCCGTCATAAGAACCAATATATAAATTTCCGTTACGAATAGCCGGCGAAGACCATAAATTGAAAGCACTTAATGTTACGCTAAAATTTAAAGTACCATCAGCATTGAGGCAATACAATTTATCATCATAAGAACCAAAATAAATTTTTCCATCATCGCCTATAGCTGGTGTGCAATTGATAATATCTCCTACAGTGTAAGACCAAATCTCTGCGCCTGTTGCAGCATTTAAAGCAAATAATTTATTGGTGTCTTTGGTTCCAAAATAAACAACCCCATTATTAAGCACTGGGCTGGAAAGCACTCTTCCAGTATTAACCGATTTCCATTTTAGAGTAGCACTTGAAACACTTGGAGTAATTGCAATTACTGAACCATTTGGTGTTCCTTCGTCAACACCAACAAAAATAGTTCCATCGCTGTCTAAAGCAATATGTCCATCAACATCACCGCCTAAATCAAAAGACCATTTAACAGAACCAGTGTCAGGATTTAGGGCATATAAAAAATTATCATCAGAAGCTACATAAACGGTGCCATCGGATGCAATAGCGGCTGTGGATCGAATGCTAAATGTAGCAGTTGTAAACACCCATTTTTGAGTGCCATCGGGGTTTATAGCATAAAATTTACCCATATTAGATCCTGTACTTTTATCAACGCCAATATAAATCGTGCCATTATTAGCAATTGCGGGGCTTGTACCTATGGAAAAATCAACGGTGTTAAATTTCCATTTTTGTGTGCCATCAGGTTTGATGGCATGTAAAAATTTGTCTTTTGCTCCAACATAAATGGTACCATCGCTACCAATTGCAGCTGGTGAATATACATTATCAGTAATGTCTGTATAAGTCCATTTTAAAGTTCCATCAGGATTTATGGCATGAAAAGCAGTGTTGTTTTCTGAACCAATGTAAATGGTGCCATCTGCAGCAATGGCAGGCGATTGAGTTTCTATTCTTACAGCACTAGGAACAGGAAAAGCCCAATTAACAGTTTGCCCAAAACTAAGTTGAGCCAATGCTAAACAAATAAATAATGTAATTTTTTTCATGATAAAGAGATTTAAAGATTAATTAATATATAAAATTGTAATTTCAATAAACTTGTATTCTAATGCCAAATAATAAAAATTGAATTTTAACTTAGCGTGAACCGTAAAATTCACGCTAAGATTTTTTTATAAAGTGCAACGTTTGTTTCTTGTTTATCTACTAGTATGTTTTGGGTTTTTAGCAAACATGGGCCAAACATCATTTACCAATCCTTCTGCAAACATTTCAAAGGCATATAATTTAAAATCATAAGAGCCAATGTAAACCGTCCCATCTTCACCTATTACTGGCGATGACCAAACATCGCTTCCTGTTTTAAATTTATACTTTAATGTACCATTTGGATTAAGGGCATATACGAAATCATCATAAGACCCAAAGTAAATCACACCATTTTTATCTACGGCTGGAGAAGCGTTTACGATTCCTCCCGTAGTAAATGACCATATTTCAAACCCAGTTGAGGCATTCAATGCCAATAGCTTGTTTCCTTCTTTCATTCCAATATACACTCTTCCGTTTGCAACAGCAGGAGAGCATACGGTTATTCTACCAACTCCTGTTTTTATCCATTTTTGAGTACCATCTGGGTTAACAGCAATTACAGCTCCTGCAGACCCTGATCTATCTACACCAATTATAATAGTTCCATCGGCTTGGATAGCTGCCCCAGATTGAATTATCCCTCCCGCCGCAAAAGCCCATTTTTCTGTACCGTCAGGGTTTATAGCATATAAATTTTTGTCGTCAGATCCCATATAAATAGTGCCGTCAGATCCAATTGAAGCGGTGGATCTAAAATTAAATCCTGTCTTAGTAAATGCCCATTTTTGAGTACCATTTGGATTTATGGCATATAACTTATCATCCTCAGAACCAATGTAGATTGTACCATCATTAGCGAAAGAAGGCGTTGAGAAAGCAATAGCACCACCTGTTGCAAATTTCCATTTATTAGAACCATCTGGATTAATAGCGTGTAAATTTCTATCTGCTGATCCAATATAAATTGTACCGTCAGAACCAATTGAAGCTGATCCTCCCGTTAAAGCAGTCATACCTGCATAAGACCATTTTTCAGTACCATCTGGTCTAATAGCACGGAAATTCCCGCTTGCTGCTAGTCGAGACCCAAGATAAATAGTGCCATCACTTCCTATGGCTGGTGATTGATTTTGAATTTGTCCACCAAAGTTCACAGCCCATTTAACTCCCCAAACATATACTTTTTTGGTGTCGTCAAATGTAGTTCCGTTTCCGTCTTTGATTTGAATCGAAACATCGTAAATACCTGGTTTTGAATAGGTGTTTGTTGGGTTTTGAGCTGTACTGGTATTGCCATCTCCAAAATTCCAGCTCCAAGAAACAGCTGTACTTCCTGGAAGATAAGCAGGGTTGTAGGTAAATTGCACCAAATCAGTAGCCATTGGCGATGGAACATTTAATACATAAGCGGATATTTCCCCAGGTTTCACAAGAGCTTGAACCTCATTTGAAGCGGTTCCTCCTGTATAATTAATTTTTAAACTAACCGTATATTCAACACCATTGGTTAAGCCAGTAATTTGATAAGTGTTTGTCCCAACTGGTATTTGTATTGTCTGTCCGTTTGGACTCCACGATAATGTATATCCAGATATATCAGTTCTATTGGGTTTCTGCCATTGGGCAATGGCAATTTTATTCCCTGGCAATAAAGTCCATTGTAATTGGTCTTTAGGCACAAGTTCAATTAGATTAACTCCAGAAAAACCGGCTTCGCCATAGTTTGCTTGAATGGTAAACTTATAATTTGTACCATTGGTTAAACCACTAATTTCATAAGATGTTGTTGTCGCATCCAAAACTATTTTTTCGCCATTAGGAGCCCAGCTTAAAACATAACTTTCAGGGGTTAAATTGCCAGCTGGTGTTTGCCAAATAAGGTTTACTTTTTCATGTGCAACCTCTCCTGAAAACACGGATACTATATCAAGATCAAAATTAGCTCTTGGCAAATCGTCTTCTTGGCATGCTGTCAATAATAACATTACAGCCAAAACTTTAATATATATTAAATTTAATTTTTTCATTTTTTTTACTTTTTTAAGGCTTTATATTTTTTAAGGCGATCTAACTTTTTAAGGATCTAAAGGATCGGATGAATCCAAATGCAACACCTCTATTTTGGGAGTAAATTCTAAATCAAAATCAGAAAGGCGGTTGTATAATTGTATAGGAATATGCCCCATTTCTCTTTGCGAACGTGTCATAAAAGTAGTTGAAGCCACATATTTACTTTGAGATAATGTGGTTGAAACAATCGCTTTTTTATCTGTGGGAATTCCATATCTGAAAAACAACCTGCCAATATTTCGCATATTGGATGTGGTATGTCTTGCGTGCGGATCTACTAATATTCTATTTTCTGGAATTCCATATTTGTCCATAACATATTTTTTCATTTCGATAGCCTCACTATAAATGGTATGAATTGGAAACAAATGACCTCCAGTAAATGCTATTATTGGTGCTTTTCCTTGTTTATATAATGCTACACCATAATCGGCACGAGCCATACCTCCAAGACTAATATTGGGCAAATCACTTGGGCTGTTTGGCGAATCTCCCAAAACCACAATTACAGAATAATCATAGTCGCTCCACTTGATGGTTGGTATATTTTCATAAACTGCTTTGTTTACTCCATTTTCCATAGGAAAGTATTTGCCAGCTTCATCTCTTTTATTAATATCTAATACACCTAAAGCAAAATTTAAAAAAGGTTGATAAAATAGCTTATATTGATCTTTCTTACTGTTTAAATCTGTAACCAGAGTCTGTAACAATAATTTTAATTCGACACTATTGACATCATAATCTGGCTTATCTATTAATGGGTCGTAAGGTGTTGTAGAAGGCGGCTTTATACCCCCAGCGTAGGTATCAATTATTTGGTTAATACCCATAAGCATTTCGTCAACAATCAGCTGATTCAATCGGTCAACCTTGGTCACTTCTTTGAATATATTAAAAGCTCCTGAAGGTGCAATTTGAGCATTACTAAAATCAATAAAAGCGGTCGCATTATTAGCAACAACATTTTTTACTGCTGTCGAAAGAGCTACTTTTTCGTTGTCTGAAAATTTTAAAGCAGTAGCAAATTCAACTGCTGTAACATTGCTTTGGTTGGCAATAGTATTCAAGCGAAGTTTGGCTGTTTGTAAATAAGCTGATAAAACTTCATCATTTTCGATTATAGCACTTATTGTCGCGTTTTTCTCAACCAATGTTGTCCAATAAAAATTGCGGTCTTTTACTTTTGAATCGCTTTCCAAAAAAACATAGTTTTTGTTGAATGCCGAGGGAGTAAATGCTGTATTTCCTGTACTACCAGCATCTCCGCTAGTAGTTCGATCACTACTGACAGAATATTTATCAGGGGGATAACAACCCAAGAACATTGAAGTTGTTAGAAACAAGTGAATGATTTTAGTTGTAGCCTTCATTTTGATAAAATATTGATGGGTTATTAATTTTTTGTATCTCTGTTTGTGGTACTGGGTATAGCAATTGATAAGGAAGAATGTTTATACCTTTGCCGCTTTTTATTTCTTTAGTTGCAGTATTTGTTCTGATTAAATCAAACCAACGTTGCCCTTCAAATGGAAATTCTAAAAAGCGTTCGTATAGCACAGCGTCTCTAAAACTTGCTTGATCTGGAAGATTTGTTGGAGTTAATGGGGTTAATTTAGATCTAGTTCGTACATCGTTTAAATAATCAAATGCACTTCCTGCTGGTTGGTAACTTTCTTCGTTTAAGGCTTCAGAAAGCATTAGTAAAACATCGGCATATCTTAGTATCGTATAGTCATTGCCAAAATTATTATTAGTAGTATTAACTGGTGTATCGTAAAATTTTCCTGGAACGAAAATATTGTTTTTAGTGCCTCCTAATCTATAATCAACCATGGCTTTTCTTGCATCTATTACAGGTGCTAATTGATAAGCGTTAAGTAGTTTTTGAGTAAATGGGGTAGTAGTAACATCACTTACAGATAACCATAATCCATGATCTTCGGTACTAATTCCTTTGTAGAATTGTATTGAAAAAATAAGCTCACTATTTTGCTTTTTTGTGGTATCAAAAACATCAGCAATATTAGGTTGCAATGAATATTTACCAATAAGCTCGGATAGTACTGTTATTGCTTCTGGATATTTCTTTTGAGTTAAATACACTTTTCCTAGCAATGCTTTTGCAGCACCAGAAGTGGCTCTACCATTATTTGTTAGCTTTAGATTATCTTTCGCAAATAGTAAATCATTTTCAATGACTTTATATACTTCCGAGATGGGGCTTCTTCCTAAAGTAAGTGATTCTTGGGGAGTAACTTGTTTCAGTATAATTGGAACATCTCCCCACAAGCGTACCATATTAAAATAAGTTAAAGCTCTAATAAAACGTGCTTCGCCCTCAATTTGTTTTTTAAAACTTTCACTAAGATTAGCAGCTGGCAAATTATCTGTAATGACATTACAACGTAATATTCCATTCATATAATTAGCCCAAGCATCTCTAATCAATACATTTGCAGAGTTATCTTGAAATTTAGTTATATCAAATCTGTCTTGAGTCCCTGCTGTGGGAGCAGCAAAATCCAAATAATCAGATCGATATTCTGTTAATTCAAAATAAATATCAATTTGACCTTGTAGCTTTGCATAAGCTCCAGTTAAAGCCGCATTAAATTCGCCTTCCGTTTTATAAAAATTTTCGGCATTAAAATCCCCTTCAGGGTCAATTTCCAAAAAGTCTTTTGAACAGCTTGTCAAAAGGAATACCACACTGAGTATATATATTATTGTTTTCATGTGTTTAAAGTTTTTAGAATGATAAATTTATGCCTAATGAATAAGTTGTGGCCAAAGGGTAGGTTCCGTAATCTACTCCGGGTGTAAGCTGAGTTCCTGAATTTTTATTTACTTCTGGATTATAACCCGTAAATCTTGTCCAAGTGTATATATTATTCCCTGTGGCATAAATTCGTATTTTATCAAAATTCAATTTTTCTAAAACCGATTTAGGAAGCGAGTAGCCTAAAGATACATTTTGAAGCCTTAAGTAAGAGCCGTCTTCTACATGCCAGGTAGAAATACGCGAATTATTACCTTGTGATTTTCTGTTGGCTCTATTGGTATTGCCATCCCCAGGATTAATTGGAGACTGGTATCGGTTTAGCATTTCAGTAGTGTTATTAAAATTACCTTCACTATTGGCACTATATCTCCTTAATAAATTCAATACCTCGCCTCCATGACTACCTTGATAGGCTATATTCAAATCAAACCCTTTGTATTTAAAGGAGTTAGAAAATCCATAAGTGAAATCGGGTGCATAATTACCCACAATGGTTCTGTCTTTAATTGGATCAAGAATACCATCTTTGTCCACATCTACAAATCTAAAATCTCCAACTGCTGTATTGGGAAAATGGGGATATTTGTTTAGTTCGTCTTGGGAGATAAACACCCCATCTTGTACCAATAAATAATAATTACCTATTGGTTGACCGATTTCAGTCCTAAAAAATGCACTATCAACACCCTCTACAATTTGTTCGATTGGAGTTCCCTCAGGACCTAGTTCCAACACTTCATTGGTATTGAATGAAATGTTAAAATTGCTTGTCCATTTCAATTGGCCTAAATCGGGCGCTATTTTTAAACCCAACTCATACCCTCTATTGTTTACTTTTCCAATATTTTGTAGAAACGTACCAAAACCCGTAGTTTGAGGTACTGGAAGGTTTAATAATAAATCTGTAGTGTCTCCATTATAATATTCTACAGAAAATCCCAATTGTCTTTTGAATAGTTCTGCATCAAGACCAATATTATACATAGTTGTAGTTTCCCATGATAATTTATCGTTTGGAATATTATTTGGTTTCAATCCTGAGGCACCCAGATAATCTTCACCACCTAATAATGGAAGGAAGGCATAATTTGGAATTTCAAAATTCCCAGTTACTCCATAACTGCCTCGAATTTTTAGTTCATCAATCCAATTCTTATTTTTCAAAAATTCTTCTTGAGAAATTCTCCATCCTGCAGATGCCGAAGGGAAATTCCCATATTTACTATTGGGTGCAAAACGAGAAGAACCATCCCTTCTAATAGAAGCCGATAATAAATATTTGCCATCATAATCATATTGAAAACGAGCTAATAATGAAAATAATGACCATTCATCTAAACCAGAAGTTGCGTTTACCGAAATGATTGACCTATCATCATTTGGATCAGTAAGGTCTCCATAATCTATGTCAGCATTACCAGCATTTATAATTTGGGTGGCATTTGAACCAGGTATTGATGGGGGCAAAAAATTAGTGATTCTTTGATTTCTTGAACTGGACTTTTCTGCAGTCATCCCACCTAAAATATCAAAATTGTGCAAGCCTACTTTTTTATTATAATTAATGGTGTTTTCAAAAGTCCATTTATAAATGGTAGTGGTGCTTAAGGAAGCATTATTATTGTCTAATTGACCATAATTTTGTAAACCTCTTTTTTCTATTATTGAAGGTTCAAAATATTCATTCTGATAATTATTGTAGTTAGCTGCTAAAGATGTTTTTAATTTTAAATCTTTTATCATTTCATATTCTACAAATAAATTAGCTAATACATTATAATGTTCTACTTCATTTTGAATTTCTTTGGCTACGGCAACAGGATTTAAAATCTCATTGTGTTGATAGTCTGTTCCTATTCTCCACAATCCATTTCCATCAAAATTGTAACTGCCATCGGGTTTATATACCGACCAGGTTGGCGACATTCCTAGGGCTGAAGCAACAATTCCGTCATCAGTATAGGGTCCAGAAGCATTTACTCTATTTTCAAAAGTGTAAGTTGAACTTGTATTTACTCCAATTTTAAATTTTCCAGAATTTACGGATACATTTGCCCGTAAACCTGTCTTCTTGTAATCAGATTCAATAACAATCCCTTCTTGAAAAGAATGATTTGTAGAAACAAAATAGTTCCATTTATCGTTACCACCACTTACTGATAAATTATAACGCTGAATAACAGCGGGTCTAAATATTTCGTCCTGCCAATCGGTATTGGTAAGTCCTTGCACACCATTTAAATAAGGGAATAATTCTTCTGGTATTTTATGATAACCTACGGGTCTTAAACCATTAGGGTCGTCTGCAGTTCCTGTTGGTATTTCTTGTAAATAAGCCGCATCATGACCATCTTTAGATAGTTGAGCATATTGATAGGCATCCATCATATCTATTTTTTTCGATACATTTTGGATACCTGTAGAATGATCAAGATTCACTTTCATAACACCATTCTTACCTTTCTTTGTGGTTATAATAACAATACCATTACTCCCTCTAGAACCATATATAGCAGCCGATGCCGCATCCTTTAAAACTTGGATTGATTCAATATCCTCCATATTTACAGCTTCGGTGGCTCGATCACCAGTTTCTATTGGAACACCATCAATTACATACAGTGGGCTTGCACCAGCTGTTAGGGTTTTTGTTCCTCTCACTTTAATAGATAATTCTCTTCCTGGCTCTCCTGTGGTTTGTAAAATCTGTACGCCAGCTAATTTTCCAGCTAAAGCCTGATCAAAATTTGATACAGGAAAATCTTGTAGTTCACTTATTGATACCGTAGCTATAGATCCAGATATCTTGGCTTTTTTTTGCGAACCATAACCAATTACTACAATTTCACTAAGAGAGGTTGTGCTTTCAACTAGTGTAACAGCAATTGAGGTTTGTCCATTAAGAGGGACTTCTTGGGTTGTAAATCCCAAGTAAGAAAATACTAGTATTGCATTTTTATTGGAAACAGACATGATGAATTTTCCATCAAAATCGGTTTGTGTACCGTTTAATACTCCTTTTTCAAGCAGATTTACACCCGGTATTGGCTGACCTTCCTTGTCTGTTACCTTGCCTGATATTTGAATGGGTTGTTGAGGTTTTTCTGTTTTTGGCTTTGAAATAAGCTCAATTTCTTCCACCACTATGGTGTTCTTTTCAAAAAATTTGAACTTGACATTGC
>Ga0316607_1000595_pt1 | contig 12402 bp, 22 predicted proteins | sample MIS2016062E_MG_FD_207674 | JGI IMG/M metagenome (GOLD analysis project Ga0316607, IMG submission 207674) | Microbial mat bacterial communities from Middle Island sinkhole, Lake Huron, Michigan, United States - MIS.2016.062E | ecosystem: Environmental > Aquatic > Freshwater > Lake > Sediment...
ATATCCATGACAAAGGATGTACACAAAATCCTTCTCTGATTCTTGGTTTGTGGTTGTAAAACATACTTCCATTTTCTTGAAGTTTGTCGAAGCAATTGTTTAAGAAATCTATTTGTTGTTCTTGATATATGTTTTCTGGGAGGTTATCTGAATATTCATTATAGGCTTTATTGTGTCTTATGTTTCCTGTGTGAAATTTTCCTCCAAGATTATAGGGTGGAGATGTAATTATTAAATCTAGGGATTCATTCTCTATAGTTTCAAATCCTTTTTGCCATGTGGTATTTAGTATTTTATTACATATATCTTTTGTCATATTTCCCTCCAGTTAATAAAACTAATATTTTACTTAGTCATTTGAAACAACTTGACTCCCAATCACTTTCATTTTAAGATATTCATTTATTGAAACTGGTTTAAAATTATTAACATCAACCCCAACATTGAAGCTATTAGGGATATTATACTCCATAGCTTTATTTTTATTAGAATGCACATGACCATAGAGATGAATAGCATCGTGATGTCTGCAATCCCACGTTTGTATTGGGTAATGGAATAGAATAAACTTATCTTTATTGTAACTAAGTTTGTGATATGCTTTAATCCATTCAAAATTTATAATATTAAAATTTTTATCATTTACAAAAGAATCGTGATTACCTAAGATTAGATACTTTCTGCCATTTAATTTTTCACAAATGAAATTAGCATACTCTCCATCACCGAATAAAAAATCTCCTAGTATATATACTTCATCAGATTTTTTAACAACACTATTCCAGTTAGATACTAAAACTTTATCCATCTCATTAGCATTGTCAAAAGGTCTGTTTTCATATTTAATTATATTGTTATGCCCAAAGTGAGTATCTGATGTAAAAAATATCATCTCTTATCTCCCAGTTCTTCTGTGATTCCCATTGTTTCTGCTATTACAAAACCATATCCCATAAATATCCAATTACCAGTTAATATTGCAACATATACTGATACTATTCTTATAATTGATTTTAATAAGCTTATTGTTAAATGAAATTTACTATTCATATTTACTCCTCAATCCCACCAATTATTTATTTTCTTTTTCATAAAATCAAATAAATAATCTTTATCTTGATTTTCTAAATATCGTGAATGTTCAAATGCCTTATGATAAGCGTCTTTTTCTTCTTTAGTTTTTACTAACTTAAAATAGTCTCCATATTTATCTTCCACTTCTTTAAATAAAACATCTAAATAATTAGAATCAACCAACCTATCACATAAGATTCTGGCTATTTTAATCTGTTTTGCCATTTTTTTAGAATCTGAACAAAATGATTCTCCACTAGAATAATGCTCTTCCATTAGTTTTAATTTTTTCTGTAGAACTGTATAAATATAGCTATAGTCAAATTGTCTGTCTCCCCAAATAACTGGAATCCATATAAACATATTCTCTATACCATAATATACAGAGCGAAAGAAATTCCTAATTTTTCTAAACATATTCGCTCCAATCTTCCTCTTCGAAGTCTTCTTCTATAGGTTCATCTTTTTTATATTTGTGTAGTCTTCCCTCTTCACAATAAGGACATCCACCATGATTTCTACATGATGAATCATAAGCTTTTGCTTTACGGTATGGCTTACGTTTTTCTTTATGATGTTCTATTGCTTTTCCTAAAGACATAATATCACCTCTTTTATTTTGATATTAAAGCACCAATGAAAACAATGATGCCAAAAATTAATAGAAAAAAGAAACTAAGTGAAAGACTAATCCACAATGGAGACAATACCCACCACCAAGACCAAGCGATAATATCTGTTAATTTAAGTGTTATAAAAACAAGTGTCAAAGCTGAAACAAATGATAGGCTAATTGTTTGTGAATCTTTTTGTTTGTTGTCCATATTTTTCCCCTCTCAATAAAAGATTGATTTTATTTCTTTCTTAACATATCTAATTTGTAATTTACAGAATAGCAAATTTTAGATGCCAATACATATATCTTTTCGCTAATTGAATCAATGGACGCTAGAGTTGTTTTCTTTTGCATTTCTAGCATTTTTTTATCCTCTTCTAATATTTTTATTCTGTTATTTAAGCTTTGTATTTCTATTGTTCTTAATAGTAATTGAGTATCTATTTCATATACATTAGAATCAATAGTTGGTTGTAAGTCATCTCTCTCATAATACAGTCCATTAATTTCTTCCATTAAATCTTCAATAATTTTCTTATTAGTTCCTTTAGCAAAACCAAACTCAACATAATATAATGTAAGTATTGCTTCACTAGTTTTATTTGTTACCAAAAGCAAATCTTCATTAAGATAAAAATTGGAAATAGCATTATCATTGTACTTACCAGAATAAACGAATTTTGTTCTCTCAAAGATTTCAGATAATTTTAATTTTATTTCCTCTTTCTTTTCTTGGGTTAAAAAAGCCTTAATGTCTGCATCTTCTACCTTTAGAACTCTTTCGCAGTATCTTTCAATTGCATGATTCGTTACTTCCATTATTTCTCCTCTCAATAAAAGAATAATTTTATACTGTTGATTAAATCACTGGCTTTCTTTTTGTTTCTGTTGTAAAGAAACATCTCAAGTCTTGTTAATAATTTATACATACAACCCCCTAGTTTATAAATACTATTTTTGCTAATTCTATAACAACTATTATTAAAACAGTCATTATAAATAAATAAGTAGCTATAAGCGAAAATTCTACTAAAAATTTTTTCATATTGTTTCTCCTCTCTCTAGTTATATGTATAGTATATCACACCTAGAGAGTTTTGTCAAATTAATTTTACCAGTTTGGTAAATTATCCAAATCATATTCTACAGCTTTTACAAATTTATTTTTTGTAGAGTAATTTATGGCAAGACTTCCATCTTCTATTACTACAGAAAGCATCCCACCATAATATACTAACCCTGCGTCAATTCCCAAGCAACCATTAGGGAAAAATTTATATCCCCCTTGTTGTGGTGTATGACCAAACATAATAGGCTTTGGCATTTTAACAGGAGAGTTAAAAAATTCTTCTCTAGTCCAAATCAATGTGTTTCTCTCTTGTTTATCTAGGTCTACTAAAGGGTCTATTCCTGCATGGCAATAAAAGAAATCTTCATCTTCATAAGATAATGGTAGAGATTCGAACCATCTTCTGTGATAATCTAAACCTACTTTATTATCAGCATATGATTTAGCAGTTGCTCCACCACCATTATAAGACCAATTTTGAGATTGTCTATATCTATAATCTTCTATAGCATCTAAAAGCATATCGTCATGATTACCAAGAAGTGCTATTACATTTCCCTCTTTCTGTAATTGTATAACATACTCTACTGTCTCAAAAATCTTGTTTCCTCGGTCTACGAAATCTCCCAAAATAATTAATTGGTCTTCTTTAGAATTGTATTTAACATCTTTTAAAGTCTTTTTAAATAAATCTAACATACCATGAATATCTGATACGACAATTCTTCTTTTCATTAATCTTCTTCCTTTCCCAATTCATATCCTTTTTCATTCATTTCATTAGCTATTAACATAATATCAGAATCAAAGTCCTCATCATTATTAAAAGCTTTTTCAAGACAGGAGAGGTGTAGATATGAGTCAACTTCATAAGAGAACTCAGTATCTCCACCCCCTACTTTAACTTCTCTTTGGCAAAAAAAACAAATATATTTATTGTCTTCCATAATCGTCACCTTTCTAGTGTGCTAATTTATCAGCTTCGTGTAACACTAACAGTTTATCTGTTAATGTATCAGTCCATATCTTTACGAAGTTGCTTTTTCCTTTGTTGTCTGGACTCCAAGTATATGGTCGCATATGATACTGGATTAGCCAAGAAATTACCATTATATCTTTTTTGCTGAAATAGTTTGAGAATCCCAAAACCATATAAGCACCAACATTTTCATGATTAAAATAAGACATATCGCCATATTTATTTATTGCTCCTGTGTGTACCTTTCCAATATCATGTAAATATGAAGCCATTATTATTGGGTATTCCCAATTTGTAGAATTTAAGTTTTCTATCAAACTATAAGAATGTTCTCTGGTTTTAATACAATGCTCTCCTAGTGTTAAGGCATGATTGTGATTCTTTTGGTCAAAATCTTTTAAAGATTCAATATATTTCATTGGAGTTATTTTCTCTTTAACATAATCTGTTATACCAATATAATCCCAACCCTCATCTTTTGTAGGAATTTCGAACATTCTTGCTTGACTGATTATAACATTTTCTCCTACAGTTCTCTCTCTTTCTGAATCTAACCTAATACATTCTTCAATGTCTCTATAGATAATAGAGCAAAAGTAAGAAACATCATTTCTCTTAACTTCTTTTTTAAGATTTTTCAAAAGAGCGACTCTTCTTTTTCTATTTAAATTTGTAGCATCATATAATACTGATTTATTATTTTTTAAATTTTCTATTGTCCTCTTTTCCATTTCTGTAAACACTTGGCTGTTATGTGTTTGGTCTGATTCATTTCCATATAATTCTTTTCTCAAAGAATCACTAGATATAACAGCAGTATCTTGGAACATAAAAAAGTCTGAAGCATAATAACTTTTTCCAGAACCAGATAGACCAACCAACATTGTAAAATTAGGCATTATGTTTCCTCCTTTTTATTCTTTAAATTTTAATAACCATTCTGGACTTACTGCTTTAAATGAAATTGTATTATCTTCACTTCTGCACACAACACCCTCTCTAAGTACACTAGGGGCAATTACAGACTTTCCATTTGAATAAGCAACCATTTCATCACTTGTAGGTGGTAGAGTAAATTTTGTATCAAGTATAGGAACACTTTTAATATAGAATAAGTCTAATAAGTCTTGCATCCTAACTGTTGACATTTTAACTCCGTTAATGACTAAATTAAAAGCATAGAAATCAAATCCTTTAATCTTGTATTTATTTTCACAAATTTTTTCACCAATAATCTCTCCTTGTAATACAACTGTTTTTGCTTTTGTTCTTTTAGATATATCTTTAAGAACATCTTCTATATTTAGTTCTAAAGCCATTTTCCAATATACAGAAGTGTCACGTTTCTTTAAATATACATTCCTAGAGCAAACACCGAAGATTGCTTTCTTAAAGAAAGACCTTTGACTTACATAAAACCATGTTGTACTCGTTCCATCAAGTTTCTCCGTTACAACTAACTTCGGCAAATCTTTTTGTTTAAATAAAAATGGCATATTTTGTATTCTAGTTTCATCAGTTCTTTTAATCCAAGATGGAAAACCACCTTTAATCTTTTGACCACCAAACAAGATGCGATACCACTTATGTTTCATTAAGAAACGTTTTAATTTACTTTTTTCTCTATCTTGTTTTTCAGCTATAGCTAATGCTTCTTTTTCGCCCTCTGGGTCGTATTTGGTTACACCAAGTATATCAGTAACGTCTACTCCCTCTTTAAAATAAATTTTCATGTTTTTCCCCTTTCTTACTTTTTGAAAAATTTCTATACTCTCTAGGATTCATTCCTGTAATGGCTAAGGTTTTAGATATTACAGTTGGTTTAGATATAGATAAAATAACTGAAATTTCTTTATTTTTAAAACCATTTTCTAATAGAGATAACAACTCATCTTCATTAATTTCTTTGTAATTAATATTGTTCTTGGAAAGCATTCTTTCTTTAGATTTTTCTTTAATCCTTAAAGAAGTTTCTTCATCAAGAATGTCTTCATATTTTTTACCTTTTCTAGCAATAGACATTTTTTGTTTTGATTCTTCTTTGTGTTTAATTCCTTTTCTTGACAATTGATTTTTTATAAATTCAACACAAATTTCAGAAACGATTATTTCTCCATTGGCATATTTCTTTTTTAAAGTTTCCGATATTTGTTCTTTTTGTTCTTCTGACACTTTTCTTCCTTTGAATAAAGAACTCATTTTTTCACAAAATTCTTTACTTCTTTTTTGTCCTGTATTTTTTATCCTTAATTTTTTAGAAGTAGCATATTTATTTTGATTAAGTGTCCACGTATCTCCACCCTCTCCACCAAAAGTTGCGTTATATCCTTTTTCTTTATTAGTGGTTTCAAAGTGGTTTATCCAATAGACCTCTAAACTGTTAATATTTTCTTTTGTACCTTCTTGAATTATTTCTACAATAAAATTCTCCCAACCATATAATAAAATTGCATTATATAAGTGTCTCTTTATACCTTTCCCAGTTAAATATAAATGTTTTTTTATTCTTTTTTCTATATTGTTTGTCTTCCCAATGTAGGATTTGTTATTTATAACATTAGTAATTTTATATATACAATACATTAAATCTCAACCCCTTTAATACTCCCGTCCTCATTATAAAATAATTTTCCATAGTGTGAAAATATACTAAGTGGCATTGCGAGTCCAGAACTTACAACTCCTGCCATTTTTAAAGTTTTCACCTTAAAACCACGAGGCTCAAGAAATTTAAAAGGCTCTATATTCGGCACTTTAGAATCAATTTCAAAGTATACACAATTATCACCAATTCTAAATTCTCCTTTTCGTACTATAACGTGCCAACCTTGAACTGTAGCATATTCAATTAAATCTTTTCCAGATATTGGTTGCAAGTCTAGTATTTTTTGTATAGTAGCTAGGTTTCTCATTTTCATTCCTCCTTATATTTTTCTGAAGCTTTTATGACTGCTTTAGAATAATCTGTACTTAAACCATATTTTCTTGACCACTCTTTCATTCCACTTATACCCCTATTATAACATCCTAGTGAATACTCTGTCAAGTTTTCTCCTTGATATTCTCTACAAAATTCTTGTCTATAACTTGTTAATAATTTTATAGACAATAAAACAGAATCATAAGGGTCAAAAGGATTAAATCTTTCATAGTTCATTCCAAGTAAATCACAATGGTATTTGATATATTTTCTATTATGTTGTGCAAGACCTAAATCATCAGTACTGCTTATTAAGTTAAAGGAAAAAGAACTCCCTGTTTCCACATCTAAAATTCCTAGAAACAAAGGGAAACTAATTCCATACTCTGAACAGTTTTTATTTATATAGTTTAATAAATCTTTGCTTAAAGGTATGTTATTCATAGTATTAATATTTTCATAACTCCCTACATTGCCCATTCTTTCTGAGTACCCACTCACCTTTATTGGTATAAAGAACAATGAAAAAACTATAATAGATATGAATATTTTCTTTTGCATTAAATCCCCCTTAAAAATATCTGTTGAAATCTGCTAATTCTTTGGCAGACTTCTCTTCTTCTGTAATTGCTTTATCTTCTATTTTTTCTTTAGATATTTTTTGATAGTATTTTTCTAAATCATCTTCTGTCCACTCTTCTTCTTCCTCTTTATTTTTGGTTACACTACTTTTATATACATAAATCCACTTACCATTGATATACTCATAATTAGGATTACTCATAAAATAAGTAGCATTAGGATTATAAACACTATATGTACCATAGGTATCATATTTGTAATCATCATTATAATCACTATAATTATTATACCCAGTAGACGCATAGTAATTATTTATTGTATAAGCTACTTTGGAATAATCATATTTTTTAGGAGCAATCTTTTCATCATCTAATATTTTTATGACTTTTTCAATAGTATCTTGCATTTGTTCTATTTCTAAGGTTTCTCTTACTGTATGTTCATTGTAATATCCTATTCCAAGATTTACAGAGGCTACATCATACACAGGAGACAGTACAGATATATCAGAAAAAGTTCCATAATTAAGTTTAAAACCATAAGATAGAATCTTCTCTTGAAATTCTTTATTACCACAACTATAAAAAACTGCTTCTTTTGTTCCCTGTCTATCTAACTCTATAAAGAAATTATATTCAAAAGGTAATTTATAGTTTGTAACTTCTTTTGCTCCCCCTGCTCCTGTTTCTTCGTCATGAGTGAATATAATATGGGGTCTATATCCTCTTTTAATTATCTGCATGATAGAGTAGACCCCTGCTCTATCATCAGCACCCAAACCCTTTGGTGACCATACTGTTGTTCTGTTGTGTGCATATGTATAATATAATATTTTATCTTCTCCTTGGTACTGTACTGTATCTAAATGAGCTATTAAAACTACTGGAATATCTCCTCTTGCTATTAAGAATTTCTTTCCAGTATACACATTGTCAGAACCATAATTTAGTTCTAAAAATTTGAAAAGATAATTGTTTAATCGTTCTTGTTTTACTTTAAATATATAATTAAATATTCTATTCATTTTTCTCCTCTCTTTTTTCTTTGTTAAAGACTTATTTTTTTTGTAAGCATTCTCCATGAGATATCGCACCTCTAGGGCTTTCTATTTCTCCACCACAGTAGACACATTTCACAGGAGAACCAACCACAAAAGATATAGCACCATTTGTTTCACTAGGGAAGAATAAATATTTCTTCTCAGATGTATTTATGAAATCATTATAATGTAAGCTACAGAAATCAGAAATATTATTCTTAAAATTATCTTCTACATAGGAGAATTTAATATCTCCAAAATATTCTCTAATCGTCTTTATTAACAAATCTTTTGCTACTGTTTCTATATCAGTATTTCTTTTTGGATATTGTCTGCCAATTGCAAACGACATATTGCTTAAATCAAATATCACATTTGTTCTCCATAACTTTGAATTTCCAACGAAATCAAAACCAAAGAAATTATAATCATATTCTACATCTGTTGCTCTGTAACCCATTAGGGTAACAGCATCACACATATAACTTGAACATCCTGTTGCATATTCACCATCTGTTAGTCTGTGACAAGAAGTCCAACCAGACTTGTTGACTGATGATGTTAAGTAATCGTAAGGGTCAATAGATACAAAAATACCACCTTTGATTTTTCTGTTTTGTAGGATTTCGCTTATGGCGATATCAAATGCATCATCTTTATATAGTGTTGAAAATGCTTTTGATAATTTCATTCCTTTTTTTACACCTTGAATTTCTGCCCAATTGGAATGGTAATCAAAAGAATTATTCATTGAATTGCTTATCCAATCACTTATTTCTGTAGCTTTCAATGCAAAAGAGTAAGGGGGATATTTCTTACATAACTCTCTACGCATTGCTTCTACATCTTCTGTTCCAATTTCCATTTCAACTTCTTCTTTTACAAAGAAATTCTTATTGAACAATTTATAAAATCCTACTTTTGCATTTGCCCAGTCCTGTAATATTTCCTCTGCAACTTTTTTGTCTGCGTATTTGTTGCGACTATTAGTAGAACCAGCTACTGAAAGCATTTTCATAAATCTTTTTAAGTCAATTTTCCCAATCATTTCTTTTACGAGAGACTCTTTTTCTTTAGCATCCATCTTTGGAAAAGAATAGCGAACTTCTTTCCTTTCTGGTGAATACTCTTTATCATACTCTCTTTTAAGTATTTCACTACACCAAGCAATAGCTATTAAAATAGATGTTTCTAAATTATCGCCCTCTGCTTTGTTGTATTCATTGTGTAGACTTACAACAAGTTGAAGAAGTTCTTCTTCTGAAAATTTTACTTCTTCAAATCTATTGCTTGGCACTCTTCTCATCCTTTGGAATAAACCATAGTCTTTGTCATTTTTTAAGCAAATAACCCTATTTTTGTCTTCTTCTACATGGTAACCTACGCATAAAGGATTATTGTCATAGCTTAATATTGCAGTATCGTCACGAAATGTTTTTACTGTTTTATAAAATACTAAGTCTTTTGCGTTATCTTTAATTTCTTGTCTGTAAAGTAATAGTTTTTCCTCTGGAAATTTTTTGTTCTTTTCTAGTGATTGTACTTTTATTTCTTTTGAAGTATTCATTATTTTTTCTCCCTTTCAAATTTTTTGATTATATCTTATTATAGCACAGAAAAAAACATATGTCAAGTAAAATTTTATGCAATCATTAAAGTTTCTAGTATTTCATCTTTCTTAACTAAAGCATATCCACAATCATTATAAAGGTCACAATATCCCTCTGAATAATCATTGTACTCAAACATTTTGTAAGAGTTGTCATCTTCATTTTCATCACAATCTTCATCCCAACCATCTGAATGTACATAAGTAATATTTGTAACTTGAGATGTACTAAGTTCATGACCTAATATTTCATAAACCTTTTCTACTACTGCTTTTTGATTTAGGGTAATTTTACCATGATATACTCTATTACCAAGAACTACATTTTTATTTAAATGTATTAACATCCTGCTTGATGGATTTATCCCCTCTAATTTAAAACCATTATAATCCTCATCTTCATCTAATGAATCATTTATGTCGTAATAATTTTTTTCTGAATGAGTATACTCCTCATAATCTGGATTACCAATAAAAACTATTGCTGTTGTTTGGTCTTCGCCATAATTAACATTGCCTCTTCTATAATCACCCTCAACACTATTATGACAACTACTCCATCCTTTGGTTGAGTCTTTATCAGAAATCATCAAATAATCCATAGGTCTAATACTTAAATAAATAGATTCTCCTTGTTTAGAACTATATATTTTTGAAAAGACTTGTGAGAATTTTTCAGAAATTACAGAAGATAATAATTTTGCAATAGCCATACTATCATTTCTATTATCTGTCCAAGTTTTATTAACACTACTAAGAAAAATTTTTGCATCATTTTTATGTACATATTTACAATTTATATTCGTTTTTGGTATATATAGCATAATTTTATTTAAGTTATTTTTTGTTTCTATGTCAACTGTATCCCTATATAAATTCACTAAGGCTTCATACGGAGTTATTTTTTCAGTCTCTCCTAATTTAATATAACCAATATCTGGGTCTATATTGAGCAGATTCGCTAGGGATTTTTTATTAGTTTTAGACCAATTTAAAAATGAATCCATGTCCAACCTACTACCATTAAAATAAGAGTCCATATAAAATTTTAAAGTTTTTTGTGAAAGTTCCATTATTATTCTCCTTTTCTTATTATTATATTTATTTTATTTTACTATTGTATTCAAAACCCAAACTATTAAACTACCAAACATTCCTAAAAAAACTAAAACAATAAGACCAAGAGTTATAGCCATACATCCTGTTGCTTTTTCTGTATAGGTTGGTTTTTCTATAGATTTTTCTAAACACTCTCTACATACTTGATTTCCCTCTGGCATTTCTGCTCCACATATACAACATTGATTAACCACGTTTGTTTCTCCTTTCTTATTAGTGTATACACAGTATATCATATTAAAAAGTCTTTGTCAAATAAAAATACCTTATATTCTATTAAAATATAGGGTATTTTCCTTTAAGCTTTTGCTTTTACTTTAGATACAGTTATCTCTAAAGAATTAAAGTCATTAGAGTTGTTACTAATTTTTAATTGTTCACAAATAAGTTCCCAACCATATCCTGTGTAATCTTCTTTGTATAATGTTACAACCATTTCTTTTTCGTTATTCACTTTCTCTCCTTTGTTTTTTTATTCTAATTCTTCTTCAATGTTTCTTGCAATTTTAACAAACCAATCTGCTGACCATAAAAAATATTGTTCATCATTTGTAAGTTTGTATGCTATAGAATTATCGGTAAAAAGTAGAATTTTTCCTATAATAGCAGATTTACCACACATTTTCTGCATTTCTGGAGTAAAAAATATACCATCTGAACTTTTAGAAAATTTTTCTATGTCTTTTTTTATTAAAACTATATCTCCAACTTTAATAGGATTAACTGATACAAAAGGATTTTTAAGTTTAAATGCCATTTTATGTTATTACCCCCTTACTCAAATTCCTCTTCTGAATTTCCCACAAGTTCTAACCAATTTTCATGCCAGTAGTACCCAAGTGTTTGGTCCATCTGTAATAAATAACAATTTTTATAACAATAGTTTATCTCTTTTATTTTAAAAACTTTATTTTCAAAAGTTTTCATATGGTCTGAAGCACTATATCTTCTTTCATCTTCTAAGAAAGCATCTTCTAAGAAAGATTCTATATCGTTTTTTATTTTTATCATTTGACCTACTTTAAACATAGTATACCACCTTTCTATATTTTTGTCAAGATAATTATTCTAATTCTTCTTGCTCATCCCCGAATGGTTTAAGCCAATTTGAATGCCAGTAGTGGGAATAAAATTCAGTTTCATTTATTAGAAAACAGTCTGACTTTGAATTGTGTCGTGCAACTATTTGAAAGACTTGTCCTTCAAGTTTTTCCATGTTTTCTGCATAGCAATACTCATTAAAACTTTTATTGTTTTTTCTAATCTCTACTCTTTGCCCAACTTTATAATTCATTCAAATTCCTCCAATGCTTCTCCAATTGGTTCAAGCCATTCCCAATACCAATAAAAGTCGTCTCTGTCTTCTGCTAGTCTATAACAGCCATCAAATTCATA
>Ga0316607_1000597_pt1 | contig 12394 bp, 8 predicted proteins | sample MIS2016062E_MG_FD_207674 | JGI IMG/M metagenome (GOLD analysis project Ga0316607, IMG submission 207674) | Microbial mat bacterial communities from Middle Island sinkhole, Lake Huron, Michigan, United States - MIS.2016.062E | ecosystem: Environmental > Aquatic > Freshwater > Lake > Sediment...
CCAAGCTGTGGCAGACGGTAATTAAGCCTTGCATTACTTCTAAATAAGTTTCTGGAATCAGGGGCGATTTCAAGAATTCGCGGGCTTGTTCGTAGCTGGCTTTGGCTTTGTGGAAAGATTCAAAATATGTGGCTGTTTGTTTGCCGTGTTTGTAGTGTGCTTGGCCTTTTTGCTGGTGCAATTTGCCACAAGCGAGGCGATAGTCGCGGTTGCTGGGGAGATATTTCTGTAAGCCTTCATCCCAGTTTTGAATAGCTTCAATGTAGCGTCCTGAGAAGAAAAATGCTAAACCTCGATTTACCCAAGCTTGCCATAATTGATCGCCTGTAAATTCTAAGGCTTTCTCGTAGGCTGCGATCGCCTCTCTGTTGCGGCCCAAATCATTTAGGGTAGCGCCCAGCCCGTTCCAGACAATGTGGGATTTGGGGTCAATTTCTAAGGCTTTCTCGTAGGCTGCGATCGCCTCAGTGTAGCGGCCCAAATCATTTAGGGTAGCGCCCAGGTTGTTCCAGACAATGTGGGATTTGGGGTCAATTTCTAAGGCTTTGTTGAAGGCTGCGATCGCCTCAGTGTTGCGGCCCAAACCTCTTAGGGTAGCGCCTAGCCCGTTCCAGGCATAGTCGAATTTGGGGTCAATTTCTAAGGCTTGATCGTAGGCTGCGATCGCCTCTCTGTAGCGGCCCAAACCTCTTAGGGCATTGCCCAGCCCGTTCCAGGCATCGTGGAATTTGGGGTCAATTTCTAAGGCTTTCTCGAAGGCTGCGATCGCCCCTCCTATATCTCCTGCATAATAGCGATCGACTCCTTGGTTATATAATTCTATAGCCTGTTGACTGACTTCTCCATTAGGGCTTGGGTGCGGGTTGCCAGAAACCGGGGTTTGTGGCGGAAATACTTCGTTATCACCCCCAGAAACAGGAGAAAACCCGGTTTCTTTGGCTTTTACGGGTGGCAACAATTCCCTACCAATCTTCCCAGCAACCTCACTAATTCTCCCGCAATTCATCTCACCCAGCCGCACCATCCGCCCACCCAACTCTAAATGAGTTTCCGGCGATACCAGCAACCCTTCTCCAAATTCTTGCAGCCAGTTTTCCCACTCAGCATCTTTGATTTTGCTGCCGATTAAAAAGCCTTTAATTTCGCCGCGACTCCAGCCTTGTTCAACTCCTTCTAACAGTGCCATGAATTTCTGTTCGTATTCCCCAAAAGAGCGCGGAGTTGGCTTTGGCGGTTGGGGTGCTGGTTGTTTGCGGAAGCGCCGCTGAATTTGCCGCCACAGATTGAGGATGCGTTGCCAAATTTGTCGGATCATTGGCTGGGTGGGTGATGTGTTATATCGGTTGACTGTTGACTGTTGACTGTTGACTGTTGACTTGAATTTATCAGGAGGATGCTAGCTGAATTGATATTATTCGAGATTGTAGCAGAGACTCGGCGGTTTAAATCGCCGAATCATCTATTACAATTGATTGGGGTCGATTCCCATTTCTCGGAGTCTTAATTCTAAAGCTTGCGATCGCGATCGTTCTTGTTCCAGCAAAGTTTCTGCTTGCTGTGCCCGTGCTTCCGCCTGTTGCCGCAGTTGAGCTAGTTCGACAAAACTCATAAACGCTTCTCCAGACGGCCCGAAAATTTGCAGTTCCGTTTCTGATACTTGAAACCGCACGCCCAATCTCGGACTGATCCAACCGTCTATTTGTTCGATCGCTTCTAATTGTTCCTCTTGACGGTGCCATCCAGTCAATTCTACTGTTTGTGGGTCGTACAAATAGTATTCTTCCACACCGTAACGTTCGTAAAATTTGAATTTTTGAATCATCGGAGCAGGCCGATTTCCCGGCGACCAAATTTCAAACACGACTTGCGGCGGAATATGATCTTCATTCCATTGTTGATAGGAACCTCGATATCCTTTTGGTCTACCAAAAACTACCATCACATCTGGTGCTTGGCAAAGTTTATTATTTCCTTCTACTGGATACCAAAGCAAGTCACCTGCTACGAAAACATTCGGGTCCTTCGCAAACAATAGTTCTGAATTTTCCTTAATCCAAACGATTAATCGAAATTGCTCGGTATTATCTGACATTGGTTCTCCGTTATCGTCGGGGTAGATGATATTTTGTTTGTCGGGAGATTGCAGTTGTGTAACCATTGCTGTTTCCCCAAATAGGCTGCTAATAATATTTTAGTGTAAATGATATCAAGTCCGCCGATCGTAGGGGCGGGTTTCACAGAAAATCTTGGCAAAAATTCAAAGGATAAATAAACCCGCCCCGCCCGCGAACTTACGCTCAACGTAATTCTGAGATTCTTCGCTTCGCTCAGAATGACAGGGCTACGTCTGAATGAAAGAGTTACGTCAGAATGAAAGAGTTACGTCTGAATGAAAGAGTTACGTCTGAATGAAAGAGTTACGTCAGAATGACAGGGTTACGTCAGAATGACAGAGTTACGTCTGAATGACAGGGCTACGTCTGAATGACAGAGTTACGTCTGAATGACAGGGCTACGTCTGAATGACAGAGTTACGTCTGAATGAAAGAGTTACGTCAGAATGACAGAGTTACGTCAGAATGACAGGGTTACGTCTGAATGACAGAGTTACGTCTGAATGACAGAGTTACGTCTGAATGACAGACACAATAGCTGTGTCAGTCCTGAAATACAAAAAATGTACATTTCGATTGTTTGTTGGGGGCGGGTTTTTGGGATTGTTTGTTTCCGGCGATTATGGTTGGTGTAACCCGCCCCTACGGGAATTATAAAGGATAAATAAACCCGTTCCCGCCGGCGAACTTACCCTAAAAAGAAATGATTAAGTAACCATTCTGGAATTTAGCACCTGTAACTGATTTTCCAGTTAGCGCCGGAGGTAACAAAATATTGCGCCGCTGATCGCCGGCTTCGATCGTCACTTCTGGCCCCGATTGAATCAATTTAATTTGTTTCTTGTCAAATGAGGGCAAAAATAAACTAACTTGACGCTGTGCAATATTTATGTCGATCGGCTTAGGAGCTCTTGTCGCCTCAGAAAAATCTGGCAAAGCGTCAATTAGTGGCTGCCAATTATGATCGCTGTGCGCCGGCACCGAAACTGCTGTCAAAGGCTCAAAATCCGCCGCTATAGTTTTTGTAATCGGTGCTTGATTGACAATCACACCGCCCACAGTCAAACCAATCTGTTGAGAACTTCCCCACAAATAGCGGGCCGTGCCGATCGCACTTTCATCCGCAGTCGTCACCAAATAAGCCGCCGTGCGGTTCGGATCAGCTAGCGCAGCCTTACCCCGATCCAAGAGATTGTTAACTTGCTGAGTAGATTGAAAAGGATTATCCCCAGACAAATCCACATTCAAAACCGTACTAACAACCGGTTGAATAAAAGGCGAAAGCGCTTTGCCCAAATCGGAATCTTCCAAAGCTTGGCGGAATCGGCGGATGTACCAGCTCAAAATTTCCGGCATTCCCAGCATCCGTAGCATATCCATGCCACCGGTGCCATCATAAACGATCGCATCATATTGTTTGCTTTCGTCGTATTCCCGCAGTTCATTCAAAGCCAGTGCGCTGTCCATTCCCGGTAACACCCCCAATTCTTGGCCGTAAATCTGCTTGAAAAAGGGTGTGCGGACATATTGAGCTTCCAACTTTTTCACCTCGTCCCATCTGCGTTCTAGCATTGGCGCGCTTTGCACCTGAACTGCTTTGAAATTCGGGGCGATTTCCTGGGGGGTGGAAGTTAGGGGAGTTCCCAACAAAATCCCCAATCCCGGCCCCGGATCTTGACTCAGCAGCAGAACTCGCTTGCCTTGAGCCGCATATTTCTTCGCAGTTGCGATCGCGATCGTGCTGCGGCCAGTGCCACCTTTGCCCAAAAATGTTAAAATCAAAGCCATTTTCTGTTCTCACTGCCAAAGCTTACTATTTAACATTTAACCGCAACTGTCAGCCAGAGTGGGGGAGGGGAGAGTGGGAGAAGGGGAGAGGGGGAGAGTAGGAGAGATCAGGAAACACAGTTACAGCGGAAACCGCTGTTATAGGTACACCCACTTATCGTTCAATCCTCGTAGGGACACGGCATTGCCTGGTCCCTACCGTGTTTCATAACAGCGGGAACTGCTGTAAATTCATCCCTGTATCCGTTTCCAAATCCGTGTCGCGCCCCTCTTCCTTCAACATCTGCTAAACGACTTCGAGTTCGTCTTCAAAAAACCAAGTCGCAAAACCGTCAAACTTAACAACCAAACCGACTCCACTACCGTCAACCATTCTGAAGCTGTCAACAGTACCGACTGGATTCGTTTTCAACTTGCTCACGATATTTGCAGGTATCCGATCTCTGAGACGGAGCACCTTAACTTTTTGTCCTACTTCTATTGCCACTGAAAATGTTCTCCTGCTCTAAATAACCTATATACAACAGTCTATTTTACCGTTGGCCGTCTACATCGGAACAGCTCTTTTCTATTAGTCGTGGACGCAAAAAACCCGGTTTCTTTGAAAAATTGTCGTTTTTTTCACCAATGCTAGCGCAGAAACCGGGTTTTTGGTATCTGATGGGTAAGCCTATCTACTCAAATACACTCAATCTCAAAGTTTTAGCTATTTGTTCTAACAGAAACAAACCGCCGACAGAATTTCCCTCTTGATCCAGAGGGGGGCTGTAACAGGCGATCGCCCCTTTACCCGGAATCACCGACAGTACAGCCCCGCTAACTCCCGATTTGGTAGGCAATCCCACCCGCACCGCAAAGCGTCCCGATGCCTGATATAAGCCGCAAGTTGCCATCAATGCTTTGACTGTGCGGCAGTGTTCTGAGATTGTGCGATCGCCATTATTTACCAATAGCATTCCCAGCTTAGCCAAATCCTCCACAGTTCCCGACAAACAGCAAACGCGATTGTAGGTTTCCAAAGCAATTTCGGCATCTTGAATAACACCAGATTTTACCATTTCTAAAGCAAGATTCCAATTATTTTGATTGGGAGTTGCATTCACAGAATCTAACATTAATTCATCCACAAATAACTGACTATTTGCCTGTTGATTCAGCCAAGTTACCAGCTTTTGACACCGAATAATCGCATTTTCACCGGGAATCAAAGACCCTAGGGCGATCGCCCCGCTATTAATCATCGGATTTCTCGGCTTCCCTTTGTCTATTTGGAGTTGAGTCAGGGAATTAAAAGGTAGTTCCGAAGGTTCGCAGCCAACCCTTTCAAATACCGCTGTTTCTCCCAATTCACACAACAAATAAAGCAGTACAAAAGGCTTGACTACGCTCATCAGCGGGAAGGTTTTATCTGCCCTACCAAAGCCCATAAATTCACCGTCAATTGCCCTAATTTGCACTGCAAACTCACTTTTATCGGCTTGAACGAGCAGGGGTATGTACGCGGGTATTTGACCGGACAGACTGCGATTAATGGCCTCTGTTGCCCATGCTTCCAGTTGTTCTGGTTGCAGGCAAAATAGTTTGGTTGTGGGTATTTTCAAAGTAGGTGACATATTTTTTCAATCTGACAGCAAGTGCGATCGACTCACATCTTGCACCATTCTCATGTATCCTGTAGGGGCGGGTTTTACCAACAATAATTGCCTAAAACCAATAATCTCGTAAACCCGCCCCCACCCAACGGCAAATCGCCATCTACCTCTTTGCCTGGTAATGCAGATCGATCGGCTCTGCCTCCAATTTTCCTGCTAGAAGAGCGAGGCAGAGCCTCTGGACATCGGTTCCCAGGCTCTTCCTGGGAACCAGTTAAACCAGTTAAAAATAAATTTTTGTATAAAAACCCGTATTTTGCATAAAAACCAGCTCTCAACCCCGATATATAAGTAGCAGCTTCAAAGCAAAGTTGTCAACCGACAACAACCAGCACTAGCTGGAAATGCCTTCAGGCTGTCATTTTCAATACCCAGCAAGGGTTAGGGGTACTTGTTGAACTTAATTCTCTCAGAGTAATTCGTAATCCTTTCCCGAAAACCCCCCGAACCTCTGAGAATTTACTATCCAACCGAATCTACCAAAACCAGGACACAAAAATGGCAGACGAAGCAGCAAAACCAGAAGCAGCGAAACCCGCTCCGATGACGTTTAAGGGCGTGTGCAGCGATGGAGTTCTCAAAGGCAAAGAGATTGAAGGCAAACTAGACATCAAAATTAACGTCGAGTCAGTCAAAGCCGCAGAAACACCGAAAAAAGCACCCCCAGCATGGGAAACCAATATCTTTTGGGTGCTGTTTTTATTGGTTGCCAACTTAGCAGCCGGCGATCCGATCGGCATGAGAAAATATAGCTCCCCACAAAGGTCTCCTTCTAGTCAGATGTTAAACCAATCTGGGGAGCAGTCACTGTTGGCCAACAACACTTCGACGGAGCTCAGTCACCGTTAGACGGAATTTTAGGCGCTCGGAGCTAGCCAGCCACGCAAAAAGTAATAAAAAGACCCGAAATATTCATCAAATACCCGCGTCGTAGTTACCAAAGCTTCTGCACTGGGCAGAAAATCTGCCACATCTATATGCAGCCTGAGCTTCCCTCCTGATGTGGGTTGAAAGGTGTAGAAGTCGGTAGCCCTAGGAACCACCTGGATTCCCACATCAGCAAAAGTTAGGCTAGCGCGGCGCATCTGAATCGCAGAAGTAACAAGGAGTACCTTGCGTTCCACCCCCCGGCTATCCAAGATCTTTCTCACTTCCTGGGCGCTGGTGCGTATGTTCCTGCCGTTCTCGTCGAGAATGATGCTGCTGCGGGGCACACCCATGTTGCTTGCTAGCAAAGTCTGGATATCCTTAGCTTCGCCAACATAACCCTCTAGCTCCGGTCTGGGCCCAGCCGTCACAATCACCAGAGGTGCTAGTTGTTTTTTGTAAAGAACAGCAGCATAGGGCAAGCGATTGCCTGTATCTGTCAGTTGAATCGCCACCCGGTTGGGGATGTGAGCCTGAGTTGTGCCCTTACCCAACAGGACGATCGCCGCAGCAGTTTCATCGCAACAATTTGTGCTGACAGCGGCTGCGGATTCCCGTTCTGCTTGGTCGGCGAACCACAAAGCCACAACTGGCATACTCGAAAGGATCAAAACTAGGAGCGCGGCCAGGATTAATTTGGGTGCTGGGTTTTTGATGCCACCGTTTGTGATCAGTGCCGATGCAATCACCAGCAATGTAATCGAAAAACCCAGCGGCTTAAAGAGGAAAGCCACTAAGCTGAAAATCGCTGCTCCGACCGGCGTGTCTGGGGCAAAAAAAGCGAGCAGCAGAAGGCTGATCAGCAATAAGACGCGCAGCCGGTCTAATAATGGATTGTCTTTGCCTCCTGACTGATCCCACCAAGATTTGACTAATGAGAACAACAGGAATAGAAATAGAATTCGAGCTAGTAGTACAAACATCTTGCAATATTGTCTGTATTTAAGTTACTGGGTAATTGATAACTGGTAATAGTTTATTGGTAATTGGTAATGGGTCGATCGCAGGCAGGTGGAATTGACAATCTTGCCTGATTCCTGCTGCCTGCTATTTTTTGCCATTACCTGTTACCCATTCACCGATGCCAATTTATCGGCGTTTCAGTTGATTCCGAATTGCCTGCGTTACCGTTTGAATTACTTTAACACGAGCATAATACTTGTTATCGGCCGCAATTGGTGTCCAAGGAGCAGTGGGCGTACTGGTTCGCTGAATCATTTGATTCACAGCGACTTCATAAAAATTCCACTTTTGGCGATTCCGCCAATCTTCAGGAGTGAGTTTGTATTGTTTGAATGAATTATTTTGCCGCTCCGTAAATCGCTTTAGTTGCTCGTCGGGGCTGATGTGAAGCCAGAATTTAACTAAGATGCAACCCGCACTGGTGAGTTGCTCCTCAAATTCGTTGATTTCTTGGTAAGCTCGGCGCCATTCGAGTTCGGTGGCAAATCCTTCGACCCGCTCGACTAGCACTCTACCATACCAACTCCGATCGCAAATGCTAATTTTCCCCGCAGTCGGCAACTTCCGCCAGAATCGCCACAGGTATTGATGGGCTTTTTCTTCGTCTGTGGGCACTCCAAAAGCATTGACGACGTAACTACGGGGGTCTAGGATGTCCGTCAAGCGTTTTATGGCTCCTCCTTTGCCGGCGGCGTCCCAGCCTTCAAACAACACTAACACGGGCATTTGGTGTTCGTAGATGCTCTGTTGCAGTTTGCTAAAACGGGTTTGTTCTTCCCGAAGTTGTTGTTTGTACTCCTCTGGGGACAGGGATGCAGTTAAATCCACTTGGGCGAGCAAGTCTGGTTCAGTAGGTTGTAAGTGTTCTTGATGCGGCAATTGTATCGGTGCTGATTGCATCGTTCGTCTGTCCAAGGCTTCTGTAATTGTGGCCGCCATTTGTGTTAAAACTTTGACTCTCGCCCACCGTTGACAGTCGCCTTCTACTAATGTCCAGGGTGCGGGCCCAGTGCCAGTTTGGGCTACCATTTCTTCGGCAAAAGTTTTGTATTCTGCGTATTGTTTGGCTTGTTTCCAGTCTTCGGGCCGCACTCGCCAAGCTTGTAAGCTGTCGGCTTCTAGTTTTTTGAGCCTGTGCTTGAGTTCTTTTTTGCTCAGGTGAATCCAAAATTTGGCAATTGCTGCGCCGTCATCTACCATCTGACGCTCGAAGGAGTTGATTTGTCTGATGACTGTGGGTAATTGAGCCTCGGAGACGCGATCGAACAATCGGTCTTCTAGAACATGAGTGTACCAACTGTGGTAGAAAAAACCAATGCGACCGCGATCGGGGAGTTTCTGCCAAAACCGCCACAGGAAAGGATAGCCCAGCTCTTCGGCTGACGGCGGCCAAATCGGGTGTACCGTAAAGCCTCGCGGGTCCATGTACCCTACCATTTGTTTGACCAGGGCGCCTTTGCCGGCGGCGGCCCAACCTTCGAGGACAATGATTACAGGCAATTTGTTTTCCCGACAAGCCAGTTGGAGCGATCGCAACTGCTGCATTAAAACTTCTATCTTGGCATCGTAGGTTTCTTTATCGATGGAAATATCTAAATCGAGGTTGTCAAGCATCTTTACCTTCTACAAATCATACAATCTAGTTTAACGTTAGTTTAACGTTAGTATAAATTCCATCCTTAATTCAGGCTGGCACTGCGAAGGAAACTATAGCGATCACTCAGAGCAAGTGCGATCGCTCCAGCCCTCAAATGCCAGCCTCATTAATACTAGCAAGATTCCCTTGAACTTAAACTTGCCAAAAAAGACCGCTCAGGTTATAATTAAAATAGGAAACTTTTAAATAAGTTCAACTTCTCACCTCACCCGATCGGGCGAGTTAACAGGAGAAGCAAAAAATCCCTAAAGGATTTATTGTAAAACAGAGCAAAAGTAAAAATCCAATACCCAGTGGGGGTGAAAACTTCTTTACTTAGCTGTAGAAACTTTATTCAAACAATAGTTACTTAAGCACCAGGCTTGGTAACGAAAGAGAGCGCGGCCCATCGACATCCAGCCATAAACTCAAATACAAAACTAGCCCAAAAGGGCAAACTAATTTTTATGATTGCGCTATGAGATAAAACCTGAAAGCCTGGGTGATATAAACAGGTTTCTGAGTTTTATCGACACCAAAATACATCCATATTACATCCGCGTTTATCCGCGTTCATCTGCGGTTAAAAATCAAAAACTCGGATTTTTGCAAGAAATCTACTGTACTTGTTTGTCAATATCCACTAATAGGAACATTCCGAATTTACGGATTGCAAGTTTTTTATGACTACCTTGAAAATGCGCTCCTACAGGGGCGAAACTGACTGGTGCGCGATCGCAAATTTAATCGACGCTTGCGAAACAGTCGATCGACTCGGCGAAGAAGTCTCAGCAACGGAACTGAAGCTAATACTTGATGCACCAAAACTCGACCAATCCCGCGACGTGCAATTGTGGGAAGATGGGAACTACAAACTCATCGGTTTGGCACTGTTAGATATGCCCGATTCGCTGGATGAAATAGACGCTTGTCTCTGGTTTTACGTGCATCCAAATGTCCGTGGCGAAAGCTTAGAAAAAGACATAATTCAATGGGGAGAAAAGCGGCTGCGCGAAGTAGGAAAATCACGGAATTTGCCAGCCAAATTGCGTACCTACAGCCGCGATGACAAAACCAATGAAATCATGTTATTGGAAAAACAGGGCTTTGTAGTCGATCGCTACTTTTGGACAATGGCGCGATCGCTCGCCGATCCCATTCCTACACCGGAATTCCCCGCTGATTTTGCACTGACACACGTATCGGGAGAAAAAGACATCCAACCGTGGGTAGAGATGTTCAACCAGTCATTTATCGATCACTGGAATCACCACGATTTAACTGCGGAAACCGTGCGTTATTGGATGAACGATCCAAATTATCAGCCGGAATTAGACTTGATTGCTATTTCGGGCGATCGCAAATTTGCAGCTTTCTGCGACTGTCAAATCAAACCCCAAAAAAACCCCAGCAGCGACACAAAAGACGGCTGGATTGAATTATTGGGTACCCGGCGTGACTTTCGGAAAATGGGATTAGGAAAAGCCATGCTACTAGCGGGCTTGCACCGGTTAAAAGCAGCGGGTGCTAATATAGCTAAACTCAGCGTCGATGCTGACAGTTTGACAGGTGCAACAAAGCTTTACAAATCAGTAGGTTTCCGCCCGATGGAAACTTGGATAGAGTGGGCTAAGATAGTTTAATAGGACTTACACCTTAACAACCTCATTATATCATTCTGACTCATTATGTCATTCTGAGCTCAGCGAAGAATCTCTGTAGCTGTCATTCTGAGGAAGTAGTTGTTATTCTGAGGAAGTAGTTGTCATTCTGAGCGCAGTTATTTGTCATTCTGAGCGAAGCGAAGAATCTCTGTAGCTGTCATTCTAAGCGCAGTTATTTGTCATTCTGAATACAATTCTTTGTCATTCTGAGCTCAGCGAAGAATCTCTGTAGCTGTCATTCTGAGGAAGTAGTTGTCATTCTGAGCGCAGTTATTTGTCATTCTGAGGAAGTAGTTGTCATTCTGAGGAAGTAGTTGTCATTCTGAGCGCAGTTATTTGTCATTCTGAATACAATTCTTTGTCATTCTGAGCTCAGCGAAGAATCTCTGTAGTTGTCATTCTGAGGAAGTAGTTGTCATTCTGAGGAAGTAGTTGTCATTCTGAGCTCAGCGAAGAATCTCTGTAGCTGTCATTGTGAATACAGTTGTTTGTCATTCTGAGCTCAGCGAAGAATCTCTGTAGCTGTCATTGTGAATACAGTTGTTTGTCATTCTGAGCTCAGCGAAGAATCTCCGAGATCCTTCGCTCCAGGAGCGTTTCGCTCAGGATGACAAATATCGGTTATCGTAAGTGATTAACCGGACTAGATATTACCTACACCGCCACAGATAGTATCAGAAACTAACAGTCCAAACCGGGAGGCTTTCGCCTCCCTTTTATGACTTAGCAGTGTCTTCCCCAGCAATCTTACAAGAAAGAGCCACTATTAAGAGCAGTTTGATTCACATTATAAACCACTCCCAAGTAATCATTCCCAGACTTAATCGCCGTTGAAGCTACAGCAGTTGCACCATCTAAGATGATATTAACCGACTCAAAGGTTAGTTGACTGAAAGTAGCACCAATTAACTGAATTTTATCATCGGAAGTGAAGTCAGTAATCACATCAGCTTGATCGGGATTATTGGCGATATATTCTAAGACAAAGTTATCATTCCCTGCGCCACCTGTGAGCAGATCGAAACCTTGATCGCCATTCAGGATATCATTTCCCGCGCCGCCTAATAAGATATCATCTTGCTTACCACCGCGCAGGGTATCATTGCCATCGCCACCAGTGAGACTATCATTGTTATTATTCCCACTCACAAAGTCGTTGTCAATACCGCCATCAATTGAGTCGGAACCTTTGCCGCCAAATAGTTGATCGTCACCACCTGCACCCACCAGATAATCTTCTCCTTGATTACCAAAATAGGTATTTGGTAATTCTGAACCTGTTAAGGAGTCGTTACCAGAAAGAGCAAATATGGTTAAACCTAATGCTTCTGGTGGGATGCTGGTATCTATGCCATCTGTTAGTAAGTAAACATCACCTAATAGGGTATTTTCTGGTAAACCCGATCGCACATTACTTGATACCGATGGTTTGGGTATAGCAATCTCTATTTTTACATCTGTTGGTGTTGTTGTTACAGGCGTTGGTGTTGGTGTTGGTATTACCAATGGAATTGGTATCGGTTTCGGTGTTACAGGTGTTGGTGTTACAGATGTTGGTGTTACAGGTGTTGGTGTTACAGGTGTTGGTGTTACAGGTGTTGGTGTTACAGGTGTTGGTGTTACAGGTGTTGGTGTTACAGGTGTTGGTGT
>Ga0316607_1000598_pt1 | contig 12386 bp, 4 predicted proteins | sample MIS2016062E_MG_FD_207674 | JGI IMG/M metagenome (GOLD analysis project Ga0316607, IMG submission 207674) | Microbial mat bacterial communities from Middle Island sinkhole, Lake Huron, Michigan, United States - MIS.2016.062E | ecosystem: Environmental > Aquatic > Freshwater > Lake > Sediment...
GTATATTAAAAATTAGCAATTTGAGAGAGTTTCGGATTTCTATCAGAAATGTGTTATGTGCTAATTGAGTGAAGGTTATAGGCTTAAATTGACGGCTATGGGTTTAGCCCTGCCTACTTCAAAAAAATAAAAGATACAAGGCGAAAAGCTATCGAAGATATTTAGTCGCCTACAATCTTAGAATGTAAATACGCTCAAATAAAAAAAATAAATGGAAACAATCGTCACACCTAATTCGAGTTACACCCAAAGTGTCATAGATGCTTATGTTAACCCCTTGTTTACAATAAGCATTGAGGGTAAAATTATGGACATAAACAGGGCATCCTTGAACATATCAGATGAAACCCGAGAACAATTAAAAGGTTCTGACTTTTTTAGTCATTTCACAAATCCAGTCAAAGCACGAGAAATTTATGAGAAAGTTTTTGCCGGAGGATTTGTGCTCGATTTTCCATTGGCTATTAAAGGTGGCAAACTTACCGATGTACTGTTCAATGGTTCTGTATATAAGGATGATCTTGGAGTGGTAATCGGGGTTATTGTGGTCGCCAGAGATATAACCGACCATTCAGTAATTGAATCAGAATTACGCCTTGCAATTGAAAATGCCGAGTTAGCGAAACAAATTGCAGAACAATCAAAATTTCATGCAGAAGAAGCTGCTAAAATTGCTGTTGAAGCAGTAAGTTCCAAACAACAATTTCTTTCCAACATGAGCCACGAAATTCGCACGCCTATGAATGCCATTATAGGATTCACAAAAGTGCTTTTAAAAACTGGCTTATCCTCCAAACAAAGAGACTATTTAAATGCGATAAAATTGAGTGGCGATGCACTTATTGTGCTCATTAACGACATACTCGACCTTGCGAAGGTAGATGCAGGGAAAATGTCTTTTTTGAATACTCCTTTTAAAATGGCTGCTTCCATTTCGGCCATGATTCATGTATTTGAAACCAAAATACAGGAAAAAAACTTAAAATTGTTTCGCAAATACGATACAAACATTCCCAAGGTGTTGATTGGTGATGCGGTACGTCTAAACCAGATCATATTAAATCTTATCAGCAACGCTGTTAAGTTTACAAATGAAGGTAGCATAACCATCAGCGTGACTTTATTAAGTCGGGATGAAGAGAAATCCAACATTGAATTTTCTGTTTCCGATACAGGAATAGGAATTTCTGAGGATAAAATAGATCATATATTTGAAAACTTTCAGCAGGCAACCAATGAAACATCGAGGTTATATGGCGGAACTGGCTTAGGTCTGGCAATTGCCAAGCAATTAGTGGAATCCCAAGGCGGCAAAATCTACGTAAAAAGCGTTCTTAACAAAGGTGCTACATTTAGTTTCGTTTTGCCTTTTCAAAATACCAGTGATGATACAATCATAGACCTTGAAGCTGCTGAATTGACTATGGAAATTAAAAACATAAAAGTTTTGGTAGTTGAAGACATTGTCCTTAATCAACTTCTCATGAAGACCTTGTTAAGTGATTTTGGCTTCGAATACAATATTGCCAGTAACGGCAAAATCGCTATTGCAAAAATGAAGAAAAAAGAATATGACATTATATTGATGGACTTGCAAATGCCCGTAATGAATGGATTCGAGACCACAAAATATATCCGCGAAACGATGCATTCTAAGATTCCTATCATTGCACTTACTGCCGATGTTACTACGACTGATTTGCAAAAATGCACTGCTGTAGGCTTGAACGATTATATTTCAAAACCAATTAACGAAAAATTGCTGTACAAAAAAATATTGGCACTAGTAAAGAAACCCACGTTTGCTTCAGATATAGAAATTACAAATAATAATAAGGTTAAAGACCTCACAAAAGCAGTAAAACTTCCAAAAACAACATGCATTGATTTAACATATTTGAAAGAACGCACCAAAAGCAATCCGAATCTATTGTCGGAAATGATTACCATTTATTTAAAACAAACACCCCCATTACTTAAAGTAATGCAAGACTGCTTAAAAAATGATGACTTGCTTGGTTTATCCGCTTCTGTGCATAAATTAATTCCTTCATTTTCCATCGTAGGCATTCATAAAGACTACGAAAACATAGCGAAACAAATTCAAGTAAATTGTAATACACGGCAGCATCTGGATGTACTACCTGTATTGGTTGATCAAATTACAAGCATTTGCAACCAAGCTTGCATCGAGTTGCAAGATGAGTATGAACTTATTAAGAAATAAAGCTAATGACGAATCTTGGGAAGATATTAATTTTTCTGGTTGATGATGATGAGTTATTGTTAAAATCGTTAGAAATCGATTTAAAGCAATTTGAATTAGTAACGGTTGAAACTTATTTAACAGGTGAGGAATGCCTAAAAATGCTTTCGCACAAACCCGATATTATAATTTTGGATTATCATCTGGATGGCATTGAAAAAGGTGCCATGAATGGACTTGAAACTCTGGATAAGATAAAGGCTTACAATCCTGAATTGCCGGTTATAATACTTTCATGTCAGGATCTTATTGAGGTTGCAGTTGATTGTATGAAACACAATGCTTATGATTATATAGTTAAAAGCGAAACGGCCTTTCTTCGATTACAGCGATCCATTCTCTCTTATTTCGAATATCAGAAAATCCAAAAAACACTAAACTGGTATATAGAAAAGTTCAATTTTTAATTGCTATTTGGGTGATAATTGAGCTACAGAAACTTTGCGAACGATCATGTTGTGTTTTTCTAATATGCCGCAATGTTTTTTATAAAAAGGATAGCATCCATACATAAAGTTGTTTATACCACAGAGTTCGCTGAGAAAAGCAGATAGCCGCAAAGTTAAACCGTTTTTAAGTAATACTCTGCGGTACTCTACAAAATTCATTGCGGCTTTCTTCGTTTAAAAAGGTAGTTTATAATACAGACTCCTAATTCTACTTTGGCAGATTAATAAGTAATGAATAATTAATAATGAACAATGAATAATTCTTCTACTTCGTTATAATTAGATGTTTGTAAAACCATTTGGTCTATATTATTTATTTTTTTTCACTAAATACAAAAAGTTTGATATAAATTCTCACTTTTTATTAGTCGTATCTTTTTACACTAATAATCACTTGAATAATAATGGCTTATAAGACCCACCCCAAACCCCCTCCCAAAAGGCGGATGCTGCTAATCACCCCCTTAGCCTGACGGCTTCGGCTATTAAAGAAATTTAAAAAAGCATTGTATATTGTAATTTACCAAAGTAGAACTAATTATCAATAGGTATTACCCAAAGCAAGAAAAATATCCTTTAGGAGCAATAGCAGAGGTTTTTTGGTTATGTAGTAGGGATTTTTGGTTATGTAGCAGAGGATTTTTGTCATGTAGCAGAGGTTTTTTGTCATGTAGTAGAGGATTTTTGTCATGTAGCAGAGGATTTTTGTCATGTAGCAGAGGTTTATTGGTTATGTAGCAGAGGATTTTTGTCATGTAGCAGAGGTTTATTGGTTATGTAGTAGAGGTTTATTGGTTATGTAGTAGAGGTTTTTTGTCATGTAGTAGGGGATTTTTGTTATGTAGCAGAGGTTTTTTGTTATAAAGTCAAAACAAATCTTTCCAATAATTTTATTTTTTCTCAGAGGTTAGTATTTTACCATGATTCCTTCCTCAATAAAATAAAGGATAATAAATATTGTTTCATGAAGAAATGCCAATTATATAGCATAAAACGTTGATTAGCAGAATCCCCCTCTTGGGAGGGGGTTGGGGGTGGGTCTTATAAGCCATTATTATTTAAGTGATTATTAGTGTTAAAAGATACGACTAATAAAAAAGTGAGAATTAGTATCAAACTTTTTGTATTTATTAATCTGCCAAAGTAGAAATAATTACAAAAATCGAAACTCAATAAAAAGTTTTACGTACAAAAGAATAAAAGGAATTTATTTGGGCCATATTGATTGAATTCAGGATTATTTTTAAAATATTAACGTTTATCCTGAAAATTCAGAATTTAAAATTTACTTCTTAAACTTGTTGAGCAAAATGTCTTCAACAAGGTTAGCATTAACCCGCCTTCTTTTTGATGGAACACAAGCTTTTTCATCCGATGAAAAACAGGATAACATAGTGAATTGCTTTCATTTTGCAATGGAAAAAACGAACCATTTTTCCTTGAAAAATATATTTCAGAAAAAATTTCATGAATTAAGAAATTTTTATTTGTATAAAAATAAAAATCTTGTTACGTTTATGAAATTTTACGATTATTTAACTGAAAAATAAAGTTAAGCCTATATTCTGATTTTTGGAAGCAATATGCTAAATAGTAAGTTGCTTATTTAATACATTTTAAAGCATGAAAAAACTACATCACTTCCGTCAACAGCGTTCAAACGTCTTATGGATTCTTTTCATTGTAATTCTTTTGATTTTCAACAATCATAGTTTGAATGCACAAATAGCAAACGCAGGTTCCGATCAGAATGTTTGTTCAACCAGCGCAACTTTAAATTCGCTAAACTTCCCAAATACAGGAGTTTGGATTCTTGTTTCAGGAAGTGGAGTTATTCAAAATTCGTCTGGTCATATTACACTGGTATCAAACTTGAGTCCAGGTGAAAATATTTTCCGCTGGACACTGGATGTAAATTCGTCTTTTGATGACATTTCTATTTTCAATGATACACCTACAACCGCAAATGCAGGAAGTGATTTTGGAACATGTACAGATAGTACACAATTTTCGGGAAATCTGCCAAGTTTTGGAACCGGCACATGGACATTGTTTGCGGGAGCTGGAAACATACAAAACAGCCTTTTGTACAATTCAAAAGTAAATGGCTTAAATAATGGTGTCAATACCTTCCGATGGACTATAAAAATAAACACATGTACCTCTATTGACGAAGTAGCGATTACTCGCAGTTCAGTAAGCTCCAATGCTGGAAAAGATTCAGCATTTTGTTTAACAAATAATTACAATCTGGTAGCCGCCAATCCAAATCCCGCTGCAGGCGAATGGCATATTGTAAGCGGTGCTGGAGTATTTGATCAAAGTACTGCTTTTTCTACCACAGTTCGGAATTTGAATTTTGGTCTAAATAAAGTTCGATGGCAGGTAAGTAGGAATGGCTGTGTTATTAATGATACTGTTAACTTGACCAATAATAATTTTGCGGTTAATGCTGGGGCAGATGTGAATGTGTGTAGCGTAACCGTACCATTAAATGCCACAAATCCTAGTATTTATAGCGGTAGTGGTTATTGGACATGTATTGCGGGTACAGGTATATTCTCAAATTCAACACTTTACAATTCTAATGTTTCTGGCTTTACTTCTGGTTTGAATCAAATTCGATGGACTATCAACGCTTTGGGTTGTACAAATAACGATGTGATGCTAATTACAAATGGTTCACCATCGGCTGCTGTCGTTGCTGCAGATGATACGGTTTGTACAAATATGGCATTTTTAACTGCGAATCAGCCTGCCATTGGTTCGGGAAAATGGTCAATCACTTTGGGTTCAGGAAATATTATCGTGGAAAGCACAAACAACACAACAGTAAATTCCTTGGGAGTAGGATTAAATAAATTTGAATGGAAAATTACAGACTATGGTTGTTTTACTTATGATACCATTTCAATACTGAATAACACAATTGTCTCAAATGCAGGAATAGATCAAGTGATTTGTCATGATAGTACTATTATGGAAGGCAATGATCCATCTCCAAACGGAAGCGGTTACTGGACTGTATTAAGTGGACAAGCCTCAGTTGTACAATCAAATGCATATAATTCAAAACTTAGAAATATAGGTAGCTCAGGCGACCGCACAACAGTATTTCGATGGACTATTCAAAATATTTCGTGTACTTCGGTAAATGATGTTAGTATTGTAAATAATATGGTCGTAGCCGATGCTGGCTGCGATAGCGCTATTTGTGCGAATGAGCTTAAATTGTACGCCATAGAACCCTTATCTGGCGAAAGTGGAATATGGACGATTACATCTGGAAGCATTAGCCTTGATAACAATAGTATTTATAATACAACTGCACGAAATATTGCAATTGGATATAATTCACTAAGGTGGATTGTCACCGGATCATCATCCTGTAAAGATAGTTCCGATATCGTTATCTCAAATAATACCGTTACAGCAATGGCAGGAACAGATCTTGTTTTTTGTACGGATACTGGCAAATTAGAGGCATTCCATCCAGCTTCAGCTTATGGTATTTGGAGTATTTCTAGTGGAAATTTAATTTTTCAAAATAGTACATTATATAATACAAAAGTTACCAATATAAACCCCGGTGCAAACACACTCAATTGGACTGTTATAAAAGGTAGTTGTTCGAGTAGTGATGATATTTTGGTTTATAATCATAAAGTTTTTGCTAATGCAGGTTCTGATGTTCCTGTTTGTAATGGCTATGCAACATTAATTGGAAATAACCCCAACCCTAGCGCAGGAGTCTGGACATTAGAAGGAGGTATAGGATCAATACAGTCAGCATCCAATTATACGACCAATGTTACGGGATTGGGTTCTGGCACAAATACATTTCGTTGGACTGTTTCAAACGGTTTCTGCACAATTTATGATGATGTCAATATCATAAATAATTATTTTTCGGTCAATGCAGGAATAGATCGCACTATATGTGAACAAACAACAAATTTAGAAGGAAGTCAGCCACCTTTGGGTGGTGGGGGTGTTTGGACATTTGAATCCGGGGCTGGCCAACTAAGTGCTTCAACCCTATACAATTCGAGTGTTTCGAATCTTGGTTTTGGCTCCAATAGTTTGAAATGGACTGTTACACATAACGGTTGTACCTTCAGTGATTTAGTTAATCTGACCAGTATTCGTCCAAATGCAAATGCAGGAGCGGATCAGGTAATATGTTTCAACAATACTACCGTTGAAGCCATTACTTCTACTCCGGGTACTGGAGTTTGGTCAGTATCGAGTGGAATAGGTGTTACCATCATTTCTTCATTTGCGGCGCTCTCAACTATTCAAAATATTCCTGCAGGAAATTCAGTTTTAAGATGGTCAGTAACTTATTCAGGATGTACAGCAGAGGATGATATCCAGATAAAAAACAGCATGACTTCTACTCATGCAGGATCTAATCAGGAAATTTGTATAAATTCCGGCACACTGAATGCGCAAGAGCCTGCTGTAAACCATAATGGATACTGGCTCATCAATGCAGGTTCTATGACGATTGTCAATTCAACTATGCACAATTCTGCATTTATAAATACAGGACAAGGATTAAATTCTTTACAATGGAATGTTGTAAATACGGATTTATGTACTGCATTTGATGATGTCATTATTACGAACAACCAGACTACTATTGCTTCAGCAGGATCAGATCAAACCTTATGTACAAATTCGATCGGTTTGAATGCCAACAATCCGTCTTCCGGTTACGGAAATTGGACTGTAATTTCAGGTGGTGCAACTTTTGTCAATTCCACTCAATATAATACTTCCGCACAGTTTATTCCAGATGTTACAACCACGCTGAGATGGACTATAAACAAAGGAATTTGTTCCGCAATTGATGAAGTCAACTATACAAATTCCACCGTTTTGGCGCTAGCCGGTGCTTATATTACAACTTGTTCATCTAATAGTACACTCAATGCCATTATTCCTCCAACAAACGCCTCTGGAACATGGACTGTGATAGGAGGAAGTGCAACAATAAATCAAACAACCTCTTATAATTCAACCTTATCATTGCTTGCAAATGGAAATAATACACTAAAATGGACGCTGACAAGAGGAACTTGTTCCAGTTTTGATCAAGTTGTTGTTACAAATAATTCAACATCTGTATCTTATGCAGGTGAAGACAAAGACATTTGTACTTCAAACTCTACTATTATGGCTACAAATCCTTTATACGGTTCAGGAATTTGGACAAACCCCGGAAATAGTGCAATTATATCTAATTCGACCAGTTATTATACAAATGTATCAGAATTAGCAGAAGGTATAAATAAATTTGCATGGTTGATAACATTGGGTTCGTGTTTATCTTCGGATACGGTTCTTATAAATAATCGCACCATTACTGCCTTTGCCGGAAATGATCAAACTTTATGCAATAGTAGCACGAACATGAGTGCGATACAAGCACCAACGGGAGCTACCGGATATTGGACTATTGAAGGAGGCTTTGCCATAATTCAGAATTCTACCCTATGTAATACATCGCTTACTTCACTCAATAGAGGAACAAACAATTTTAAATGGTCGGTAAGTAATGGTGTCTGTAGTGCCGAAGATATGGTAAATATATCTAACTATATGCCCAGTACACCCAATGCAGGAGCGGATAAAACCATTTGTTCTACCCAAACAAACCTAAGTGGATCTATTCCTACTTATGGAACAGGTAGTTGGTCTCTTGCAAGTGGAAGTGGTGCTTTTTCAAGCACAACTTCTTATAGTACAACAGTATCTGGACTAAATATCGGGGTAAATACAATTCGATGGACTATAAGCTATACATCCTGCACGCTTTTCGATGATATGAATGTAACCAATGCAAGTGTTGAAGCTACAGCAGGAGCAGATGCCACGCTCTGTATAGATAGTGTTCAATTAAATGGTGGCCAGGCTGGTGGATCAACATTTACATGGACAAAAAATTTAGGAAATTTATCAACAATTGTTTCTCCCAATAGCCTTTCTACCAAAGTGCGAAATTTAGCTTTTGGTCAAAATCGATATTATTTGACAGTTGCTGGAACATCATGCACAGATAAAGATACCATTGATGTGTATTACCATAAAATAGTCGCCAACGCAGGTATAGACCAGAATGTTTGTGGTTCGTCGGCAAATTTATTGGGAAATAATCCTTTGCCAGGCTTCGGTAATTGGACTATATCCGGGGGATCAGCAACGATAAATTCTTCCACACTGTATAATTCTCCGGTATCAAACTTGCCTTATGGCACATCCACTTTCACATGGACTATTCAATATTCTATTTGTACTACGGAGGATTCCGCACTCATTACACGAAGCGATGTAATTACCAATGCAGGACCAAACCGGGATGTTTGCAATAATTATTTTACATTGGAAGCAACTAATCCGGCACCTTTTGGAAATGGTGTTTGGTCTGTATTTAGTGGTTCTGCAATTATAGCTTCATCAACATCTTACAATACAACGGTTTCAAATTTGGCTGGCGGCGAAACTATTTTCCGATGGTCTGTAAGTAGCGTTGGTTGTAATAATTATGATGAAGTAACAATTAAAAATATAGGTTTCAATGTTAACGCCGGATCTGATCAAATAAATTGCAGCCCATCGGCTACATTGTCGGGCGAAGATCCAGCTACAGGTTCTGGTTTATGGACAAAAATTTCCGGTTCTGGCACAATTGAATCATCTACCTATAAAAATTCGGCTGTTTCGGGAATTAGTCCGGGGACAAGCGTATTTCGATGGTCTATTACAAAATCAAGCTGCACCTCTTATGATGAAGTAAATGTTACGAATGGCTTAATTCAAGCAAATGCAGGTTTGGATGGATATTCATGTAGCGGTTCATATTCTCTTCAAGCAAGCCCAGCAGGCCAATTCTCTTCAGGAGAATGGACTGTAGAAGATGGAACAGGAATCTTCTCACAAATAAGTTCGCACAATACATTCGTTCATTCCCTTTCAGAAGGGGCTAATACTTTGCGTTGGACTCTAACAACTGGAATTTGCTCCACAACCGATGATGTAATCATAAACTATACCAGTGTTGCTGTCAATGCAGGCCCACATCAGAATCTTTGTCAATTTACAACAAACTTGTCTGGCAACACACCTACGCAAGGATCTGGCGTTTGGAGTATTTCTCAAGGCTCAGGAAAAATTTTAAATAGTCTCTCATCCAATACGAGTGTGAGTGAATTGGGATATGGAGAAAATAAATTTGTGTGGAAAATAAGTACTGTAAATTGCTATAATATGGATACTGTTAAAATTTCAAATTATGCATTTACGGCTGATGCTGGTATAGACATTCAAACCGAGGATAATACTGCCTCAATGCATGCTATTCTCCCCAACGGCGCTTCTGGTTCTTGGATTTTACTGTCTGGCAATGGCTCAATAGTGAATTCCACTTTACCATCAACGAGCATTTCTGATTTAAAAATAGGCTCAAACATTTTTAGATGGCAGGTTCTTCATAATGGCTGTACTTCGTTGGATGATGTGGCGATAAAATATTCCGCCTGGTACTGTTGTCCACAAGCCGATATTCATGGTTGTTCTGATTATAACTCTATCTCTATAATCCCTAAGGGAATAAATGGAGTTTGGACTTCCAATGTTGGTTCTGTATCTTTTGATTGTAACACTTGCCATAATACAATCATAAGAAATTTAGCAAAAGAATCAAACGCTTTAGTGCGGTGGACAGAAACGATTTCTGGTGGCGATGATTATGTTGAGTTTATGGTTTTCAATGATGGTTTTGATATTTCGGCAGGAAATGATATTGAGACAAGTAGTTCCTCGTTTGCATTTCAAGCTCCCAATCCCGGCTCTGTAACTAATTCATTATGGACTGTAATCGAAGGTTCATCGAATATTATCAATGTAAATGCATACAATTCTGTCGTAACGGATCTGACAGAAGGTAACAATAAATTTATTTGGGAAGTTGAAAAAAATCTTTGTACGGATAAAGATACAGTTGTTGTAAATTATAAACCCAATGGAGTGGACGATTTGAAGTTCAATAAGTTGGAACTTTTTCCTAACCCGACACGTGATGGATATTTTCAGTTGAGTGGATACAATTTTTCAAAAGAGAATTTCATATTAAAAATTACGGATGTTATGGGAAAAGAAGTAGTTTTTGATCAATATTATAGTGAAAATAACTGTATGATTTATCTTCCCTATAAATCAGGAAGCTATATCGTTACGATTTCTAATTCAAAAGAAATATATTACCAGATTCTTGTAATATATTGATTTGATTTAAAATATGTTTGCTTTCAATTGCTAGGATGCTTATGGAAATTAGAATTTTTTTGTGGAAAATTGTTTATAAATTCATCTAAGCAATCTTATGAACTAATTTCAATCAAAGCATACTTGATATTGGTTCATCTGTGATTTTACATTTATTCATTCCCTTTATCAAAAAGCGAATAAACACCTATATCTTGTCAAAATCGTGAGTTATCTTGGAATATCTTTGCAAATATTTAAAAATAATATTGTGCTTATGATTTTACATTTCCACAATAATAACTTGTCTAAGTATTCCTTGCCATTCGAACGTTGTTTCTTCCCATTTTATGCGTTGCTCCCAAGCTATTTCATCCGATGATTTTTGTTCGAAGAGGATGAGATAGCCTGATTTTTGTCCTATTGTATCTAAATATCTGGACAATTGAATCAAGGCTTTATCTTTGTTGTAGTTTTTATTTTTTATTTTTAATTCCAGAACAAATGTATCATCAGCAAATTCAATGGTTAAATCTGTACGACCACGACCTAATGCCATTTCTCGATGAATTTTTCCATCACCATTTATGATTCTTTGTAAAAAAGCCATAAGTAGCAATTGTTGTCCACATTCTTTGTAACTAAATCGATTTATCCAGCTTTCTGCATTTTCACGATAAAACTGCTGGAATTCCTTTAATAAATATGCTATATCAAGTTTGCCATTTTTCAGAAACCACTCTGGCGAAAAGATAGGTAATAATGCATCTTGAAAAATTTTGTTGAGAACGCGCGGAATAATTTCAGCATATATTCTATTCGAGATTTTTATACCTTCTTTCGTTTCTTTTATAATACCTAAATCAATCGAATATTGCAGGTCATCATTGTATGAATCAGATTCTACAGTACCGCCACCAATTATATTTTGCACAATATTTTTTACTCGCGGATCATTTAATTTATCCATCAAACTATCCAAGTGAGTATCTCTGCGCACAATAAGATTTTCTTTGGCCGTATTTACAATTTCAAGTGTTATTTCTTTTTGATAATCTTGTTGAAGAATTTTAACTGTAATCTCATTTGCCAGTGCATTTACAAGCCAAGGTTGACCACCACTCAGGGAATGAATTAAACAGACAACTGGTTCTGAAAAGTGTTGTCCTGTATCATCTGTATATTGTTGAAAAAGTTGTGATAACTGTTCTTTGGTAAAGTTTTTCAAGAAAAAAGATTCTGCTTTGACATTAAAAGGCGAACCACTGCCCATTTCGCCATCCAAAGCTTTGACTTTGTTTTTATATTCCCGAATGTCGCGTAGACCCACAAGTGCTACAGAAGCAGGAAAGCTTTCGGGGCGCATCTGAAAACCATTTCGCAACTGACGGAGAGTAGCTATT
>Ga0316607_1000599_pt1 | contig 12376 bp, 8 predicted proteins | sample MIS2016062E_MG_FD_207674 | JGI IMG/M metagenome (GOLD analysis project Ga0316607, IMG submission 207674) | Microbial mat bacterial communities from Middle Island sinkhole, Lake Huron, Michigan, United States - MIS.2016.062E | ecosystem: Environmental > Aquatic > Freshwater > Lake > Sediment...
CACTGCGCACCCTACGGTTACAGTTGACTAATGACTAATAACTAATAACTAATCAGTCGTACCAACATGATCTATTCTCTCTAATTGCCAGAGGATTTGATTTCCCTCGCGGCGCACCCGCGAAACAACCCAATTTCGCCAAACCCAGTTGTCTCCGCGACTGGTGACAGCACTAGCGTTTACATCCATCAAGTCAGCCAGTTCAGAACTTGTGATCAAATAGCCTTTGGTGGCAACTTCATCGGCTATGTGCAAGGTTTCGATCAGGTTTCGGAGTTCCTGAACCCTCACCTCGCGGGGTAAGTTCTCCAGGTTATCGGCAGTTGAATCCATCATGGCAGCATTGGAGATGAGAAGGTCAGAAGTTATGACATAGGATTCTATCGTTTTGTTACCAGTTGTTTCCGTTTCTTCTAAAACAATTGTGTTTTTCAAGTGTAGGGGCGATGCCCCTGTGCTCGCCCTGGCCCCATCTCCTGTTGCTTTGTGCTGTTGCAGTTCGGGGGTGAGATTATGGGAAAAGCTGCGGGCGATCGCGTCGCATCTATCGTTATAGAAGTCGCCGGAGTGGCCGCGGACGTGTTCCCACTTGATTTGCCGGGAATTCAGCTTGTCTAGCAGGTGCCAGAGGTCTTGGTTGACGACATCTTTGCCGGTCGAGGTTTTCCACCCTTTGTTTTTCCAGCCTTGAATCCATTTGGTGATACCGTTTTTGACGTACTCACTGTCCGTGTAAAGGGTGACTGGCTCGGTTTGACCAGAATTGGCAAAAAATTCCAGCGCAGCGACGGCAGCCTGCATTTCCATGCGGTTATTGGTGCTTTGGGGGTCTGCACCTCCGAGTTCGTGACGGTTGCCATCGGCGAAGCAAACTACTGCGCCCCAGCCGCCGGGGCCTGGGTTGCCGGAACAAGCGCCGTCTGTGTACAAGCTTTTGATTTGAGGAATTGTCATGGGCGGGTTAATCTATTTTTTAGGGGTATGTTGTTTGCGGATGCGATAATTTAAGGGAATTGCGATCGAGCTTAGCTTCTATGAAAAATCCCAACTTAAAAATTAAAAAGGTCTGGCTATTTATTGGTCCGTTTTCTTTGTTAATTTTTAATACTTTCGCCCAAGCACAACCAGTCGTCCCTGCGGCGGACGGTACTGGCACTAATGTTACCCGCACTGACAACCGCTACGATATTCGTGGTGGCCGTTTGTCGGGGGACGGGGCGAATCTTTTTCACAGTTTTCAGAGGTTTGGTCTGAATGAAGGTCAGATTGCTAATTTTCTGACTAATCCGGCTATTCACAATATATTAGGCCGCATTTCTGGCGGGGATGCTTCGCTAATTAATGGTTTAATTACTGTCACTGGTGGCAATTCTAATCTTTTTTTAATTAATCCTGCGGGGATTGTGTTTGGTCCGAATGCGAGCTTGAATGTGCCGGCGGCTTTCACTGCGACTACTGCTACTGGTGTCGGTTTTGGTTCTAATTGGTTTAATGCTACAGGTCTAAATAATTTTAGCACGTTAGTTGGCACGCCTAATGCTTTTTATTTTGGTGCTGCTCAACCGGGAAGTATTGTTAATTCTGGTAATTTGGTTGTGGCACCGGGCCAAAGTTTGGCTTTGTTGGGCGGTACTGTGATTAGTACGGGGAATTTGTCGGCACCGGGAGGAAACATTACTGTTTCTAGTGTGGGAAGTGGAAATGCGATTCGCATTAGTCAACCGGGGCATTTGTTGAGTTTGGAAATTGGAATTGGCGGCAGTTTGGGGAATGCTCAATTGGCTGCAGATCCTGTTTCTTTGCCACAGTTGCTGACTGGTGCTGGTACTTCTCATGCGACGGGTGTTGCTGTTGCGGGTGATGGTACTGTGCGGCTTGTGGGCTCTGGTTTGCAGGTGAATTCTGGGGATGTGGCGATCGCTAGGAGCAATCTTACCCCAATTTCTGATTTACTGGCGGGAAATGCTCGAATATCGGCGGCGAATAATCTCACCTTAGATCGCGTTCAATTATACACAACTGGGAACTTGACTTTGACAGCGGGAGATGCTGTGCGAGTGCGTGACAGTGCGGCGAATCCGTTTTTGGCGAGGGCTGGGGGTAATTTATACCTTCAGGGCGATCGCACTATAGATATTCTCACTCAAAACGCGATCGGTGCTTTGCATCTGGCTCCCCAATTTCAGGCGGGCGGGGCTTTTAGTTTAGTTAGCAATGGCGTGATTTCTGGGGATGCTCACTTTGTTTCTGGAGGCAATTTTTCGATTCGGAATCTGTCAGGAAGGCCGGGAAATTTTGTGAGTTTATTTGACCCGATTATTAGTTCGGAGGGTGATGTTATTTTTGGAGATTATACGGGTGTTTCGCTGAAAGTGGAGGCGAAGGGAAGTATTGTTGCCCAGGATATTACAATTACTGGCCCGGATACTGCTCTCGATATTGGAAATGTTAGTGCGGATTCAGATATTGCTATTTTAACCAGGACTCCGGCTTTAATTTTGCGGGCTGGAGTGATCAATCTGGCAAATACTCCTAATGTTCCTAATGCTCCTACGGATACTTTGGGTGACAATCAAACACCTAATCCTTTAGGTGACGATGCAATATTTAATGCAGCACCTATTTTCGCGAATAATTTGATTGTTGTGGACAATATTTCTGCTGGTGGGCCGGTGATTTTGTCGGCACCGGGAACTGTCGCAACTAGAGATATTAATGGTGGACAAATTCAGATCGAAAGCAAGGAAGGGGGAGTTATAGTTGGTGGCAGATTAACGTCTAGTTCGACAATTAATATTCAGGCTCGTGACAATATTATATTGACAAATGACATTTCCCGTGCTGATGTAAATGGTAATGTTAGTCTGAACAGCAGTGGGGGTAATATAGTCACGGGGGCGATCGATGCTGGGAATTCTGGGGCGATCGAAATCAGAGCTTTTAACAATGTGAATTTTGGGAATTTGCAGGGAACTAAAGTTGATATTGCTAGTAACTCCGGGGCTCTGGGAGTTTTGAGTGATCCTAATTTTATAGTCCCCAATACTTCACCAGTCGATATTACAGCAACTGAAAATATCAGTTTGACAGCTTCTAGGGACTTAACGGTAGGCACTCTCAAGGCTACAACTGTTAATGCTAGCAGCAATACGGGGAGTGTGATCACGGGGGCGATCGCTACTACCGGAGATGTCAGGATTTTAGCCAGACAGCTAATTAACACAGGGGCTGTAACTGTTAATCCTGTTGGGGTAAATCGAACTCCGACAGTCAATATGGATGCCCAAACTAATATTTCTGTGACATCCATCAATGCTCCCGCCGCCAGCATTGCTTTGAAAGCATCCAGCGACTTAAACATCGGGAATTTGCAGGCGGCGACAGTTGATGTCAATAGTGATGGGGGAAATATTGCGATCGGCAATACTACATCAATTGGCAATATTAATTTAAGAGCTTCTGGCAATATAAATACTGGAAATTTGCAGGGATTAGGAGTTGATGTCACTAGCTATTTTGGCACAATTCAAACTGCAAATACCGCCGCGACTGGCAATCTTAATTTAAGAGCTTATGGCAATGTAAATACTGGAAATTTGCAGGGATTAGGAGTTAATGTCAATAGCATCTTTGGCACAATTCAAACTGCCAATACCGCCGCAACTGGCAATATCAATTTAATAGCTCCGACTGTTATTGCCGGAAATTTGCAGGGGGTGGGAGTGAATGTCAGCACTAAGGGGACTCTGGAAATTGCCAACATTAATGCAACAGGAAATGTCAATTTAACCGCTTCTGGCAATGTAAATTCAGGGAATTTGCTAGGAGTTGCAGTTGAGGTTAATAGCAGCAGGGGAACTGTCATCAGTGGCAATATAAGTGCTTCCGAAACTGTCGGAATTTTAGCGGGAAACGCCATCAAAATTGGGCGAATAAATGTCAATCCTGTTGGAGTCGATCGCATTCCGACAGTCACTATTAAGGCTCAAAATGAGATCGGCATTGCATCCATAAATGCTCCGGGCAGTAACGTTAATATAGAAACTCCCGGTTTACTTCGAGTAACTGATGTTTTCAACCAAAACGGCACTCCAGTTAGCATCTCGACTTTTGGCGGAAATCAGCCCGGTTTGATTACTATTCGCCACGGCGGCGGCGATGTGAATCCGCCGATACCTTTTGCGGTGGGAAATGCGACAGTTAACGGAACTAAAGGTGCGATCGCCAGCGATGCTCAGGGTATTATTACTCAGGGGCAATCTTTCATAAATTCCTATACTCAAGGTAATAGTGCGATCGTTACGACTAACCAACTAACGCCAAATAATCCAACTTTGCCAAATAATCCAACTTTTTTAGATAATTCCAATTTGCCAAATATTCCCAATTTACCAACTGCGCCAACATCATTAATTAATATACAACCATTAAATAGAGTGGGACCGCTTTTCCCCTCACCCAACCAACCGTTGACACCAGAACAGCTTCAAAACCAAAACAGGATATCGAGAGATCTAGGAAACACCCCAGAAAGGATTCCCAAAGAAAGAATTCAGTCTCCCAGAGTCATCAGAAATCTGATCGGTTCAAATGCCAGAGATTCAGTCTTTAATTCAACATTTCGCACCAACATCGGCAGAAACTTTGACGGTGGCAAAATATCCGAAGCTTTATCTCTGCTAGACAAATCCTTGAGCGGAGAATTCAGTGAATATTTCGGTAGAAACTTCAGCGAGCAATTGATATCTCAAGAGGAAATCCAAACAAAGTTAGCAGGCATTTCCGCAGAAACAAGCACCCAACCCAGCATAATTTATCTGTTTTCTCGCCCGGAACAATTAGACTTAGTTTTGATCACAGCTTCCGGTGCAGTCGTTTACCAAAAAGTGCCGGAAGCAAACCGAGAACAGCTCATGAAAGTTGTCACTAAATTCAGGGAGGAACTTACCAAACCGGGAGCGCGGAAAACTACCAGTTACCTGCCCTATGCCAAGCAACTTTATCAGTGGATAATTGCCCCTTTAGAACCAACTCTCAAAGAGCGAAAAATTGATACAATCTCCTTCATTGCGGATGCAGGTTTGCGAGGATTTCCCTTTGCTGCTTTGCACGACGGAAAGCAATTTTTGATTGAAAATTACAGTGTCAATCTCATGCCCAGTGTCACTTTAACCGATACTCGCTACATAGATGTCAGGAACGTTCAAGTTTTAGCAATGGGTGCGTCGCTATTTTCTGAATTGGCACCTTTGCCGGCGGTGCCTGCTGAAATCGCATCTATTTCGCGAGATTGGCCGGGAATTAGTTTTTTGAATGATGGTTTTACTTTGGAGAATTTGAGGCGGCAGCGTGAAAGTCGGCCTTTTGGGATTATTCACTTAGCTACTCACGGCGAATTTCGGCCGGGGGCGGCAAATAATTCTTTTATTCAATTCTGGAATAGCCGGCTGCAACTAAATCAATTGCGGGATTTGAGATTGAACAATCCGCAGGTTAATTTGTTAGTATTGAGCGCTTGCCGCACTGCGGTAGGAGATGAGAAAGCGGAGTTGGGTTTTGGGGGATTAGCGGTGCAATCGGGCGTACAAACGGCTGTGGCGAGTTTGTGGTACGTTTCTGATGAAGGTACTTTGGGGTTGATGAGCGAATTTTACCACCAATTGAGAACAGCGCCAATTAAGGCGGCGGCTTTGCGTCAAGCGCAAATTGCAATGTTGCGGGGACAAGTGCGTTTGGAGGGTGGCAGATTGCGGGGTACGAGTCGGGGTGCAGGAGTAGAGTTACCGGAGTCGCTGCAAAAGTTTGCGGATACAAAGTTTGTGCATCCTTATTATTGGTCGGCTTTTGTGATGATTGGTAGTCCTTGGTAATGGGTAATTGGTAATTGGGCATTGGTAATGGGTAATATCGCCCTTTTCGCTACTTTTTGGGCCTAGTGCGCCACCAAACGATCGCAGCCGAGCCCAGGGCGATCGCACAACTCAGCAAAAAGGAAAATACAAACGGATGCAACACCGTTGTTACGGGTGCGGTGGCGGGATTGTTTTTGAGAGTCTCGAAGAATTTGTCAGTGCCGCTAGAAGCTGCGATACCACCGGCTGCTAAACCGACGCCGATCGCCTGAATTGTGCTTTCTAGTCGATCGTCTCGGTTTTTCTCTTGTTGCTCGCTGTTGCGGAGTTCGATTTGGTTGGTGCGATCGCTCCTCGCTTGTTCTATTTCTACTATTCCTCGAATTGAGGCGATCGCCTGTTCGATTAAGCCTGTTCCGTGTCGGAAATATCCTAAGTCGCCCGCAATTTGCGATCGCATATAAGGCGCACTTTTTATACGGAAGCGATTTAATATAGATAGTTCTTCCTCGTCGCTTTCAATCCTAACACATATTTTCTGCAAAAGATCACTATAATTGTAAAGATTTATGGCAATTGTATTGTCAAAATCTTCAAGTTTCCGCAGCAAGCGAGTATAGGTTACAGCTTTGCAGAAGAGTTGCTTTAACTGTTCCTGAAATTCCTGCAATTGGGGGAGAGTTAATACAGTTCCTTGGGCAAACTGCTGCTGCAATATCTCCATATTTTTCTCAATAATCCGGTATTCGCGATCGAGTTCGCGGTAAATCTGGCGGCTGTCTTGAAAAGCTTTGATGATTTTGTTGCGGTGAAATAATAGGTTGAATATTTCCTCTTGGCAAGTGTTAAAATCTGCGTCGGTTTGTTTGTCACAAAGCAGCCAGACAAACAGGTGGCGGTAATTGGCAATATCGCTAATTGAACCGTATTCAAAAATCGGACTACCAAACAGTTTACTCGATCGATAAAATACAGGCGGCGAGTCGCCTTGGAATAAAGCATCGCGACATTTATCGGCGAGGGGTTTGAGGGAATCTAAATTATCTGAAGAGTTTTCGGGAAGCCACGCGGTAATCAGGAGAGTTTGGCCTAAAAAGTTGTCATCGCCGTTGATGAGTAAGACTTGATTTGGGTTGAATTGCTGGATCAAATCGACATCTACATTATCAGCGGTGCCGTCTTCCGGGCAACCTATATTTAAGCAGAAAGCATAGCTGTCTTGAATTTCCAGCGGTTGGGCAAAACCTTCTATGGGCTGATTTATGTTGAATTCTAGTAAGACATTTGGTAACAAATCTTCGCGGTAGCTGGGAGAATTTTGCGGGAAAACTAGATCGGGTGTCACCCTTTCTTCGGTGAAGTTGGCGAGGATTTTGTCGCAGTGTTTCCACAGAGGATTATTGCTGCCCTTACTGTCATTTTGCAGTTGGAAAGCGTATAAATAGACATTGGGGGCAGAAATTTTGTCACTCATGTTATTAGGGCGGTGGCTATGAATTGGGGCGGGGTTTTCTGAGGTTTTCGAGTAACTCTGGATAGCGGTTTGATAGTTTTGGTTCTTGTCCTTCTTTTTTGGTGCGGTCTGGTTTTAGTTTTCTCTCAAATTTATTGATTTCATCTGTTATTTTAGGATAGTTTGCACACCAATTGCCAAGGGTGTCAGCTACTTCCTTGTTGGATGAATCCGCCATCTGGGATATTGTATTGGTGAGATTTGCTAAATCGTCAACCGCCCCGGCTTGTTCAAATACTTCGGGTTTAGTTTCAAAGACTGCTAGGAAGCCGGAAATAAATTGTTCATCTGTCATTGCCTATTTCTCCTTTGATTATGTTGTAGTCAGCCGGGGCGGGTTTTTGGGATTTACGGTGTGGTTTCACAGACAGTAGCGAACCCGCCCCTACAGCAATTATATCTATTTTATGCGATATCAAATCACCAATTTCAACAAATTTGTAGGGGCGGGTTCGCCGAGATTTATGAATCAAAACCAACCAACTAATAAACCCGCCCCCACCCATGCAAAAACCCTTAAGCTTATTGTCCAACTGCACAGAAAGCCGCCCAGTATATGGGAGAGTCATAAGGTTGATAATCCTGTCTGTAACCGCGCCTGTATCTGTCTTGAATTTTCCGTTTGTGTTCGTGACTCAGCAACTTCGATGCTTCCACCCATTCTAGCAAACCTTTGACAGTTAAACTCCGCAGCCATAATTGAGATTCCCGCAAAGCAACAGCCACAGGCGGGCGATTTTCCGCACGAAAAAGCTCGTAAAATTTGATTATTAAAATCGCCGTAGATACGTCATTCACAGCCCACAACGTGCTGAGTATACTCGTCGCCCCGGCATAGAAAAAACCGCTAGTCAATCCGATATACTCATCTGTGGTATTCCTGGCATCGGTTAACCCAGTTTCACAGGCAGAAAGGGCTACTAAACGGCACTTACTTAACTCCAAATCAAAGATTTCTGTCAGAGTCAGGCATTCTACGATGTCGTAGTTTTCGCCTCGGCGGGAACGAATATAACGCTTTTCGTCGGAGGGAACCCCAGGCTGGGCGGGCACGGGGGCACCGCCCCTACCAAGGGGGGGAGTTTCTTCTCCTGTCTCCCCCCTTACCAAGGGGGGATTAAGGGGGGTTACTTTTGCGCCGGCTAGGATTAATGCGGATTTTTCGGGATTGAGAAAGTCGAAGAAGCCGTGACAGGAAAAGTGTGCGATATCGGCATTTTGCAAGCTGGCAATTTGTTGTTTCAATCCTGCTTTGCTGGCGTTTTGCCGACTCAATATTTCGGCGGGATTGAAGGATTTGGCAATGGCTTCGACTTCGATATCGGTGAAGTCTAAATCTTCTGTGGGGTTTTGGATGGCAAAAAATTTGCTGGGTGATGTGTCTTCGACAGTCAGATTTACCCGCTGAGATAATTGCAATAGCTGGCAACTGGGAGTGTATCTCACGCCGCCTGGGAAAAGTTCGAGAAGACATCCAGTTTCTACGGTTTTGTCTGCTTTTTGTCGGCTGCTGGTGAGGGCGTGTAGGGGGAATAGGTGCAAGTATCGGAAGGGAACTAAGATTAATTTTTGGCAGTTTTCGGGGAGGCGAGAAATTATTTCGTCGATGTGCAGAATCTGGGCTAATTTTTCCAGGCGGCTGTCTAGTTGGTTTTTCCAGTTGTCGTATTTTTCCTCGTCTTTGATGTCATCGAGATATTCCTGTTGTAACTCTTGTAATGCTTGCAAGTCTTGAGAGGAAGATTGCCAGATATCCGGTTGAGGAGAGTCGCGGGTAATAATGAAAACTTTAAAGTCGTTGTAGGTAATGTACCATTCTAAAATTGCTTCGTTTTCAGCTAACAGGCTGCGAATTTCTGCAAAACTAATCCGCTGTACTTGGCTGGGGAGGCTGCGGGCTTTGTGAAACAATTCTACTAGGTTTCGGGTTTTGCTGCGTTCGACGTATTCTAGGGCGGCAGTGGAGTTTTCCATTTCTATGCAAACTTCTACCATTGATTGATACAGTTTATTCCATTCTTCAGCTAATTTCTGTCTGTCGGCTTCGCCGCCGATAATGATTTCACTCCGCATTAATTCGACTGTCTCGATGGCAGAGTTAAAGGTATTGTAAGCTTCTGGGAGTTGGGAATTATGCCAGTAGGTAAGTCCGAACAAATACAAAGTGTTAGCATTATTTATAGGAAATGCGTCGCGAGTGTAAACTTCCAAAGATGCCTCATAAGCTGCGATCGCCAATTCCAGATTCTCGGCTTTTTCGCCTCTGATTCTGTAGAGGTAGGCCATCCCCAAATTATTTTGACTCCTTGCCCAGTCTTCGGGAAATGCGTCGGGGGTGTAAACTTCCAAGGATGCCTCACAAGCTGCGATCGCCAATTCCAGATTCTCGGCTTTTTCCCCTCTGATTCTGTAGAGGTACGCCATCCCCAAATTATTTTGACTCCTTGCCCATTCTTCTGGATACGTTTCGCGGGTGACAACAGTTAATCCTATCTCCAGACAAGCAATACCAACATCTAAATTACTTGCCCGACTGCCTTGACGCAAATTATAAAAAGTGACACATAAGCCGTCTAAAAAGTTAGCACAATGGTATGCTTCTTCTGCATCCAAGGTTGCTAGAGTTTCAGTTGCCCACTCTCGCAAATATTGAGCAAAACCATCATCTATTAATTCTAGGTTAGCTTGCAGGATCTCAATTTCTTCCCCGCTGGGGCAATTCAGTAGCGATTCAATCAGATTGAAATAAGCTTGGAGTCGTTGTTCGTCCATATCGAGTAGCGGGGGATTGGGTGAGGGCATTATGATTTAGTAATTATATCATATAGGACTTACGCATGGGGGTTCAGAAACCGGGTTTTTTTACAAAAAGCGCGTTGCAGCCAACAGATTCGGTAAACACATTCGGCTTCGCTTAGTGCTTTGGTCGGAGTGTGTAAGTCTGTCGCTTTTATTTTAACGAAGGGCGATCGCCCTTAACATCAGAATAGACAAACAACATCTAATTTGTTATGTAAAATGAACTTTTTGCGAGTTAAGTTTCCAGCATTCCCGCGCGATTTCCCAATCTTCCTGGGTGTGAATCACCAAAACCCTCACCGCCGAATCAACCGCCGCAATATCTTGATCAACCGGTGACTGTTGATTCTTCTCCCCATCCAGTTTTAAACCCATAAATCCAAAAGCTTCGCAAGCAGCAGCCCGCACAACAGGCGAATTTTCCCCAACTCCCGCCGTAAAAATCAAAGCATCCAACCCTCCCAAACTCGCAAGCATCGCACCAATTCCGGCGCGCAAACGGTGAATGTAAATATCCAAAGCAAGTTGAGCTCTCTGATTACCTTGGGCGATCGCCTGAACAAGCTGCCGCATATCGCTAGACACCCCAGAAATCCCTTTCAAACCAGAATTTCGATTGAGAAGATCATCAAGTTTCTCAGCAGTAAAATCGGATTGTTTTAACAGATGAATGAGAATGCCTGGATCGATCGAACCCGATCGACTTCCCATCATCAAACCTTCCAAAGGCGTAAATCCCATCGTCGTATCAACACTCAAGCCGCCGCGAATAGCCGCCAAAGAACACCCGTTGCCCAAATGACAGCTAATCAACCGCAAATCTGACAAATCTCGACCCAGAATATCGGCGGCCTGACGCGCGCAATATTGATGGCTAATCCCGTGAAAACCGTAGCGGCGAATGCCATTTTCGAGCCATTCGTAGGGACCGGGATAAACAAAGGCGGCGGGCGGCAATTGTGCGTGAAAAGCTGTATCAAAAACTGCTATTTGCGGCACATTTCCGAGGATATTCTCGATCGCCTCGATGCCTTCGAGGTTGACGGGATTGTGTACGGGGGCAAAAACAGATAAACGGGCGATCGCCTCTTTAACATCCGGCGAAATCAACGTACTTTGCTGATATTCTTGCCCGCCGTGTACGACGCGGTGGCCGACAATATCAATCTCGGTTAAATCATTAATGGTTTGAGTTTTTCCCTGCCAAAGAGTCTCCAGCATTCGAGAAATAGCATCTCTGCGAGACTCCGATGCAAATTCTTCCTCAAGCCGATCGCCTGTAGCTGTTTTGACTTGCAACTCTGCTATACCCTGCTGGTAAGCCCAGTCTATTTGAGCTGACCAGAGGGGTTGCGGCGGGCGATCGGGCTGGACATCATTTAACTCGTAAAGACAGCTCTTTAGAGTGCTAGAACCCGCATTTAACACCAATATTTTCATCGCCAACTCAACTCAGGTAAAGGTTTAAATTATCCAAAAATTGTTTGTAGAGCGATCGGCGATTGAGCATTCGGCGATTGAAATCGCTACTATACAAACGAAGTCCACTCAAGCGCGGACTAAGAAAACTTGAGCTACAGCCCAATATATTAAGAAAAATGTCGAAAAGTTAACTATTAATGCAATGTGTAGCTAACAGTTGCATTTTTTTGCTATATCTTCTGTTCAGATTTTCATTTAGTAAATTTTCAGGAGCCGATCGATGTTTACACCAATTTTACTTGCCGTTGCCCCCAGAACAGTAGAATGGAGCCCCACCATTGCTGTGATTATGATTGTTTGCAATATTTTAGCTATTGCTTTCGGCAAATTAACCATCCAGTATCCTAGCACAGGGCCGGCCATGCCCTCATCGAATCTGTTCGGCGGTTTTGGCGTGGGTGCAGTCTTGGGAACCACCGCCTTTGGTCATATTTTGGGAGCAGGTACGATTTTAGGATTGTCTTACATAGGCGCGATTTAAACTGTAGTAGGGTGCTTATGGGCGCACCTTACCTTAGACTGTAGGGTGCGCCCCCGCACCTTACCAGCAATTTCAGGTGCCGGGTAAATTGCGGAGGGTTTCATCCATGTATGATCGATCGCCCAAAACCTCCAGCAGCGGGCCGCGAACATCAAACTTGACAATACTGACAGAAGCTGCTAAGGCACTAATGCGATCGCGATAACGTCCCAAATCAATCCCCAACAGACTACATAAAATAATCCGAAT
>Ga0316607_1000600_pt1 | contig 12369 bp, 5 predicted proteins | sample MIS2016062E_MG_FD_207674 | JGI IMG/M metagenome (GOLD analysis project Ga0316607, IMG submission 207674) | Microbial mat bacterial communities from Middle Island sinkhole, Lake Huron, Michigan, United States - MIS.2016.062E | ecosystem: Environmental > Aquatic > Freshwater > Lake > Sediment...
ATAAGCGAATTTTTCGATCCTACATTGAGGAATGACCATGTTTAGTGACATCTTTCAGCGATTTATTCAAAAACGGCCTGTCGCAACAATGGTGCTTGTTTTGCTGGAAAACTTTTTGAACGCTGACCAACTTGATCGTTGGTTTAATACCGTTCGCCAATCTCAATATACCAAAGACATCTTGTTTTCGTCGATTATTGGTTTAATGCTCAACGTCGTTTGCAACATCCGACCGAGCGTTCATTCCGCGTATCGTGATTCAAAAATTCAAGCTTCTTGACCTGAAGAGAAAAATCAGGGGTTCCGCGCAGCGCGTTGATGGGTCTCCGCCCGGAGCAGGTGGGTACTATAGGAATCCGATCTGAGTTGTGGAAAAGGCAAAATCCCCCCGCCGCTAACGCGGCTTCCCCCCTTTGTAAAAGGGGGGTCAGGGGGGATTTTTCAGCCAACCGCTACCACAACTGATTTAGGAAACCTATACGCCAAAGCCCTCGCCCGTTGGGCGCCTCGACGGACGCACCGGCAGTACAGGCTCCACAAGAACCCTCGAAGAACCTTAAAAGATTACTCCCGTAATCTTTTTGTTTGACATGCTAACAATGTCAATTTCAATCACTCGTCCTGTTGCTCTTGCAGCCAGCAATGCTGCATACATTGCTTTAAAACCAGGGTCAGCCGCCAATAAAGTAAGACCTACTGATCCTGTTGGATTACCGCCAAGTGATCCACTACCCCAAACATCAACATTACCAGAACTATTTGGGTAAATGAGCTGAATGTTAAATCCAATTAATCTATCGGCAAAAGCGTTAGTTGATCCAATAGCCAAAAAACTGGCTAAAGCAACCTGCTTAAGCGCAATCCCAATTTTAACATTTTTCAGACTCTTCATAATTCATCCCCTCTTCAAAAAGTCTGGATGTGGATTAGGGGTTATGTTGGGTTACATTGCGTTAAAAGCAACCCAACGGATGGAGGGCTATTAGAAAGTCAACTCTGTATAGCCTTACTGTGTGTAAGAAAATTCCCACCAGCCACTACTTGGGCCATTAACACCGTTGACCACTGCAAAAACTCGCCAGCGTCCAGGTTGAGCACCCACAAAATCAAAGGTAAAGGACTCAGTACGGATCCCAGTGCGGATTCCATTATAGATCGCTGCCCAACCTAAGCTAGAGTCAAGGTACTCGATCTCGACTGTATAACTCTCTGCCCCCGGTACACCGGTCCATTGCAAGGTAGTAGTGCGAGGATAATGATTGAACACAGTACCGTTCGGTGGTGCGAGTTGCTGCGGTACAGTAGAGCCACCATGAGTGACGGTAATCGGATCCGGTGCCGCCAAACTATTATTCGTTTCATTACTCTCGGTGACATCGTTGAAAGGATCGACAAACGCACCAACGTAGTAAGTACCCGACAGTACGCTATCTGGAACAAATGCTGAGGCATAGCATTCACTCGATGCCCCTGCCGCTAAGGATTGATATTCACACGCCTCCATACTAAGAATATCGCTAGGTGTAATGATTGGATCAGTAGACAGATAAAGGCGTGTACGGAATCGGCCCGCCGCTTGCCCACCTTGATTTTTAACCCCAAAGTGCAATAGCCCGTTCACTATGCCACTACTGTATATCGAAGTCACAACGAGGTCAGGCAATGTGCTATTGCGATTGAAGGTTGCCGTGACCGACTGTGCAGCGGTCATGTTGACCACGCAACTCCCCGTACCACTACACCCCGCGCCACTCCAACCGCCAAAGGTCGAATCTTTACTCGTTGGAGTTGCCGTTAGGGTGACGCTGCCGCTGAAATTAGCGGTACAGGTTGAACTACAGTTGTTGATCCCAGCCGGACTGCTGGCAATGGTTCCGGTTCCTGTGCCAGCTTTGTTCACTGTCAACGGATAGGTCGAACTTGCACCTTGAATGCTCAAGCTAAAAGCACCCGTCTTGCTAGAATCAAAAGTTGTTGCCTCGATGGTGTAAGTTCCAGCACTCAGGGCTTTGGTGGTGCGGGCATTATTTCCGCCACCTGCATCATCATCGGCACCTGGTGTGTTCAATACAGTCCCACCAGTACCATTACCACTCAGTAGAAAGAGGTATGCGTCTGCGGCAGTCGAAGCCAGATTAATTACCATCGTTTGCGGCGCACTGAGGGTAAAAGTATAAAACTTGGCATAACTTCCCGAACGATGCGTCGAAGCGCAACCCGTCGTCCAATTCCCAGATAAGGTTGATCCTATAGCAATGGGAGACTGGCAATTGCTGCTGGTTCCACCATTAAAGGTAGCAATCACTGACTTGGCAGCGGTCATGTTAACGACGCAATTTCCCGTACCGGTACAGCCTGCATTGCCGCCACTCCAACCGCCAAAGGTCGATCCTGTTGAGGGAGAAGCGGTCAAAGTTACATTGGCACCACTACTGAAATTGGCGCTACAGTTTGAGCCACAATTGATTCCTGTCGGGCGACTTGCTACCGTTCCAGCGCCATTGTTTTTGCCAACATTATTAACTGTCAGCGAATAGGAAGCGGGCGCATCATCATCCAGAATGATGGACAAAATGGCGGAGAGATAAGTTGAAAGAGGGGCAGGGGGTGGGGGTGGGGGTGGGGGAGTAAATGTCCAACCTATATCCGCAAGAATACCTCTTGCGACAGGACCTGGATCGTGGATAGCTTCGCCACTGGCAAAAGAATGCGTCATTAAAGCATTATCCGTGCCGTTATAACTTTCCGCCAAATGAGAGTAGCTACTCCCTAGTGCCCATTTACTTGGTGCGTGAAGAGGAACATTGACTCCACCATTAGCTCTTCTTGCTAAAACGCCATTGAAGAAGATATTTCCACCAGTGAGTTGGTTTGCTAACTCTACAGAAGGATTAGTAAAACTAATAAGCTTTTCACCAGTGCCATTTTCGGTCAGTCGGTCATAAATTTCAATTCCATTCCATCCTCCTTCACCTCCTGAGACACTTAGAGCACCTGCGAAACCCAATGGATGAGCAATCTCATGCAGTACGACACTCGCAAAATCATACGGAAAGCCCCCCAGCTGATTTCTGGGGGGCTTTCCATCAGTCCCAAAATACCAATCATAATTTCTATTATACGCAATGTGCATGTCTGCTACCCCTGGGGCTAAATCTCTTCCTGCCAGTGCATTAGCCAAAGTAGAAGGATAAAAAGTATCACGTTGTGGGGCATTTTCAAAATTCCTATGAAAACCCAAAGAGCCTGCATGGCCTAAAGTGGAAGGACTAGGTTTACCATCATTATCCACGATAACTGATGCCCAGCAGGCATCAATAGTGATGGGTACAGTACTATTTAGCAGCGATGACCAAATTCTCACGGCATAATCAAAAGCAGCTCTAGGTTCATTGGGCCATTCTACACAGGTATCACCATATATTCCCTGACCAGCAGGTAAGTAATTTATATTTGTTGTTACTACCTCAGACACATCGGTTTCGAATTGTTTTTTTATCTCAGCAGGTGGTGGGATTCTGAGAAAAGATATAGATGGATCTGCTACCAACTCAACTGGCCTACCGATATTCGGTATAAAATCTCCATGGGAAATCCCGATATTATCGATAGTTGTGACGTAAGCCTGTTGACTAAAAGCATCAATTGGCAGACTCATAATTGTTAAGAAAATACCTATGAGCTTGGCTAGTTGTATAAATGTAATTAGACACAACGAGTTATCCAATGCCCTAAAAACCTTAAACAACAGAGCATCGCCTGTCTTCAACTGGTCACGGATGTTCTCGTATCTCATGGCAACCTCACGATAGCGATCATAATTTTTCATCGCTTGATGGAATTTTGTAAGTAGTTTATGCAAAAAAAAAAAAAAATAGTCAAGAAGTTTTTGAAATTTTTTCTGTCCAAGAACACTGAGCTATTGGCAAATTATTTGCTTTAAAAATTCATTTTTACACAGAAGACGGATTATTAACTCAGCAGTGGGTAGTAAATACTACACACTACCGACGCTAATTTCGGCCAAATCGTCATAAAAAATTGACAATCGATTAGTGTTTATCTACTTATTCCATCAGTGAGATAATAATAAACAGCGTTCAAAACGTAGCGACGAGAAGGGAAAGTTTGCGAATGCGATGGGATTGCCCTGATTTTTGCGGTAAAAGCACAAGGCGGCCTTCGGGTCGCTTTTTTTATCCGGTTCAGGTTAGCGGCGGTACAAGAACCCCTCGCTCGCCAGCGGGAGAGGGGCCGGGGTGAGGGGTTCTTTTCAAAGGGTTAGTTCACGAGAGACGGTATAAAAACGCCTCTTAAACCCGGCTCGCTAGTAAGCGTTCACCTCCCCCCTTTGAAAAAGGGGGGCCGGGGGGGATTTCGCAGGGGCGGCAGGGTCCAAATCCCCCCTAACCCCCCTTTGCTAAAGGGGGGGACTGAATGGTTGCGTCGATTGTATTGAATCGTATCCCGCTAGGACCTTTTCCTCAAGCGTAGCTGAAAATTTTTAGTGTCTATCACAAAAAAACCGCCCCGGTTTTGCCAAGGGCGGTTGATTAAGTCTGGTCCGTCGATTAGGTTAGATTGCCACGAAGATGGCAACCCCATCTACACGGCTAATTAGCCTGTACATGGAAATAAGTCGCTGTACAGGGAGATGAATCTGAGAACCAAACCTTAACGGTTTTCCCAGCCAACATTGCAGCGAGCATGGCAGCATAGGTCGCTTTAACATTTTCTGCTACTCCAGGACGCCCTGCACCTCCATTCCACACTAAGTTTGCAGTACCAGTACATCCTGCAGGATTTGCTACTGAAAGACTAAAAGCCACAAATTCAGGAAGGTAAGTCGTTTCAATTCTAGTGATCCTTGCTGTATACGGGCCACTAGCATAAGCTGTAGAAGTAAACAACAACGTGCTAACGACTAGCGCAATCCCAATTTTAACATTTTTCAGACTCTTCATAATTCATCTCCTCTTCAAAAAGGCTGGATGTGGATTAGGGGTTATGTTGGGTTATGTTGGGTTATGTTGGGTTATGTTGGGCAGCCCTTTTAAGGTGATCAAAAACTTATTGTATAATAAGCGAATTTTTCGATCCTACATTGAGGAATGACCATGTTTAGTGACATCTTTCAGCGATTTATTCAAAAACGGCCTGTCGCAACAATGGTGCTTGTTTTGCTGGAAAACTTTTTGAACGCTGACCAACTTGATCGTTGGTTTAATACCGTTCGCCAATCTCAATATACCAAAGACATCTTGTTTTCGTCGATTATTGGTTTAATGCTCAACGTCGTTTGCAACATCCGACCGAGCGTTCATTCCGCGTATCGTGATTCAAAAATTCAAGCTTCTTGACCTGAAGAGAAAAATCAGGGGTTCCGCGCAGCGCGTTGATGGGTCTCCGCCCGGAGCAGGTGGGTACTATAGGAATCCGATCTGAGTTGTGGAAAAGGCAAAATCCCCCCGCCGCTAACGCGGCTTCCCCCCTTTGTAAAAGGGGGGTCAGGGGGGATTTTTCAGCCAACCGCTACCACAACTGATTTAGGAAACCTATACGCCAAAGCCCTCGCCCGTTGGGCGCCTCGACGGACGCACCGGCAGTACAGGCTCCACAAGAACCCTCGAAGAACCTTAAAAGATTACTCCCGTAATCTTTTTGTTTGACATGCTAACAATGTCAATTTCAATCACTCGTCCTGTTGCTCTTGCAGCCAGCAATGCTGCATACATTGCTTTAAAACCAGGGTCAGCCGCCAATAAAGTAAGACCTACTGATCCTGTTGGATTACCGCCAAGTGATCCACTACCCCAAACATCAACATTACCAGAACTATTTGGGTAAATGAGCTGAATGTTAAATCCAATTAATCTATCGGCAAAAGCGTTAGTTGATCCAATAGCCAAAAAACTGGCTAAAGCAACCTGCTTAAGCGCAATCCCAATTTTAACATTTTTCAGACTCTTCATAATTCATCCCCTCTTCAAAAAGTCTGGATGTGGATTAGGGGTTATGTTGGGTTACATTGCGTTAAAAGCAACCCAACGGATGGAGGGCTATTAGAAAGTCAACTCTGTATAGCCTTACTGTGTGTAAGAAAATTCCCACCAGCCACTACTTGGGCCATTAACACCGTTGACCACTGCAAAAACTCGCCAGCGTCCAGGTTGAGCACCCACAAAATCAAAGGTAAAGGACTCAGTACGGATCCCAGTGCGGATTCCATTATAGATCGCTGCCCAACCTAAGCTAGAGTCAAGGTACTCGATCTCGACTGTATAACTCTCTGCCCCCGGTACACCGGTCCATTGCAAGGTAGTAGTGCGAGGATAATGATTGAACACAGTACCGTTCGGTGGTGCGAGTTGCTGCGGTACAGTAGAGCCACCATGAGTGACGGTAATCGGATCCGGTGCCGCCAAACTATTATTCGTTTCATTACTCTCGGTGACATCGTTGAAAGGATCGACAAACGCACCAACGTAGTAAGTACCCGACAGTACGCTATCTGGAACAAATGCTGAGGCATAGCATTCACTCGATGCCCCTGCCGCTAAGGATTGATATTCACACGCCTCCATACTAAGAATATCGCTAGGTGTAATGATTGGATCAGTAGACAGATAAAGGCGTGTACGGAATCGGCCCGCCGCTTGCCCACCTTGATTTTTAACCCCAAAGTGCAATAGCCCGTTCACTATGCCACTACTGTATATCGAAGTCACAACGAGGTCAGGCAATGTGCTATTGCGATTGAAGGTTGCCGTGACCGACTGTGCAGCGGTCATGTTGACCACGCAACTCCCCGTACCACTACACCCCGCGCCACTCCAACCGCCAAAGGTCGAATCTTTACTCGTTGGAGTTGCCGTTAGGGTGACGCTGCCGCTGAAATTAGCGGTACAGGTTGAACTACAGTTGTTGATCCCAGCCGGACTGCTGGCAATGGTTCCGGTTCCTGTGCCAGCTTTGTTCACTGTCAACGGATAGGTCGAACTTGCACCTTGAATGCTCAAGCTAAAAGCACCCGTCTTGCTAGAATCAAAAGTTGTTGCCTCGATGGTGTAAGTTCCAGCACTCAGGGCTTTGGTGGTGCGGGCATTATTTCCGCCACCTGCATCATCATCGGCACCTGGTGTGTTCAATACAGTCCCACCAGTACCATTACCACTCAGTAGAAAGAGGTATGCGTCTGCGGCAGTCGAAGCCAGATTAATTACCATCGTTTGCGGCGCACTGAGGGTAAAAGTATAAAACTTGGCATAACTTCCCGAACGATGCGTCGAAGCGCAACCCGTCGTCCAATTCCCAGATAAGGTTGATCCTATAGCAATGGGAGACTGGCAATTGCTGCTGGTTCCACCATTAAAGGTAGCAATCACTGACTTGGCAGCGGTCATGTTAACGACGCAATTTCCCGTACCGGTACAGCCTGCATTGCCGCCACTCCAACCGCCAAAGGTCGATCCTGTTGAGGGAGAAGCGGTCAAAGTTACATTGGCACCACTACTGAAATTGGCGCTACAGTTTGAGCCACAATTGATTCCTGTCGGGCGACTTGCTACCGTTCCAGCGCCATTGTTTTTGCCAACATTATTAACTGTCAGCGAATAGGAAGCGGGCGCATCATCATCCAGAATGATGGACAAAATGGCGGAGAGATAAGTTGAAAGAGGGGCAGGGGGTGGGGGTGGGGGTGGGGGAGTAAATGTCCAACCTATATCCGCAAGAATACCTCTTGCGACAGGACCTGGATCGTGGATAGCTTCGCCACTGGCAAAAGAATGCGTCATTAAAGCATTATCCGTGCCGTTATAACTTTCCGCCAAATGAGAGTAGCTACTCCCTAGTGCCCATTTACTTGGTGCGTGAAGAGGAACATTGACTCCACCATTAGCTCTTCTTGCTAAAACGCCATTGAAGAAGATATTTCCACCAGTGAGTTGGTTTGCTAACTCTACAGAAGGATTAGTAAAACTAATAAGCTTTTCACCAGTGCCATTTTCGGTCAGTCGGTCATAAATTTCAATTCCATTCCATCCTCCTTCACCTCCTGAGACACTTAGAGCACCTGCGAAACCCAATGGATGAGCAATCTCATGCAGTACGACACTCGCAAAATCATACGGAAAGCCCCCCAGCTGATTTCTGGGGGGCTTTCCATCAGTCCCAAAATACCAATCATAATTTCTATTATACGCAATGTGCATGTCTGCTACCCCTGGGGCTAAATCTCTTCCTGCCAGTGCATTAGCCAAAGTAGAAGGATAAAAAGTATCACGTTGTGGGGCATTTTCAAAATTCCTATGAAAACCCAAAGAGCCTGCATGGCCTAAAGTGGAAGGACTAGGTTTACCATCATTATCCACGATAACTGATGCCCAGCAGGCATCAATAGTGATGGGTACAGTACTATTTAGCAGCGATGACCAAATTCTCACGGCATAATCAAAAGCAGCTCTAGGTTCATTGGGCCATTCTACACAGGTATCACCATATATTCCCTGACCAGCAGGTAAGTAATTTATATTTGTTGTTACTACCTCAGACACATCGGTTTCGAATTGTTTTTTTATCTCAGCAGGTGGTGGGATTCTGAGAAAAGATATAGATGGATCTGCTACCAACTCAACTGGCCTACCGATATTCGGTATAAAATCTCCATGGGAAATCCCGATATTATCGATAGTTGTGACGTAAGCCTGTTGACTAAAAGCATCAATTGGCAGACTCATAATTGTTAAGAAAATACCTATGAGCTTGGCTAGTTGTATAAATGTAATTAGACACAACGAGTTATCCAATGCCCTAAAAACCTTAAACAACAGAGCATCGCCTGTCTTCAACTGGTCACGGATGTTCTCGTATCTCATGGCAACCTCACGATAGCGATCATAATTTTTCATCGCTTGATGGAATTTTGTAAGTAGTTTATGCAAAAAAAAAAAAAAATAGTCAAGAAGTTTTTGAAATTTTTTCTGTCCAAGAACACTGAGCTATTGGCAAATTATTTGCTTTAAAAATTCATTTTTACACAGAAGACGGATTATTAACTCAGCAGTGGGTAGTAAATACTACACACTACCGACGCTAATTTCGGCCAAATCGTCATAAAAAATTGACAATCGATTAGTGTTTATCTACTTATTCCATCAGTGAGATAATAATAAACAGCGTTCAAAACGTAGCGACGAGAAGGGAAAGTTTGCGAATGCGATGGGATTGCCCTGATTTTTGCGGTAAAAGCACAAGGCGGCCTTCGGGTCGCTTTTTTTATCCGGTTCAGGTTAGCGGCGGTACAAGAACCCCTCGCTCGCCAGCGGGAGAGGGGCCGGGGTGAGGGGTTCTTTTCAAAGGGTTAGTTCACGAGAGACGGTATAAAAACGCCTCTTAAACCCGGCTCGCTAGTAAGCGTTCACCTCCCCCCTTTGAAAAAGGGGGGCCGGGGGGGATTTCGCAGGGGCGGCAGGGTCCAAATCCCCCCTAACCCCCCTTTGCTAAAGGGGGGGACTGAATGGTTACGCTCGCTATTGGCTCATCCCAGAAGCAATAGCGATTCTTGCCGGTCTGCTTGGCTTGGTACATGGCCTGATCGGCGTAGCGCAACAGCCCGTCCGGGTCGTCGGTGCCCGATCCGGGACAGAGGCAGACCCCGATGCTCACGCCCACCGTGACCGTTTCCGCGCCCAACCGGATCGGCTGGCGCAGGCTGTCGAGAATCCGGTTCAGAATCACCTCACACTCCTGAATCTGGGCCAGTTCCAACAGCAGCACGACAAATTCATCGCCGCCCATCCGGGCTACGGTATCCATCTCACGAACCGCCTGTTCCAAGCGGCGGGCGATTTCGATCAACAAGGCATCCCCCGCGTCGTGGCCGTACTGATCATTGACCGGCTTGAAACCGTCCAGATCCAGATAACCCACGGCCAACCGTTTGCCATTGCGCTTGACCTGGGCAATCGCCTGCTGCATCCGATCCGCCAGCAACAAGCGGTTGGGCAAACCGGTTAGTGCGTCGAAATGAGCCAGCCGATCCAGTTCCCGCTCGTGCTGTTTGAGCGGGGTAATGTCGGTGGCGATACCAATGTATTGCTGCGCCAGACCCTGATCATCCCGGACCGCCGACAGGGTTAGCAGTGTCGGATAAAACTCGCCGTTCTTGCGCCGGTTCCACACTTCCCCTTTCCAGTAACCGTCCCGCGCCATGGCCTGCCACAACGCCGCATAAAACTCCGGTTTACGCAGGCTGGGCTTGAGTCCGGTGCCCCGATCCGACACCTCGGCAGGGGTGTAGCAGGTCATCCAGCCGGCGCACTGGATACTTTTCGTCAGCAAATCCTTACGGGCGTAGCCGGTCATGGCGCAAAACGCCGGATTCACGTCCAGGATAAAACCGCCAACATTGATGATCACGATGCTTTCATGGGTATTAGCGAACACCCCGGCCAGCAGGCGCAATTGTTCCTCGGCCTGTTTACGCTCGCTGATGTCGGTGTGGGTACCGACCACCCGTAGCGGCTGATGATCCGCCGTCCACGCAAACACCATGCCCCGGTCAAGAATCCACTTGTAGCGGCCATCCTTGCACCGCATCCGGTACTCACTGCGGTACACCGGTGCTTCCCCGTTGAAATGGCGTTGCAACTCGTGCAGACAATCGGCCAGATCGTCAGGATGCACCCGGCGTTTCCATTCATCGAGGCTATTGCCGATCTCCCGGTCATCGTAGCCGAGCATGGCTTTCCACTGCGGCGAAAAAAACACGTCATTGGTCACGACGTTCCAGTCCCAGACCCCTTGGCCGGCACCATCCAGCGCCAGATACCAGCGTTGTTCGCTCTCACGCAGCGCCAGTTCCGCCAGTTTGCGGGCGGTGATGTCCTGCAACAGGACCACGAAATGATCAATGTTCCCATCCGGCTTGCGTAGGCCACGAATGGACAGCACGGTATAAACGATACTGCCGTCCTTGCGGATGAAGCGTTTGTCCAGCGTGTAACCGTCGATTTCGCCGTTCAGCACCCGGTAATACTGGGTCACGTCCGCCGCCAGATCGTCGGGATGGGTCATCTCCGCCCAGGTCATCCGGCCCAGTTCCTCGCGGGAATAGCCCAGCATGGCGCACAGATAATCGTTGTACTGAATCCAGCCTTTGGTCGATGACGTTGTTGCCATGCCAATCAGGCCCAGCTCGAAATAGCTGCGGAATTGCGCCTCGCTGTACGCCAATGCCTCCTGAATCCGCTTGCGTTCGGTAATGTCCTGCTTGATCGCCACGAAATGATAAATAGTGCCCCGGCTATCCATGACCGGGGTGATGGTCAGTTCTTCATCATAAAAACTGCCGTTCTTGCGCCGGTTGATCAGTTCGCCATGCCACACCTGGCCGGCAAGAATGGTTTGCCACATCGATTCATACAGGGTTGCCGGGGTCCGTCCCGACTTGATCAGTTCCTGCGGTTGATGACCGAGCGCCTCGGCGAGGGTGTAGCCGGTCAGTTGGGTGAACGCCGGATTGGCCCACTCGATCTGCGCTTTGTGATCGGTGATGACAATGCCATTAACGGCCGCGTTGAGGGCCTCGTCCAGCAACCGCAACCGGGCTTCCAACTGGCCCCGCGCCAGAGCGTAGCGAATGGCCCGACCGAGGGCATCATGATCGAAACTGCCCTTGATCAGATAATCCTGAGCGCCGGCACCCAGCGCCTGCAAAGCGAAGTCGGCGTCATCGTGGCCGGTCAGCACGACCATCGAGGCATTCGGCAACGCCGTGCGCAACGTAGCCACGGTCGACAAGCCGGTGGAATCGGGCAATGACAAATCCAGCAACACCACGTCGGCCTTGAAGTGCTGCGTCCGCGCCAAAGCCTCGGCCAGACTCCTGGCCCAGACTAGCCGATCCGCATCGCCGTCATGGATGCCCGCCCGGCGCAAGTGAACGCGAACTAGCCCGGCATCACCGGGATCGTCCTCGACCAGCAGGATGCGGGGCAATTCGCCGGGATTCACCGCCTGATCTCCGGCAGCCGCACCACGCCAAACCAGTAGTGTTCCAGGCCCTTCACGGTGGCAGCCAGTTCAGCCAGTCCCACCGGCTTAACGACGTAGCCGGCGGCGCCCAACTGGTAGGAGGCTACGACGTCACGCTCAACGTCGGAGGTGGTCAGCATGACCGTCGGGATGTCGCGGAATTGAGGTTCTTGCTTGATCGCGGCCAGAAATTCGCGGCCATCCATGCGCGGCATATTCAAATCCAGCAGGATCAAATCCGGGTGCGGTGCGGTGCGAAAGCAGTCACCTTCCCGGCGCAGAAACTCGAGCGCCTCGATGCCATCGTTGACCCAGCGCAGATCAATAGCCGTC
>Ga0316607_1000601_pt1 | contig 12351 bp, 11 predicted proteins | sample MIS2016062E_MG_FD_207674 | JGI IMG/M metagenome (GOLD analysis project Ga0316607, IMG submission 207674) | Microbial mat bacterial communities from Middle Island sinkhole, Lake Huron, Michigan, United States - MIS.2016.062E | ecosystem: Environmental > Aquatic > Freshwater > Lake > Sediment...
TGGGGTTGATTTTTTGTCTGCTCGTAGCCTAAACTTTAGCAGAATGTGCGGGCGCTTTCACCGGCTCCGACTGTGCTTCGATGGAAAAATTTGAGAGCCGACTGGGCCTCGATTGGATGCCAAATTAGTCTAGCTTGCTTTGGAGTCACGCACATTCAATAGTGTGCTTCCTTTGAGTTCCAGGTCGAGCGCTGTCTTTAACGCAAAAAATCTCAAATTTGGTTAAATGTTTTTAAAAGGAGAAAAAAAATTTTGGGGTTTTTTTGAGGGTTAGCCCTTGCTTTTTTTGGCTCTTGACTGTATAATTAAATAATGGGACTCTGACTACTTATACCTAAAAATGTCAATATTCCCATTATCTAATGGTATCATACAAATATCAAGAAGTCAATCCCCAAACCCGAAAAATTGGGCCGTTTTTTTTTCTACCTGGGTAAAATTTTGGAGGTAAATCACCGAAAAAACCGACCGCCGGGACAACTACCGAGAATTAGCTTGCTTGCTCTCTAGCAGACTCAGTAATTTTGCTGGCAACATTTGGCTGGCCGCCTAATTTTTGGAAGTAAAGGGGGCCGACTGTGACTAAGAATATTGTATAACCAACCGCTTGCAAAAGATACAGTCGCTCTCTGTAGCCAAATAGTGCTTTGAGGAGGATTCCGGGAAAATGGCGATCGGGCAAAATTGCCGCTGCATTCCAGACCATCGGGCCTAAAATACAGGAGTGGAGTTGTGAAGTGCGATCGAAATAAACACAAATCCCTGCATACTTGCTATCTGTCTGGGACAAAATGGCCGCCGCTTGGTCAAAATGTTTGAGTGCAGATACTGCTAAACCGGCGACAATTAGCAGCAACAAAATCCCCATAAACTTGAAAAACTGGCGGAACTCAATTTTGACACCCCACTTGAAGATTAGCGCGCCAATGATTGCAGCCCCAAGCAAACCGCCCAAAGCACCTAAAGCCGGAGTGAAACCTTGTTGAAATTGAGCGCTGACAAATATAACGGTTTCAAAACCTTCGCGAAGTACGGCGATAAAAATTAAGCCGAATACGCCCCAGCCAGCATTAGTATTTTCTTTCAAAGCTGCTGTAACTGCTCCTTCCACTTCAGCTTTGAGAAAGCGCGCTTGCTGAGTCATCCAAATTAGCATCCAGCTTAGCATTACTATGGCGACAATTCCCAGAGAACCTTCGAGCAATTGCTTAATTACTGGTGCGTAAGGCTGATTTGATGTTGAGAGTGCATGGAGCAACTGATTGAATAATGCACCTACACAAGCGCTAGCAGCAATGCCGGCTCCGATACCTGTATAAACCCAAGAATTGAGGTGACTTTGCTCTGCTTTTTTTTAGCAAGCTAGCACAATTCCTACGACTAAGGCGGCTTCTACGCCTTCGCGGAGGGTGATGACAAAAGTTGGGATGGCTTCAGTAATGTTCATTTTTTGATAACTGCTAATTTGTGGTTAGTCCTGAGTCCTTTTATTATTGAACCGCGAAGGCGCGAAGGACGCGAAGGAAGAGAAAGAAGAAAAGGATTAGGTACTCTTAATGCGGTTCGGAAGTAACTAAGGACTAAGGACTAATGACTAACTCAACTATAGTCCCGCAGCATTTTTTTGAGTTCTACTTGGTGCAATTCTTCTTGTCCAATGAGAGTGCGGGTGTATTCTTCCAAATAAACGCTGGCATCTGTCACGACTTCAAGTAATGATTTGTACTTGTCGAGGGCTTTTTTCTCGTGATTTAAGCTTTCTTCTAACAAGTCTTTGATGGAGTGTTTGTAGGTTTCTTCGATGGGGGCAATTTTCTGGCTGGGATGTCCCTCTAAACCTGTTAAAATTTCTCCGGCTTGTTGGGCGTGGAGTAGGGATTCGGTTGCTTGTGCTTGAAAAAACTGCACGATGGGAATCCGGTTTGGTCCTGTCACCATGAGTGCATAGTGGGTGTAGCGCACGACTCCTGCTAGTTCCCATTCCATGATGGTGCATAGCAGTTCTTGGGTTTTTTTCTCGTCGAGTTCTTTCATGTGTTGTTTGAGAGGTAGAATGCTTTACAGGGTGGTATTTATAATATCACATTTCAGTGAACAAGCAAAAGTAAGGTGCATAATGTACACATTACGGGACAGATGTTGTAGGTGAGTTAGGGGTTAACTTCTAAGGTTCCAGTGGGAGCAAATACTACTGTCAATTTAGCGACGGGTGCTGGACTGTTGCTGCTAGTCTCGGCAGATTTGAGTAGATTTGGTAAAGGAGTTTCTTGGATGTAATCCTTGGCTGGTTGATTGAGGGGAGCGAAATTGCCGATCGCCCCATCTTGACTAACACCCACCCGATAGACTAGATTTTGATTGAAGGTGGGGCTAGTTTGCCAAGTCTGATTTATGCGATCGTACACTTTTAGAGCTAACTCATCTAGTTTAGTGCGATCGGTAATTTCTGCTGTCTGATTTGTGCCATCCACCGCCTGAACTTCCTGCTGAGCTGCTGATACAGGTACTGCTTGGACAGTCTTATCTGTAGGGCTACTCGCAATAGCTGTTTCAGTAGAGGTATTAGTGAAAGGTACAACCTCTGGAAACTTGTCATGGAGTTGTTTTTGGCTGTCAACAGCTAAATTGGAATTATTTGCAGATGCAGATGCGCTGCTATTGGTGGCTGTTGGTTTCGCGGGTTTATTAGCAACAGCATTAGCGGAATTTTCCCCTTCAATTGTCAAAGACTTGACGTGGGAACCGAGGAACTTTTCTTTTTGGCTAACGCGCCACATGGCGATGGGATAAGTCACAAAGAAAAGAGTCAAAACTCCCATACTAATCCAAACTATTTTGTGCATCTCCCTGGCTGGGAGCGGCTTATTTTTTGTTTCCATTGATAACAAACCTCGCATTACTTAAGTTAACGGCAAATAGGGGAAAAGAGGATGCCAACACATAGCTGTGGCTGCAACTAACAAAGCAAACATCCAGAAAAATATGGTGCGGCTTTTAATGTTCTTATTTTTCCAGAGAGTATGGAGAATTGGCCAACTAATCAGCCAACCCACAAGCAACATAGTTTCTTTGCCTGTGTAACTGCCGATATTTCCCCACAAGTCGCTATCAGTCTTGCTTCCGGGAATCCAAGTACCGAGATTCCAAACAATTTTTTCTGTGGCTTTAGATGTGTCTGACAAATGGTGAGTCACCATCATGGTAAAACAACCAATTGCTGCACTAATTACTGCTGCAGCAGCAGGCCCGGAAACGCTAGGCGCTGTTTCGGAGCCTTCAGCTAAACCGCTGGGAAAGTGTTTTAATTTATGCCATAATTTTCCGTAGAAAGGTTCATTTTCCGCATGATTTTGGCGGGATAATTGTCGAGTCATTTCACAAATCTCCTAAATTTGGGCATCGGTAATTAGCCAGTGCTAATATTTTAAAATAACTATTAAATGCTGACTACAAGGCTTGAATTTTAGCAACACCAAGTCCGCTCACCATGCCGCCCATTGCAAAAAACATGATTGCCATCAAAGCCACGCAGGTAGCTGTTAAAACTGGGCGATTTTGCTTCTCTAAAATTGAGTCGCCATAGTTCCACAAAATCCACGTACAAGCTACAGTTAAAGGCAATGTAAACAGCACGCTAAATTCGTGATATTCCATCAAAACGTACTGCCCTAAAGGTGAGTTTTCTTTCAGCAAAGCCCTAGCTCCGCCGAAATTTATGCCTGCTCGATACCGCATATAAGCCCAGTTACCAGTAGCAATGGCCAAAAAACTCAAAATAGTTGACCAAAAGGCTAAGGTTCGCATTTGTGGCAAGATTTTACCGGCACCCCGCAGCAAGGGAAATGCCAAATGTCCTGTATAAACCATTACCAGTAAGGCGCACATTGCACCCATGCCGTGAATTGTTCCCATCCACCGTTGCCAAGGGCTCGGATGCAGTAGGTTAACTAGAGGTAAAAACAGAAATAAACCAGCGGATAAAAAGCTCAGCCCGTAGATGGAAACTTGAGCAATATCTAGTTGTCTGGGAAATTCCGATGTAGCTAAATCTGTAGTTGAGTCTTGTTTTGAGTGTTGTACCACTGCTGGGTCTCCTTGAGTTGGGATGATGCAGGAAGTTATTTGAGAATATTTGCATTAGTAGCTAGAGTCTTTTGAGAAAACAACCTATATTACCAGAGCCGATCGCCCATTAGCCCGATCGACAACTGCTAAATTATTGCTCGCTTCAGACCTAGTACCCAGAATATTTGGCTTTTGAGGTCAGGAATAGCCCATAATCTTGCTTTAACTAGGTATTTAGCTATTTTGCTGCTTTTGTTAGTGCTAATAACTTAATAGTAGTTATTCTCAATAACTGAGCATAAAACTAATTAGGAGGTTTCAGTTGTTTCTTTATATTTTCTTAATATTTATGTCAGAGCTTCGACTAGGGCTAGATTTTGCTGTTGAGTCCGTAAAACTAGGGGAGATTGGAGATTGGAATAATTGACATCGGCGATCGCTCTTTTCCGAACTCGATCGCCTGAGAATCGCGGCTTATGGAAAAATAAGAGACCTGGTGATGGTCTTGTTTGAGCCCTTGCTCAGTTAATTCTTCAGAATTATTTAATTTAAAGGTAAAATCCTCCCTCGTCTGGCTGTAAAGCCCGAATCTATGGGAAATAGCCGATCGCCCGTCACAAGTCCCCAGGGCGATCGCCCGCAGAAATACCCCTATAGGGGATTGTAAAGTTTTGTAAAAAACAGTTGACTAAAGGGTTGGAAGTTCTCGCGTTTAGGATACATCAATGCACATACCTGATGGTTTTCTTTCACCGCCCGTAGTGTTAATCTGTAGGGTGCGTCGCTGCGAAATATTGGATAAAACTTGCAGATTGTGGAGGGCGACGCACCTTACACGGGCGATAGCTTGCATTGTGTACCACATATACATGGAATATGCTGTAACTCTTGTGGGATGGGCATCTTGCCCGTCCCATCAATTAATGAAAAGGATTTTTGCAAGAGGTCTATTATTCTTGCAACCTTTTGGCTATAGCAGCTTGTTGTTCTAATAATTCTTCTAAAAATTTACTGAGGCTAGAAGAGAGTTTTTTGAAAATAACTGGAGCGTATGGGACTCCTGCCCCACCCTCCTCATAACCATAAACGGGTGGATCGTCGCCCTCGGAAGCTGTGAAAAACCAAAATACATAACCTTGATGCATCAAAAATACGAATGCGTCTTTTGGAAGTGGTTCAGGAAACTCATTCCTCTCCAAAAGTTCTTCAGCTCCTTCTCGAAGTTCTGAAAGATCGTCATAAGAATAGTTAGAACCTTGAAGAAGTCCTCCGGCGCAAACGCCTCCCCACAGTAGAAACTCTTTATAAGCCATAGGAATAATTAGCCCATATTGTCGTTCAAGGGAGTAGATTTGTTCCTCCCTACAGGGCAATAATTTGTATGGAAATAAATGCTGTAACTCTGCAAACCGTGCTTTAAATTTCTCAAGATACATAATTTTTATCAACTTTGGTAAATTCTCCACAATCCTAGCTAGCTTGATTATCGCAAGCTTAAATCATTTATAGCATTTCTCAGATAGATGAGGTATGTAATAAGGCTTGAAAGTCCCGATATTCAGGGAATATCGTGCACCTCATCTTTTTAAGAAAGGCTATATGTAAAAGCATTGTACTTGTATAACAAAGGTGCGACTCGTTTAACCTAAAATAAGCTGAAAGGCTTATGGGACGGTTAGCCCAGTTGATAAGAATGGTGATAACTGATTACATTTGGAGGTGAACCGCCGTGCGGTAAGTCCTTCCCCTCAAGTGCAGAGGTGAAAGCATAACCCCTAGTTGGATGGATAGCAACCATTAAACTAAAGCGGGGTTAAAAGGCAGAACTACTAGAAGCCAAATCCGGTAACTGTCGAGCCAGAGTCCATGCGTAGCGTAAGCAAAGATGTGTTTGAACCATCGTGATGCAAAATGGTGTAATGGCTAAGTCAAAAGGTAAAATCCGTTTAAAAATACGGTAAGAATCCCTGACAAACACCAAGCCAAAAGGCAAGGCTAGGGCATAAGCGTCTTAATTTACGACTTATCAGCACCGCCCAATAAACCCGGTGGAGAACATCACAGCTAAAAGACTCAAACAAATATGTAATCGGAACGAATTAACCTCTAATTATCTCTGGCAAGGTCGATAACCAGTAAGTAGCTAACGAATGGTAATTAGGGGAGGGATGATGTTAGAAGCGAAAGTTCTGTTGTAATGACAGAGATATGCAGACAAACATCCGGTAATTCCAAAGGAGTTGAACAAGTAGCAATGTATATGTCTAAAACGCAGAACAATCTGACGGTGGAATGGAAAGACCTTAACTGGCGAAAGCTAGAAAGGGTTACTTTCAAGTTGCAAAAGAGAATATTCCAAGCGAGTAAGCGTGATGACGTTAAAGCAGTTCGCAAGCTTCATGCATACCCTGATTAAGTCTTGGTCTGCAAAGTGTATTGCGGTACGTAGGGTGACACAAGATAACCAAGGCAAGAATACTGCTGGTGTGGATGGCGCTAAATCGTTGACCCCAAAGCAGCGCACAAACTTGGTAGGTAAGTTAAAGTTAACCGGAAAGATAAAACCCACTCGTAGGGTAATGATTCCTAAGCCGGGTACTACTGAAACTAGACCATTAGGCATCCCAACAATAAACGACCGCGCACTGCAAGCGCTAGTTAAACTAGCGTTAGAACCTGAATGGGAGGCAAAATTCGAGCCTAACAGTTATGGTTTTAGACCAGGGCGTTCCTGTCACGATGCAATTGAAGCAATATATCTCAGCATCAAACAAAAAGCCAAATACGTGCTGGATGCTGATATCGCCAAGTGCTTTGACTGTATAAACCATAAAGCATTACTCTCCAAAATCAACACATACCCCACGTTGAGACGCCAACTTAAGGGGTGGCTCAAAGCAGGATACTGTGTTCAGGGGGAATTATTCCCTACTAATGAAGGTACACCACAAGGTGGGGTAATTTCTCCCCTACTTGCGAATATTGCCCTACATGGTATGGAAGAAAGAGTTAAACAGTACGCGGAAACACTAAAAGGGAAGAAAGAAAAAAATCGCAAAGCCCTTAACCTAATCCGATACGCCGATGACTTCGTAATCGTCCATGAGGATTTAAACGTAGTCAAGAAGTGTCAAGAGATAATTGCTGAGTGGTTACGTGACATGGGATTGGAATTAAAACCAAGCAAGACAAAACTCACCCACACCCTTAACAAATTAGATGGAAATGTTGGGTTTGAGTTTCTGGGGTTCCACGTACAACAATACAACTCAGGTACATATAGATGTGCCAAAAACACAAACGGAACACCACTAGGTTTTAATACATTAATCACACCCTCAAAAGCCAAGATAAAAACCCATCTAGTCAAAATCGCTAAAGTAATAGACACCCATAAAACCACCCCCCAAGCTGCATTAATCAGCAAGCTGAATCCAATTATTAGGGGATGGTCAAACTATTACTCAACAGTCGTTAGTAAAGATACCTACTCAAAGGTTGATAGGCTGACATGGCAAAAGTTAAGAGCTTGGGCTAAATCAAGGGGAAAAGGTAGCATCAATAAGGACAAATACTGGAGAACAGTAGACAACCGTAATTGGTGTTTCAGTACCGAAGATGGAATGGAATTGCTCACCCAGACAAGTACGCCAATTGTACGGCATACAAAAGTCAAAGGTGTAGCCAGTCCGTTTGATGGAAACTGGACTTATTGGAGCAAGCGAAGAGGCGAATACCCAGAAACTCCTACCAGGGTTGCAAAATTAATGAAACGACAAAAGGGTATTTGTTCTCACTGTGGTTTGTACTTTACCAGTACGGAAATTGTAGAAGTTGACCATATTAAACCGACTTCGTTAGGTGGAAAAGACACCTATGACAACTTACAACTTCTACATAAACACTGCCACGATACAAAGACAGCAACAGACGGGTCAATACGCTCTAAAGAAGGCGTTAAAACCTGATAGTTGGTCTTGAATCGTATCCATAACAAGGATGGAATTATCAAGGAGCCGTGTGAGGTGAAAGTCTCAAGCACGGTTCTGAAGGAGAGGTAGAGGTGGCAACGCCTCTATCGACTCTAACCTTTAGTCGGTGCTGGAAAAATGTGCAAGTTTCATTGTTATTTTAATGTGTGATTCCATTAGACATCTTGCAAAATAATTTTGTGCTATTATCGAAAGTTTAGACTATTTTATAATCTAGCAGGCTGGGCAAGTTCAAGGAGATGACAATCAACCCAATAATTCAAAGTTTGACCTAAACTTGAGCAAATTTTTAAGGATAACACATATTTTTTTGGCAAGAGGTCTAATCTGTAAACAAACATTGATAATTCTTATCAAAAAGCTTGAATGTGGGGGGGGGCGGTAAAATATCAGAATAATTCTTCAGGATTATTTAATGTTACATTTCTCATCCTCAAAATTCTGCCCTTGAGGCGCTAATCTATATCGAATAAGCGATCGCCCGTCACAAGTCCCCCGATCGCCCGCCCGCAGAAATACCCCCAGAGGGGGTTGTAAAGTTTTGTAAAAAATAGTTGACTAAAGGATTAGGAGTTCTCGCGTTTAGGATACATCAATGCACATACCTGATGGCTTTCTTTCACCGCCCGTAGCCATTGCCACCGCCATAGCAAGTGCAGCAGTAATTGCAGTTGCCTTGAATCGAACGCGCGAAAGTCTTGGGCTGCGACAAGCCCCAATCATGGGTTTAACCACAGCTTTCGTGTTTGCAGCCCAGATGATTAACTTTCCCGTAGCAGGCGGCACCAGCGGGCACTTGTTAGGAGGCGCGCTAGCATCTGTCGTTTTGGGGAGCCCTTGGGCGGCAACTCTGGCGATGAGCACGGTTTTTATAATTCAGAGCGTCTTATTTGCCGATGGGGGCATCACCGCCCTGGGAGCCAATATTTTTAATATGGGGCTAGTCGGAATTTGGGTGGGCTGGTGGCTGTTGCAGCCATTGCAGCGACTGTTGGGAGGTTCCCGAAATCGTTTGCCGCTAGCTGCGGGGATGGCAGCCAGCCTCAGCGTTGTTGCAGCTGCGATTTGTGTGGCGATCGAATTGGCAATTTCTGGAACAGTAGCGCTGAATATTGCATTGCCAGCAATGGTAGGTGTTCATATTTTAATTGGGATTGGCGAAGGGCTAATTACAGGCGGTGTTTTAACTTATCTTGTCAAAGTACGACCGGATTTGTTACCAGGAGAACAGCCACAATTGCAGAAATGGTTAGTGCCAGTAATTGGGGTGTTATTAATTAGTGGCGTGCTGTCGCTGTTTGCTTCAAGTTGGCCTGACGGGTTAGAAGCAGTAGCGGAAAAATACGGTTTTAAAGATAAAGAAGCTGTGGCGATTGAAAATCCTACTCCTTTTGCAGATTACGGTGTTAAAGGATTAGAAGAACAGCCTATCGGTACTAGCATTGCTGGACTTTTAGGCTCTGCTGTCAGTTTCGGGACAGCCTTTGGGATTGTTCAGTTAATTAAACCGAAAGATGTCTAAACTATCGATACCTTTTCGACTGCGGCTGTCTCTCACAGTTGTGATTGGCATTGGTTTTATGAAGACAGGCGCTTGGCTGTGGCTGGGAATTTATGGGGCGATCGCACTTGTGTGGTCATTGTGGCTGAGAGCGCCGCTGCGAACCCTAGTACAACTGTTAGGAGTAGAATTAATTTTCCTCTCCTTATTAGTGCTGCCGCAAGGTTGGGAAAGAGCCAGTTTTCTGTTGCTACGTTCCCTAATTTGTCTGCTAATTATGAACAGTTTTCTGCTAACTTTGCCGCCGCACAGTTTCGGAATAGCCCTCAAAGGATTGCCGCTACCAGCAGGCTTACAAGAGATTGTGCTGTTAGCGGGACAATACTTAGAAATCTTGCTAGCCGAAGTCAGCCGCATGAAAAGATCGGCTGAACTACGAGGCTTATCGGGTACGGGTGGATGGCTGCGCTACGCTAGTGCTTCCATGATCGGAGCGCTTTATTTGCGAAGTCTCGATCGGGCAGAAAGAGTTCATGCAGCCATGCTAATTCGCGGCTATCAAGGAAGTTTGCCTGCTGACTCAAAATCAACACCAAAAGAGCGAATCTGGCTGACAGTAACAATGTTAATGACTGCCGGATTAACCATAGCTTCTTATGGTAAATTGTAATTAGCTATGGGTTAGTTGTTATTAGTTATTGGTGCTGGGAAATGAGATAATAACAAATAACTAATAACAACTGAATTCAGATATCAAATCCGCCTCTACACCCCCAGATATTCCTCCTCTTCTTTGTGTCCTTCGCGTCTTCGCGGTTTATTAAAAAGGGGGGTTAGGTCAGCGGATTTGGTATGACTTCTATAGCAACCGCCTGAGCAGTTAAGAGATAGTAACAGCAGTAGAGTGGGCGCTGCTGTGACGATATTTCTGCTAAGATGATGGCAGTGCCCTCCCTACCAGAATTTGTCCTAACTTATTGGGCGAGTGCTATAGTTGGATTGGGAGTTTTTTACCGCAGAGCTCAGCGGATGAACGCGGATGAACGCGGATGCAATTTCCGAAGTGTTGATCGGCGGCCCTAAAAAAGAAGGATTACCTATTGACTTTGGCGGATTTTTTGTGATATATTTTAGATAATGGGAGTGGTGGCACAAATAAAAAAAATGCCACCACTCCCATTATCTAATTTTACTTGATTAAATGGTGAGAGTCAAGGGTTTAACCCGAAAAAAAATGGCGATTTTTTTTTATTTCAATCAAGTAAAATTTTCCTTACTATACTATAGCAACCGGCGGAGCAGTAGGGTAGGGTCCGATCGACCGGCGAAGGGATTTATTCGCGGTCGCAATTCTGCAATAATCTCAAATCTCAAATCTCAAATTAGTTATTAGTTATTAGTTATTGGTGCTGGTAAATTTGAGCATAACAAATAACTCATCAGAACTGACTGCTGAACCAAAATTTCTGCTAAGATGATGGCAGTGCCCTCCCTACCAGAATTTGTCCTAACTTATTGGGCGAGTGCTATAGTTGGATTGGGAGTTTTTTACCGCAGAGCTCAGCGGATGAACGCGGATGAACGCGGATGCAATTTCCGAAGTGTTGATCGGCGGCCCTAAAAAAGAAGGATTACCTATTGACTTTGGCGGATTTTTTGTGATATATTTTAGATAATGGGAGTGGTGGCACAAATAAAAAAAATGCCACCACTCCCATTATCTAATTTTACTTGATTAAATGGTGAGAGTCAAGGGTTTAACCCGAAAAAAAATGGCGATTTTTTTTTATTTCAATCAAGTAAAATTTTCCTTACTATACTATAGCAACCGGCGGAGCAGTAGGGTAGGGTCCGATCGACCGGCGAAGGGATTTATTCGCGGTCGCAATTCTGCAATAATCTCAAATCTCAAATTAGTTATTAGTTATTAGTTATTGGTGCTGGTAAATTTGAGCATAACAAATAACTCATCAGAACTGACTGCTGAACCCAAATTTCTGCTAAGGTGATAGCAGTGTCCTCCCTACCAGAATTTGTCCTAACTTATTGGGCGAGTGCTCTAGTTGGATTGGGAGTTTTTTACCGCAGAGTTCAAGAGTTCAGCGGATGAACAGGGATGAACGCGGATGCAATTTCCGAAGTGTTGAGCTGCGTTGAGCTGCGGCATAAAAAAGAAGGATTACCTATTGACTTTGGTGGATTTTTTGTGGTATATTTTAGATAATGGGAGTGGTGGCACAAATAAAAAAAATGCCACCACTCCCATTATTAGATTATACTTGATTAAATGGTGAGAGTCAAGGGTTTAACCCTAAAAAAAATGGCGATTTTTTTTTATTTCAATCAAGTAAAATTTCCCTTACTATACTATAGCAACCGGCGGGGCAGTAGGGTAGGGTCTGATCGACCGGCGAAGGGATTTATTCGCGGTCGCAATTCTGCAATAATCTCAAATCTCAAATCTCAAATCGGATGACTAATCTCCAATCAGTGCCAACAATCGAAGTGCAAGACTTAGTATTCGGCTATCCACAGCAAAAACCAGTATTGCAAGGAATTTCCTTCACCTTGGAACCGGGAGAACGAGTTGCTCTACTCGGCTTGACAGGGGCGGGCAAAAGCACTTTGTTAGAAAACTTAATTGGCTTAAAAATTCCTCTATCTGGGGAGATTAGAGTGCAGGGAAAAAAGTTGGAACAGGGGAATTTATCGCAAGTAAGGAGGCAGATTGGATTTTGCTTTCAAGATGCAAATGACCAGCTATTTATGCCGACTATTTTAGAGGATGTAATG
>Ga0316607_1000602_pt1 | contig 12348 bp, 11 predicted proteins | sample MIS2016062E_MG_FD_207674 | JGI IMG/M metagenome (GOLD analysis project Ga0316607, IMG submission 207674) | Microbial mat bacterial communities from Middle Island sinkhole, Lake Huron, Michigan, United States - MIS.2016.062E | ecosystem: Environmental > Aquatic > Freshwater > Lake > Sediment...
GCAGAGTATTTAATTGCTCCATTTTCATAGTGTCGTGCAACTCTTCTTAGGGCGAAGGGGCTTAACAAATCATATCTGCCTTTCCCTGTAGATGGTTCTCTGACAGCTTTTCCTTCCCCATAGTTAATTCTTTCACCTTTGTCTTCTAACATAATTATTTATTCCTTTCTGCCATTTCTTTTTTCAGTTCTTTTACTCTTGCTAAGATAGCAGGAATCTCTTCTTCCATCATTTCCTTGTAGAATCCTTCATACTCATAAGTAATGTCTGCGATATCGTTTTCACGAATGCTTCTGATATACCTGTCAAGTAAATCAAAACTACGTTCGTAGGCATGGAATGATTCTGCTATGTGAGTATACGTTCCAATTGGGTAACCAAGTTCATCAGCAACCATTTTTTGTAGATAAATTAATCCCACACAATTCATAAAATGTGCTTGTACCGCATCATTACTACGGAACAGAACTGTCATATGAAGTTTCTCATCCCTAATATTAAAAATGATAGATTGTAAACAAGCAGGATTAGCATTAGAAGAATCTACTTCATTATTTCGAATTGCAATTACTGCTCTTCTTGAATACTTATTCCTACGAAGTTCTTTGTAAATAAATGGCAACCAAGGAAGAAGTCTCTGTGAGTAAGTATATTCCCAACACTTACCATCACCAATTTTAAAGTCTTTTATACCCTGTGTTAATTCCATTGTATACTCTTGTAGTTCTGCATGTCCACCAATGAATAGTTTACTAATCATTGGTTCAGCAAATGGTTCAGCAATAGAGATTGTTATGCTTATTTCTTTCATATGAGATGGGTTATCTTGGTCTTCACAGGGATACACTTTACCATGGTCATTTAATAATGTTAATGCCTTATGATATGCTTCTGGTAAACTTCTCTCTTCTACAAAAAAATGTTTCAAATTACTTTCCTCTTAAAACCACAATTTAAGGGTTTTCCTTTCTTCTTTTTTCTCTCCTCTAAGTCTAAAAATTATACTTAAAGCTTTGTCACTTACTGCAAAATAAGAAATATACATTTCCAATATGATTGGTTCGTCATCAATTCCAATTAAGTCCCAACTTTTATTCTCCATGTTTTCTCTAATTTTAACATCTCTCATATCATATTCATTAATATCTTGGAGAAAAATCCTGTTGCCATCCTCTATTATTGTTCTAAAAGCGTCCATTACGTCCATGTGTTTTGTAATACTCATTTTTTTATATCATTCCTTTCTTCATTTACATATAGTTGGCAATGGCATTCTTGTTTTTCTCTAAAATCCTTACAAGGACAAATTGTATCTTCTGTCCATTCAGCTACACAAGGGCATTGACCATTTGTTATTTTTAAACGATTTTGAATAAAAGTTACAATTTTTTCATTGGGATTTAAAATCATTTTTATTTATTCTCCTTTTACCTTATTGGACAAACTCCAGATTCACAACTATTAGTATCTAAATCTGTTTCAAGTTCTTCAATCTCATATTTACTAATTAAACTTGGTGTAAATTTTTTCATTAAAGATTGTCTTTTTTCATATTCTTCTTCCTCGATAGATTCATACGGAGGAAGTTTATAAAAACTTTCGTCTAAAGATAAAAAAGATACTGCAATTACTTTGTCCCAATTATCCCACATCCACTGTTCAACTTTTTCCCATTCATTTTCTCTAACATGTACTGTTATTGAAACATTATGGTCTACATAAAAATCCATAAATCTAATATAATTTTCTAATTGTTCTATTGCAGATACATCATATTTTGTTCTTCCAATTGGTGCTTTCATTGGGAACTCTACCACTTTAGTTTTACAAGTTTCAATTTCCTGTCCATTTTCTGGAAACACTGGGTAGCCAAGGTCTTCACAAACTTTAACTAAAGCATCATTAGAATTTATTCTAACTCTTCTAATATGAAAAGATGAATGGGAATAATGGATTCCACTAGAAACTCCTGCAAGTTGACTTAATGTTCCTTCTGGTTTTATTGTTGTTGTAAGTAATGGCTCTTTTAATCCAAGTGCTTTAGAATATCCTTTAGAAGCTATATGTGCATTTTCTCTTAAATCACTTAATAATTTATTTTCTTCTTCTATAGTCATATTTAATGCATTCACCATGTCTTGCCAACCTGTTAATGAACATCCTATTAACCTATCTTCTGATTGTACATTATTCCATTCTGGGAGTTCTAATTCAAGACAAGTCATTCTATATCCGGCTCTAGCAGAGAGTCTTTGAGCTTTAAATAGATTTTCTCTATCAAGTTCTCCATTTTTTATAAATCCCATTACATTTACTGTAGTTAAATTACAAAGACCTTTTGAATTTAACAGAATCTCGCCACACGGATTAACACCATTAAAGTTTGGTCTCCTTTTACTTCCTGCTTCATGAGAAACAAAAGCTGGCTCTCCAGAGTATCTCATTTGTTCAATCTGCCAATGTAATTTTTCTCTACTAGGTTTTTCTTTGTAAAAAATAGAGTTATTAGACATTTGTCTGTGTAATAAATCTTTATTAGTTATCCATTCTCCCTCTATCTGTTTATAAAGTTCTGTCTTTGCTTTTATACATTCTTCGTCATCAGAGTCGAAAAGAGCTATTTCAGCAGTTCTTCTTACACCTCCAACAACTACACCTTCACCAATAATATTGCAAATGTCTAGAGCATTAATTGGTTTTAATTTAACAAAACTATTTTGAGAGTCACTTTTTTGAATTATTTTATTTATTTTTATAAATACATCTTTTAAGGCATTGTGTCCAGAAGCAGTTCCACCAAAAGTTTTTAATTTCTCTCCATTGGGTCTTATATTGTCATATATAAAAATTACTGTATCTATATGATTATAATCATGATGGGTTAAAATTGTAAAATAATATTTAAGAGCGTCTACCCAACCAGTTTTAGAATCTCCAATAGTAATCATTGCTACTTGTTTTCTAAATCTTATACTTGTTAAATCTTCTCTACCCCATTTTGGTATTCCTTGATAATCTTGATGTACAATTTCACAATTATTTCTTATTTTAGGAATTTTATTTACATCATCTTTTAATATTCTAACCCCAACACCACATCCAAGCATTAATAGATAAAATAATTCTACAAAATCCTCTGTTTTTTGTATTGTTGTAAATGAACAATTAAAATTTGACATTGGATATTTTTTAGCAACTTCTGTGCCTCCAACCCACATTGTTCTTCCAGAAAGAAACTGTTTCAAATTATACATATTATCAAATAATAATTGTGCTTCTTCTTTTGTAGTTCCATCAACTAAAGAACAATTATATTCAACTGCTCTTCTGACTGTTTCCCACCAATGTTCTCTTCTTCCCTCTTCTTTTATAAATCTTGAATATGTTCTATAATAAACAAATTCTCCAAGTGGTAACATAGGGCTTGGTTTATGTTTATATTCTGATATAAAATCATCGTCAAGAAGTTTAAAATTATTAGGTTTATTTTTTTTATTTTTTTGGTTCTCTCTATAAAGTATATAAGATTTTGCTACATCTTTTCTTTCGGTCTCCATTAAAAAATTTTCAACTAAGTCTTGAATTTCTTCTACTGAAAATACCTTATCTTTTTTGGAATAAATTAAATTAGATACATTATTTGTAACATTTTTTATTACTTCTTCGTTTTTACCCAAGAGGGTATCATTCATTGCATTTTCTATTGCCTTGTAAATTCTTGATTCATCAAAATCTACAATCTTACCATTTCTTTTCTTTACTGTCATTCTTTTCCCTTTCTACAATAATATTATTATGTAAATTTTGTTGAGATTTCTTTGCTTCTAGTTTCTGAAGATTTACACCCCCTATCTTAGTTCGTTTCCATCTCTCATGTTCCATTTCTAATTCATAAGTTACATGACTCATATTGCTACACCTCCTTATATCTTATTATACCATAAATAGAGAGTTTTGTCAATTTTTTAATCATCATACATTACTGGAAAATTTTCTTCTTCCTCTTCTTCTTTTAAATTTGGAATATTTTCAAGAGGATAAACACCATTCAGAAAACTTGTCAACATCGTTTGTTTTTCTGGTACTCTACTTGTTCTAATACATGTTTGTATCGCACTATTCTCTCCACATAATATACAATACTTTTCTGCTCTTGTTACTGCTGTATATAACCACTCTTTTGTAAGCATCATGTAAGCACTATTGTCTACACCAATTATAACATATGGACTTTGACTACCTTGTAGTTTGTGGCACGTTATAGCATATGCTAATTCAATTTCACTATATTTTTTAGGAACAATTATAATTTCTCCCCATTGGAAAAAATCAATTATCATACTTGATTTCTCTATGGATTTTATAATCCCCATATTCCCATTAAATATTGGAGTAGTTATCCCATCTTTACTAAATGTAGTATAGTCATTAGATGTATTTATTACTCTATCTCCAACACTTAAAGTATATGTTTGAGGAACATCTCCAATAAATTTTCTTTTTTCTATAGAATTACCTTTAGTAGGATTAGCAATGGCTTTTAAAATTGGATTAAGAGCAAATGTGCTTATGTCTCCTCTAGTTTTCATTGGTACTATTACTTGTATATCATTTGGGTCTATACCTTTTTTTATTAGCTCTTGATAATGTCTCACTATTACTCTCTGAGATAAAGCAGACTCTTCGTAAATATCTAATTCTAAATCTTGTAACTCTCCTCTTACTTCTTTGCCTAAATATTTTTTATCAAATAGTTTTTCTTGATTTCTTATACTCATTGATGTAGTTATTATAGCAGATTTTTGTGCCTGTCTATGTATTTTTGTTAGATGGCTAACATTTATTGCACTACTATCTATTAAATCCCTAAACAGATTTAAAACGCCTATAGCTTCTAACTGACCAACATCTCCAAGCATTATTAATTTAGCTCCATTTTTAATAGCTTTGATTAAACTATAAAAAATATGTCCACCAACCATAGATATTTCATCTAGTATTATTAAATCATATGGTAGGGGGTTATATTGATTGTGTATAAATTTCCCTTCTTTTATACCTAACAATCTATGTATGGTATATCCATCTTCTCCTGTTATTTCTCCAAGTCTTGCTGCTGCTCTTCCTGCTAATGCTGTTTGAGCAAAAGTTGTGTCTATACAACATTGAAGTATAGCAGATACAACTGTACTTTTGCCAGTGCCACCAAAACCTGTTATAATAGATACGTTAGATTTTAATGTATCTGTTACAGCATTTTTTTGTTCATCTGTAAATTCCCATCCATTTTTTTCTTCTATTGTTGAAAGTATTTCTTCTAACTCTCTATGCTTAATTGAGTTCTCTATACTGTTTATTCTAGTAAGTTCTTCTGTTATCTTTTTTTCTAATATTACAGTTTTTAATAAAAATATTTTTTCTTTTGTTTCATCCCACCATATTACTTTTTTTTCATATAAAATATTCATAGCTTCTTTTATACTAGAAATTGGTAAATCTTCTCCTAAAGTTTCTAAAATAGAATCAAGCAAGTGAGCAGGAAAAGCATATGAATGACCTTGGTTTTCTCTATCTTGCATAAAGTATTTAATATAAGCAATAATTCTACGAATGTCAGTTCTTAACATTCCATTAGTTAATGCCATAGCATCAACCTTTTTCCATCCATAACCTTTTACTAAATCAATTAATTGGTAAGGGTTTTCTTTAATTATTCCTATGATACCAAGTGTTCCAAAGATACTAATTAACTTATCCATCGCTTCTTTTGTTAGACCATATGAATCTAATTCTACATAAACTTCTCCATTCCCTTCATTTTCTTTAAATTTATTTATAATTGCTAATGCTCTTGCTAGACCAATCCCTCTTACACTAGTAAGTAGTGATGTGTCCTCTTCTTTTATGGCTTTAAAAGGATTTTCCATTGCACTGTAAAGAGAATCAATTTGTTGATTTGTTAATATGTAAGATAAAAATTTCTTTTGGTCTTCAAATTTTGTTAAATCATAGTTTGTTCCCATTGTAACAACTTCGTATTGGTAACCATACTTTTTATCATAAGTTTCTTTACAAATAAGAATATACTCCTCTTCGTATTCCATGCTAGGCACATTCTTGCCTCTACATTTTATTGTTTTATATTTTTTATCACAATGAACTTCCCCCTCAGTTACTTCATTGACTTTACAGGAGAATGAAGACCACTCTCCTGCAATAATTATCCCACTTTTGGGGAAGAAGACTTTATCAAGTTGAACTTTTAATTTTATATGATTATCATTCATCATCGTCCTCTTCTACCCCTGTGGGTCTTTCACTTATCATTTCCATTAACCCAGTTGTTGTTACTCCTGTTATTTTTGATATAATATCTTTATTAATATTGTCACTATATACTCTTGGTATAAATTGCTCATCTCTTCTATAGCCTATTATCTGTAATTTAGTTCCACGAGAAAACCAAGATTTATCAACTACTGTTTTTGTACCATCTACATTTAATCTGGAAATCTGTTTATTATATTTAACAAACATATCTCCATAAAACTTAACAAGTACGACTCCAGTTGGTGTTAATAATGTTACACTTCTTTTTGTTTTATCTTTATCCAATACTGTTCCTATTAATTTATAAACATGATATTGAGTATAAGTTCCTTTTTTATTAACTTTGGTATAATTAATAGATGGGTCTGCTTTTAGTTTAAAGAAATCTACTATACCATATTTAATAACGTTAATATCTGCAAGTTCATGCTTACCATGATAAAAAGATAGAGCATCCATTTCCCACTTTGAACTTCCACCTAAACAATATTTCTCCCAAAACTCATTAGCTAGTTTATTAAAGTTTTCTTTATTATATCTCATTAAAGAAGCATCATTACTTAGAAAGTTATTTTTAAAAGGAAGTATTGCTTTATCGTACCATCTCCTCATCTTAGTGAACAGTACATGGTATTCTCCCTCTTTTATAAAATAATCTTTTCCTAATTCCATTTCTGGTTCTATAAACTCTTTAAAAAATACAAGTGCTTTTTCATCTAACCAGTGAACTTTGAATTTAGAGTTTCCTCTGGTAAAACATTCTTGTGTAACATACTTGTAGAAATTATATTGTCTTTTAATCATTGTCCAGTTCTTTTCTACAAACAATCCATATTCTACAACTTTTGCAAAATGAGCCATACTTAGTTTTTTCGTAGGTGGATTTTTTAATAAGATAAGAATCTTAACAAGTTCTCTCATTATTGTTTCTCTGGGTTTATTCTCTATAACATCAAAGCATCCTGCTTTAACTAGATTAACAAGAACTAAACCAGACATTGCATACTCATGTTTCTCTAAGAAGTTTTCTAATGATGTATAAGGTCTTTTGTCCATTATTGCTCTTGCTACATCATCACCAACTTTGTTTATCCCCTTTAGTCCAAATGTAATGTTCCCATCTTTAGGATTAGGTTTAAAACCAAAGTCTGCTTCATTGATTTCTGGAAGAACGATATTAACTCCTCTAGTCATCATTTTAGATATCGCTGTTGCTATCTTACCATAATTAGTACTTCCAGATGTTTCTGATTCTTCATCTGCTGATGCATTTACTGTTAAGCAAGAAGCGTTCCAATACACAGGGTCATAATGATGAACTAAATTCATTTCTTGTAGTGCTATAGCTGAATAAGGTACACTATGATTTTTAGAGAATCCATATCCTGCTTGTGGCATTATATAATTATCCCATACATAGTCAAGCATGTTTTTCCTTGTTCCTGTTTCTAATCCTTTGTCGAAGAAAAGTTTTTGTACTTCATCTAATAATTTTTTCTTCTTTTTTGCTACAGCTTTTCTTAATCCATTGGCTTCTTTTATTGAGAAATTACTTATACTAGGACTCATTGAAAGTAACATAATATCTTCTTGTTCTGCAGCAATTCCGAAGTTCTCTCCAACGAATGTTATTAATACATCTTTCTCTTCTTTTTTTAGTCCATACTTATTCATTTCTAAATCCCAAAGTATAGGTTCATTTTTGAAACGAACATATTTATCCATTGGCATTTCGCCTTGGTAAGCTGAAAGTCTCATTAATGAATTAGATAGTGCCAACTCTTTAAGACTTCTTGGTTTAACTTTTTGAGCACAATCTGCTCCACATTTATATTCAAAGAGGTTCGCTATACCTCTCCCGTGTTTTTCACACCGCTATATGTCACCATATAGATTAGACTATATCTTCTTCCTTTCGGAAGCCTCCTGTTTCAGATGCCAATCGCTTGCATCTTACAATTAGTCGTTGCACGTTCTAAATAGTTTATTTTTCAGATGAGAAAGAATAATCTAAAAGGCGCATTAGATATTCTCTATATTTTTTAGCTTTTTCATAAGCATCGTCACCATAAAAAGACTTGCTGTACTCTTTACGATACAAACTTCCTCTTGCTCTCCAACCTTTTTTATCCCAAGTGCGAGACACACCTCGCTTATCTTGATTCTTTTGGTTGGTTGAGTTGTCTCTTGCAGTCACTATTCTTAGATTTTGTTTTCTGTTGTCATATATGTCATGATTTATATGGTCTACAACATTGCCATTTAAGGATTTCCTATTTTCCTATCTGCTTCTACACTTTGTTTAATCACTTGCTCTAATAACTCTCCATATCCCGCTCTAGAAAAAGAAGCTCTTTTCTTTTGAGAAAATTCAACCATTACTCTTTCTTTATAATAATAAACTGCCATATTTCCTCCTTTCTTTTTTTTATATTTTGCGCCCTTGTTTGATAAACTATTTAGCTTCGCTCAGGATTGTCTTAGTAATAGATTGTATTTTACTAAGAGTTTCCCTGAATTAAAGAGGTTTTTCATATAACATTTCTGCTATAGGCGGCAGGTTTGTTTACCGCAGTTTCAAACTGGAATAAGTCCATTATCTGTGTGTTTGCTACTTTATCCCACATCTCTGGTGAATCATAATCAAGTACATCTGGATGTAGATAAGCATCATAAGTTTTTCTTAAAGAACCTTTCCATTCTATAACTTCATCTTTTACTAAGAAATCCATAGTCTTTCTAATCTTGTCTAATCCCTCAATTGTTAAACAATCTTCTTTTAAAGCTCCTGCTAAGTCGTTATCTTCCATTGACCAACAAGTAATAGGAGTTCCATTCGGAGCTTTCATTAAGCTACTCTGCTCAATGTAATCATCGTTAAACAGATAAATACCACTGGCATGGATTCCTCTCCCACATACTAATCCCTCAATCCCTAAAACTGTATCAAGTAAGTCTGGTATCTCAGTTATCTTTTTAATGAAACTAGGAATAGGAGATTTTTCAGTTTCTTCATCTCCGTATAGGCATTCATTTATTGTCCATGATTTTCCTCTGGTTGCAGGAATCATATCTGCCATTTCCTGTGCTGTATCTATATCTATGTCTAATCCTCTACAAGCTGTTAGTATTGCTGCTCTAGTACCCTCTGTTTTAAATGTAGCTATATTGAGTACTCTGTTGTAACCATAATGGTCTTTAAATGCCTGTAATATAAACTTTCTTCTGTATGCTTCTGAGTCAATATCTACATCCTTTTATACCCTTGCTTTCGCAATACTTTAACACTGATTCAACAGTGGGAATAGACTATCTCTTCACTCTTTATAGAGTGTCGATGCACTTCGGAGAAATGTTCAATTATTTTCTCCTACGTTCTTACGAACTAGTCGTTACACTTTCTGACGATTACGCAATCTTTTTGTTTTAAGTGTTTATAAAGCATTGAAAAATTATAATTATAATTATTAGATGCATATTTACAAGCATCTAATATTGAATTAAATTCATCAACTTTCTCTCCCTTTATAAACAAAAAGCATTTTCTATAATTTCTTGTTGCTACCATTGTTTCATAAGATTTCAACACATTAAACTGATTCGAACACCATTGAAGATTATCAATTTTGTTGTTTTTTGTGTTGTTGTCTTTATGGTCTACAACTGGAAAATTATTATTATTTTCTAAAAAAGTTTGTGCAACAATTCTATGCACTAAAAACTTCTTTACTTTATTATTTTTGCAAAGCCCAATCATATAATATCTACCCTTTGAGTCTAACCAAGGTTTGAGAGGACGAAGTTCTTTATTTTTATTTTTAGAAGAATATATAATACCATTCTCGTCAACAAAATAGTTTATATAGTCTTTAATTTCTTTAATCATAATATCACCTCCTTTTTTTTATTGCGTAATCATTGCTTAGCACGGTATTACCATATCATTTCTGACTTAGGCTTTCACCGTTAGCATGCTATTAAAGCACACACCCACGAACAGTGGTTCACATCAAATGCCCAATTTTGTTTAGGCAACTCTGGTCTTCCTGCTTCTAAATGTCTCCAATGTGGCAATCCCCAAGTAATAGGATTTATTTGAGTTATAGACATTAAGTAGCAAATATAATATCCTGTTACAGAACCTCGTGCTACACCAACTAAACTATTCCCTTTTGTATCATCCCACATTATATCAATAATCTCTTGTGTAAGATTGTAATATGATGAAAGTCTCTGACCAAGCTTTTCACTGATTAACCAAATCTGTTTTAGTTCTATATCTATTCTGCTTAAATTAATTTCATTGAACTCTTGTTTCTTATCTAAAAATCCTATTTCAATTTGGTGAAGTAAAAATTTATCTTGTTCACTTTCAGAATTTGCAAAATAGGAAATGAACTCATAGTTATTATAATAAGGAGCGAAAGTATTGTTCAGTTCAAACTCTGGTATTCTTCTCTTCGGTACAATAGTGTCTTGCTTTAAAGAATAAGTTTCACACATATCTGTAATCTTACAAGTATTGGCGAACATTTCTTCTACTTCTTCTCTGGGAACATAATCTAAAATCTGAATCATTTCTTCTTCTGTTTTAAAATAAGTTCCAGAGTAAAAAGCATCAACTTCTCTTTCTTCATCTTTAGAATTTAAAAATGCAGAATGTATTTTGGAATCTTTCTTCTCTAGATAATGTACATCGTTTGTAATAATACAAGGAATGCCCATTTCCTTTGCTAATAAAATACTTGTTTTATTAACCAAAATTTGCTCTTTAGACGCTACAGGTTGTATTTCTACAAAAAAGTTACCACTACCCATAGTGGTGTCACACCATGTTAAAAACTTCTTTGAAAGTTCTAACCTATCATTTAATATACTTTGAGCAAAAAAACTACCAAGACAAGCAGTAGATGCTATTATATGACCCTTGTCTTTACCTATTATATCTTCTATATCTGAGTAGAATGTAGGAACTCTTTCTTGTCCTTTTTGTCTGTAGGAACGTTCCCAAGCACGAGAAGATAATAATCTAAGTTGTCTGTGTCCTATAGCATCTTTTGCTAAAAGTATAAAATGGAAAAACTTTTCAGTATTGTTGTACGCACTTTCACTTATTAAATAAATTTCATTCCCAAGAACTACTTTAAAGTCAGGATTAGTTTTGTGGACTTCTTCTTCATACACTTTTGCAGACATATGGGAACTTATGGATTCATGCTCTGTTAGAGCAACTCCTTTCAATCCCATAGATATAGCTTTTTTTATAACACTCTTGACACTATTTGTTGTATCTATTAAACGTAAGTTCGAACCTAAATCTGTGTGGCAATGTAGCTCAGAGTATGGCATTTTATCCCCCCTTTTAAAACCATAATTCTTTTTCTTTTTTTCCAACTACTTGAAAATCTTCTATCGTGACTTGATTTGTGGTAACTCCTTGCCAAGTGTTTAATCCCACTCTACCTATTATATCACATTCTACAGATTTGTCAAGTAATTGTTGCATCTGATATTCGCTTGGTCTAAAAACTACAAATTCTATCCCACTTCTACCTGTCCAAGACATTTTAGTTAATTTCTCGTTAATCTGCACATCACTGACTGTTATACCTTTTATAAGAATATATGGTTCTTCAAAACTATTTCCCCATAGAGGTTTTAAATTATCAATAGACTTTATAAAGTTCTTATTTAAATCTTTTTCATTCAATATGAAATCAACAATAAAAGTGTCTTCTACAGAGATATCTTTAGTAGCTTTTCCTATTTCTTTAACAATGCTGTCTAACTTTTCTTTTTTTATTGATACTCCAAATGCGTTTTCATGACCTCTTAAATAATCAAAATCAAACTTACTTAAAAAATCTTTGAGATTATCAATTTCAAATTTATCGTAATTTCTTGCACTACCTTTGAAAAATCCCTCTCCATCATCTTTTATTATTAATACTGGTCTACGAGTTCTTTTTACCATATCATTTGCTATTAAACCAAACATCTGTGGATTCTCAATATTAG
>Ga0316607_1000603_pt1 | contig 12313 bp, 17 predicted proteins | sample MIS2016062E_MG_FD_207674 | JGI IMG/M metagenome (GOLD analysis project Ga0316607, IMG submission 207674) | Microbial mat bacterial communities from Middle Island sinkhole, Lake Huron, Michigan, United States - MIS.2016.062E | ecosystem: Environmental > Aquatic > Freshwater > Lake > Sediment...
CAGCAGCGTCTGCTACAGGGTTCTAAGCTGAGACGTGAATAATTGGGAATGCAATCTATGGCTTCTTTGGCTCTGATTCTTTGAGACGTCCTCCACCGCTCTTGGGATTTTCCCAACCAGCTCCTTCAAGGAATAGACCGTGGATGTAAACACCTTCAGAGGGTGCTTGAATGGGTTTGTCGACTCTTCCATCTGAATTGTCAAGAATTTCTGATTTAACGTCTGTTTTGTAAATAACATCATCTAATGACCACTGGACTCCCTTTTATGCTCTTGTTACTTCTTGCTTTACAGCAGTTAAGAAACCCTATGGGTTAAAGAATCCTGTCAACCAGAATGAAGGAGGTCTTTGTCCAGAGCTATACCAGTTGTTCAGCTAGTAGTACCTATCCTTCAAGCTCTTGAGCCATCCTCCAAGAGAGGGCACCAACCATGAGATTTCAGCTCCTGTGGGATCATATACCCATTTATGAGGCACTCTGAACTAGAACATGGCCTCAATAGCGTTCACAATGTCAGGAGTCATAATGATGGTTCCATCAATAGCATCACAGATGTTTACAAGCATTGTTCTTACAATAGTGATAATGGCTTGGAATCTTTCAAGTTCTTGCTTTAAGAAGACGTTAAGAGGAACATCAAGACCTTGAGCTCCTAAAGCTTTATTTTTCATCTTATCAATGTTTGACATAAGTTCCAAGAAGTTCCAGTTTTCAGGGATGTCTTTAAGAATTTCAGTCCTAATTCTTTCTTGAATTTCAGCTTCGGGAGACTTGCCTGTGCCGGAAGAAGCTTCTTTTGGCTGAGTGTCAACAAGTGTATTGATCATCTATTGAGACTCTTGAAGTCTATATGTTAGATCAGCGTTTGGATGAAGACCAAATACAAGTGGTGAGTCTTGTTTAGGTAAATCTTGAATGTACTCAACAATCTTTAGATGCTCAGCTTCTTGTGGAATGCAATACATATTGAGTTCCATGTTACCAGCAATTGGGCTGAATTTGAATCCAGGATTGAAGATGTTATCAGAAAGCCAATATTCTCCATAGGTAATGAACATTTCTCTATCAAGATCATCTGTAATTCTACCTCCATATTGGACTTCACAGACCATGTATTTAATTGCTTTCCATGAATACTGAGGATTTGTGCTGCTCTAAGAGCTGCAGAATGTCATATGTTTCTCACAGTAGTTAAGTGAAGCAGCAAGATCAGCAAAGTTAAACTCATAAGGAATACAGAATCCAAGAGCTCCGAACTTTCTTCTTTCCTAAACAATTGAATGAAGGAAACAGACAGTAAATACCATAGCTCTCCATTTATCAAAAGGCTCAACCTTCTCAAGGAAATCAGGATTGATTTCTGTATTAAATGTTCTGTTAAGACCAGCCTGAATACCTTTTGGAGGCTCGGTAGTGACCTTAATTGCAGACTAAAGCAAAGAAAGAGGGAAGGTATTGATAGGCTCGCAGGTAATAAACAGTCTAAAGTCCTCATGCACCTGTCGTTCCTTTGGATTAAGGATCTCCTCAATTTCTCCCATGAACTCAAGACCCAAGTGGCAGTTCTACAAGATGACCCATGTACCTCTATCAAATCCAATATTGATCTTGCTCTTGGCTAGTTTCTCCTGTTCTTCTCCCATTGAAACCTGTTCACAAGGATACTTCTTCTTCTTCTTTGCAAACTCATCAATCGAGTTCGTTGGATCAGCTCCTGGTGACAACAGATACAGAACAGGCATGTTACACCTCGTCTCCTCATAAATCTCTGGAATAGTGTCAGCCACTGCTCTCACGTACTTAGCTCCAAGCACTTCCTCAATGAACTTATTGGCAGCAAGCTTTGTTCTATCTTCTCTAATACACCTCATAAGACACAAATGGATAAAATGCCCAATTTGTTCTGACTTTATCTTATCATTGTAATCTGGAACTTCTGATTTCTCAGGCTCATCCTCATTCACCCAGTTCTTCCAGGTTCCCTCATTCCTTGTAATCCTATCCTGAATTTCCTTAAAGAAGCATCCGTGCTGGGTGCCAAACTTATGCTGAGAGATGGCTTTGAGATTGAGCCATTGCTTCTGGTCGAGCCAAAGAGAGAAGGGGTTGTTTCTGTCCTCGAGAGCCGAACCAGCCTTAAGGAAGAATTAGATGTCCTTTGTTTCGAGGATACCGTCCTTGATGAGGATCTTCATTGAGATCATGAGCTTGAATGTGACCTTATCTCTTTCAAAGAGTCCTCTAGAAATATATCTATACACTTTATATGTAAGGGTATCAATAATATTGTTCACTCTGTCTTTCAGAATAGGAGCCTTGTCAGCATGATCAATTGACCATTCGAATAACTGTAAGAATTGCTGCAGTGATGTATTGTACATCCAGTTAACATTAATCATTTCTACAATACAGAAGTAAAGCACAGCGCCTCTTGCAGCCACTGGTCTGAACTGCTCTCTCTTTTCGTCAATTTCAATCTTCTTTTCGTCAGCGTCTTTGAGTTTCTAGTTGACTTCCTTCTCTTTGGTCTTGATGGTTTGGAGTACTTCAATGAGTTGGGTGTCTTCAATTAAGGAGCCTTCAGCGTTTGAAAGTCTTTCGAGCAAGTCTTTATCATATTGTCTCAAGGTGTTTGTGTTCAAGGTGATTTCTTCTTGCAAAGATGTCATTTATTCTTCAAGGGATTTTTGTTCTTTGGACAGGACTCTGCTTAGAAGCTGTTGCTCAAGACCTCCTTGGGTGACTGTGAAGTCGATGATTGTTGTCTTGGCGGCAAGCTCAGGGGAGAACTTGGGGTTGGAAAGACGAGTGGTCATGAAGAGTTGGAATTTAAAGTCAAAGTCGATCTTGTCTTCTCCTCCAAGGTCGAGTAAAGCACCTCTAGGCTTCTTGATCAGTTGTTTTTCTAGGATTGGATCGAACATGGGGTCTACCTCGTTTTCAATTCCCTCGATTAAGACGGGCCAACCGTTCTGAATGGGGATCTTGATAAGATCTTTCAGTCTTGGGTTGTTAATGTTGTAGATAAGACTGAGTTCAAGGAGTTAGGGTTCTCTTCATTTGATCCAATCACTTGCTTGTCCCTATGGATCAATCAATAATGGATATCTTGATGATTTGGTAACCATGATGGCATTCTGGATTGATAAGTTATCTTTTGGAAGTCCTTCTAATGCCCACTAGCCAGCAACTGATGGATCAACTAGGAACTTGACTAGATTGAGATCTTTAGAGCATGGGATGTTTCTTTCCATAAGATCCTTGAAGAAGTATTCTTCAATAAGTTTGTCTCTGAATTCTGAATTGAAAGGTCCACAGTATGACACGAAAGCACAACCTTTAGCAACATCTCCTACTAAGTTGAGTTTTAAGTTACCAATGTTTGCAGCATCGGTATTCCACCTGACAATGTTATCAGAAAGTCCAGTGATAAGTTTGTTAGCTCTTTCCATGCTTCTCTTTGTAATTGCTGCTTGCTCCTCTAAAGCCTTTGCTTTTGAATTTGCTTCATCAAATTCAGCTTGAAGTTTTGCTTTGAATTTCTATACTTTATCAAGCTCCTCCTCAGCTGCCATTAAATTTGCGAGTGCTACCTATAAAGCAGCTTCTTTCATCTTAAGTAAATCTAACTTTGGCTTGACAATCTTTGATGCATTGTGATAATCATACATTGCCTTAGCCCATGTTGTAATTGTGGCCATAGCGGAGTTAGAACCAGAGAGATTTGTAGCCGTAAAGAAAGGTGCTCCGTCAGGTAATTTTAAGAATAGATAAGGTTCTAAGAGCTCGCATTGCTCATCAGTGATTTTATCTTTATCAAACTCTGTGAAGGCTTGAACTCTTCTAACGAATCCTTCATCTTTAAGTACTTCTTTTCCAAATGTATCATATGAATCAGCTAAAAAGTCCCAAGTATGTTTCAATTGTTTCTTTGAATTGATTTTCACTGGATCAAGATTTGCGAACAAAATGATTAAAATGGCATCCATAACCATTTTACAGGCGTCGACGACCTTTTGCATACTTCTTAATGTTTTGACTGCATTGACATCAATTGAATTTCCTGCGGCAACTGCAGCATTTAAGAATGGCATAGCAGTAGCCAAATCGTCTTCAGCTTCTTTCTTTTCTACCTCAATCTTAGCTTTTTCAGCTTCACAATCAGCTTTAATTTTATTGACCTCTTCTTCTTTTTCTGCAGCTTTCTTGTTTTCAACTTTTAACTTTTCAAGAATCTTGTTGGTTTGGTCCATAACAACTTGCAACTCTTTCTTTTCAATTTCAAGCTTCTTTTGCATTTTAGTAATATCAGTCTTTGCATCATCGACATTCTTTAATCCTTTTCTAATATTCTACTCCTCTTTGTTTAACAAATCAAACTTTTGCTTGTATAAGTCTTTATAGTAGTTTATGAAACTCAAATATGATTTAGGTGTGACAAACACTTGTCTTCTCATTCTCTCGAAATAAAGTCCACAAACATCAGTCACCATCTAATGGACTTTACCCATATGTAATTCGATTTCATTTCGAATTTCATCTTTTCCATCAGTGTGAATTTGAATTGATCCATCTCTTAAGAACTTTTGAGCTACTGCAACAAGAGCCTCTTCAGGCCAGGGAAGGAACCAATCAATTGTACAAGAGCTGAATAATGAAGGGAATCTTCTTGCTCTTTCTCTGAATTTAGGTCCAACAGGGGAGAAAGATAGAACTACATGTAAGCAATCTCTGACTCTGTTAATAAAGTAGCTCCAAAGAGTGAGTGTTGAAGGCTCTTCAGTCTTTTTACCATATCCTTCTTTAACATAGACTCCTTTGCATTCAATAGCTAATACTTCCTTGTCTTCTTTAGGAATAAGTCCAGCAATTTCTCCAGTTGCAAGGAAAGAGTTGAAACATTCAAGGAATGCCTCTTGTTTAATTTCGGCATCAGTCAAGATAAACGCAACAGAGAGTCCTTTAGGTCCAGCAATAGAGTACTGTTCTTTAATTGCATCTTTAAGATCTTTCACTGAGTAAGATTTAGTGAGCACAATTTGGTAATATTGATGTTTGCAAATAAATGAAGCAAGTTTTGTCAATGATTGTTTTCCAGATCCTCCAACTCCGACCAACATAGCAGATCCTCTTGGAGTATTGATGACTCTGGCAATTCTTAGCAAGTGTTTGCATGCATCATCGAAAATAACAAGGTTCATGCTCTTTGATGGGTTCTTTTCGTTGTAGTTTGTAAGCTTATCTTCAATCACTTTTCTGATATTATCAATAGATCTAATAGCTTCATAAACGAAAGGTGCTTCAGTCAATAGATCTCCATACTCATCAAATATGTCTTTTCTTTAGAAATCAGCAAAATAATGATTAGTTTTAAGCTAGTCTTCATCTAAGTTGAAAACATCCTTGAACTTTTCAACAGTTACTTTATCCATCAAGTCGTGGAATACCTTTTTATCGTCAGCGTTTACAAGTTTATCTTCAAATACTCATTCGCACTCATGTCTCCAAAGAGCCATAAGGAAATAAGAAGATCCCATATCGTCTTTGCTTTCAATTCTGAATCCAAGGCTTTCTAAAAACTCTTTAGGCATGTTCTTGCAATTCTAAATGACTCCCTCTTCTGGCTTAGAGGCTACTGAGCAAATTCCCTAGAATGTTCTTGAAAGTTCTCTCATGTTAAAGACATAATGGAACTTTGCGGGTGTTGGAAGTAATCTCTTCTTAATACTATTCCACAAGGTAATGGTAGCATCCAATACAACGCTCTTTGTGTTAATTACATCTGGAGTGTATTTCTTTGGATTGAACAAAGCTTCTAAGATTCTTCCATAAATGTTTTCAATTGACTTTGAAGAAGGAGCTGTCATGTTAATTGATAAGAAATGTCTCTTGGTTCTGTTAGGAATATCATTTCTACCTCCTCCTGGATGGTTCATACAAGCTAAATATTGAAGATTCTCGATTACTCTGAAGTCTCCTCTTTGTTCTTTGTTTAAGAAGTAGAGACCTTTTTGTTCAATGAGCTGTCTTGTAATTTCAAGGGTTTCTTAATCACCCCATTCATTGACCTAAGGCATACTGATATCATCGATGAAAACTGTCATTAACTTTCCTCCTGGAGGATGGAAAATTTTACCTGTCTTTTTATCTACTTCACCTTCTATTGATTGCTAGAACATAACAGGAGTAGTTGCACTTGAGAAGTTTATCATTTTCAAAAGCATAACACTTGAATCGAATTTTGTAGTCTTCATTAAAATGACTGAAGTCTTAGCAGTACCTGGTCCTCCGACTAACAGAGTGTTTCTGATACCAGCTTCCTTTCTTTTTTCAGATCTCATCATATCTAAAGAATCAACTAAGTTGATCAAATATTCAGTTCTGGTTGAATCCATTGTTGGGATCAGAATCTATGAGAATTCAAGTCTCTTTGGTGGTACCCAAGACTCAGCCTCCCATTGTTTCCAGTCTAAAGTTTCAAGATTGATAAAGAAGTCATAAATAGTCTCCTTTTCTTGTCCCATTTTAACTCCTGAAATCATAGGTAAAGGAGCACCAATTTGCTCCATAAGCTTGTGGAACTTTTCCCTTTCTTCAGTTTCAAACAATCCTCCAACCGCCCAAGCGAAACAATAAGTCCAAATCTTTTCAAACTCTGCTTTAGTGTATTTAATGTTTTTCTCCTGTATTCTCTTCAAGAATCCAGTCAAAAGGTTTAAGAACATAGTGACTCTTACCACAGGTTAGACATGCATGGTATATGTGTATTGCTTATTCAACATGTCAAATATACCAATTCTTTCATCTCCATACCAGAAGTACTTCTAAGTAAGTTGTTTAACGTACTCTCTTTCCTCAAGAGAAGTGAACTTTTTCTCTTCAGCTCTATCGTTGTTCCAAGTCTCAAACAAAGGCTCCCAACTCAAGTCAATGTCAGACACATACACAATACCGCATCTTGAGACTGTAGCTGGTGATGCATTGTTCAAGTTCTCAACTTCAAACACCATTCTAACATTATCAGTCATTGGGAATCAATCAGCATTAGCAAGTGTCAAGATCTTGTTATCATCAAGCACTGTGTTCAAGTTCTCAATCCAAATTGCATCGACTGGCCCGTCACATGTAATCCAAGTATGATGTTTAAGCTTTCTGTCATTGAACTTCGCCCAGATCTATGAGAACACTCCAGGTGTCCACTCTCCAGTCACTGAGTTCATGACTCCATACATCTCCTGTCCTGTAATTGCCTTAGGATTCATCTTAACAATCTTATGAGGCATACCCGTGTTGGTCAAAGCGTCTGTCAGGATATTGGCTATAGTTGTCTTACCTGAGCCGGACATACCGACAAGCATGAAGCCGTGTCTGACCACTCTTGTTTCGTAGAGCTGAATGACCTTCAAAACCCACTAGGATTTATCGACAAGGTTCTTCTCTTTGATAAGCTTTTGAACAGATTCTGCAACTTCTTTGTATTGTTTAGTGGGGAATTTCTCTTTGTTGCCCTCGAACTGCATTGGGAAAATATCTTTCAGTAAAGCTTTGAAGAGAGAAATATCATCGAATACAAGTTTGGAGAGGTTCATGTCTCTAAGGGTTCTACACAAGAGCATTTCTTCATTGGAAGTTAGTTCAGATCTAAGGGTGATACCGGCTGTTCTAAGAACGGATAAGATGTTTCTAAGTCCAAAGTCATAATGTCTTTGCTTTGAAAGTTGTTCCTCGCAAAGTCTATAGAGCACGTGGAACTTCTTGGCGAGGGGATCATAGGTCTTGTAACCGACTGAAGCAAGCTTTGTCTTAATAATGATTTGTCTATCAGGCATCATCATACTGACTGATCTGAAAAGCACCTTCAAGTTCTCAGGCAATTCCTGTCTTCCTGCATAACCAGGGTTCATTGTAATGAAATATCCACAAGACTATATCAATTTAATTGGCTCGGTCTCCTCAGGGAAATTGAACTTTGCAAGTCTTGATTTCTTAGCACCAGTGATTGATTGAATCTAGGCAGCGACGACTGACAAGGTAGCAAGTGAGATTCTATTAAACTCGTCGAAGCAGCCCCAGAGGCCTGATTGACAAATACCTTTGTAGATCTTGGCCATGTCTCTGTATTTGTGCTCGGGAGAACAATTGGTGACGACCACGAAAACTCCTAAGCATCTACCCATGTCCTTGACTGTTTCTGTCTTACCGGTTCCAGCGGGTCCAGCGGGAGCTCCTCCGTATAGCATGTTAAGAGCTTGAGCGAGGGTGACGTAGCATCTGTCTGTTAAGGGGGTGATACAGAGTCTTTCCTTTGCTCCAAGGAATTCATAGGAGTAAATGAACTCGACATCCGTGATGTTGATACAAATTTGGTCCTTTTCATTGTTCCAGATGATTCTGGTGTTCTTCTACCAGTCGAAGTCATTGCTGTTTTGGATCTTATGAGCCTTTGCATCATCTTGAACTTGCTAGAACAAGTCTCTCTAATGGACATGGACTGTGACGAGTGTTTCAACCTTAAGTCTTTGTACCTTTGATTTGATGTCTGAAAGACACATCTTTGAAAGCATTTCCATGATTGCCCAAATCAGTTTTCTCTTTTTGTCCATTTCAGCAGTTCTATCCTTTGAGGGCTTGTTGATAGCTTCTTCAGTATTGACTGTCCAAATGATCTGAATTCCAAGTAAAGCAACCTAAGCTTGATACTCAGTAATTTTTTGCTCAATGTAATTGATGTCTGGATTCATGAAGTCTCTTGCTCCTCTTCTACAGATTTCTCTGATAGTATTTTGCATTTCTTTTTCAAGAACAACTAACCAATTTTCAATCAATCCTTCGGCTTTTACTTGATTTTTTAGGTCGATAACTTCTTCATCTGGATTGATAAGTTGTTTGATTTGAACAATTGATCTTTTATCAAAATCATGAAACTTGACACATGAAACAGCATCGAATAGTTTTTCAAAGTCATCTTGGACCTAATTAGGATCAGACTGTCCTTGAGACAAAATCTTAAGCAAAACTGAGTCTGAGCAGAAATAGAATCTTGGGAAAATCTTCTTCTTTGATTCAAGATAGTTATCAAGTTTCTTTTGACAAAGTTCTAAGTCCTGCTGAAGCTAAGGAAGGGATTGTTTCAACATGTCGTTGCTACAAGCTTGAATAACGTTTTTTTGTTCATAAGCTCTTTCCATTAGTTTCTTCCAAATCTTGTCGATCTTCTTGAAAAGAGTAGCTTCATTAGGCATTTGCTTAGCAATATCACCTCCTGTAAATACAGAGACAAGTGAGTTCCAAATTACTTGAACTTTAAGCCATTTTTCAATAGTTTCATATACTTCTGAGTAAATTTCAATCTTTTCAGTTACTTCAGCTTTGAAAGGAGTAACGTATCTCATTGCGTTCATTTGAGAAAGCATCATCATATGGTTCTCAAGTTGTTCTTGGATTTCATCAATGTTTCCAGTGATCATGCATGGATCACTGCCCATTCCTTCTTTGGATGTAATAGTAAGATTGCAGTTCTCCCAAAAAGACGAAATTTCTTCCTTTAAAGTCTTTTCTAACTTTTGTTGTTTAACAGCTGATTCACAGATGTCTTGGAGATCTTCTAAGAAGTCTAACAAGTTAGCATTTAATAAATGACTAAGGCAGAATGTGTCTGTGTAGGCCCATGGGATTTCTTTCTTTGTCAAGTCACAAATCTACTCCCAATGTCTATTTTTAATGGCTGGGTTAGCAAGGTCTTTAATCAAAGGCAAAATAGAGTTCATGTTGTCAATCTCAGTGTTCAATTCTTTATAAGCATCCCAACCTTTCAATGGTCCTGGAAGCTTCTTGCATTCCTTCTAGAAAATTTCAATTCTTTCAATCATGTTATCAATTTCCTCTTTAATGTCATACCAGTGTACATCTTTCCACTTGGCAATTGTTTCAAGAACATTCTCATAGAGATTGTAAAGTTTATCAAGCAACTCAATCTCTTGTCTGGTTGTTTCCAAGGCAGGATAGCTCTAATGGGGAAGTCCGAACAGAGTCTCTCCGGCATAGTAAGAGTCATATTTCTTCTTTCTGACTTGGTATTCCTCATTGAATTGTCTAAGTCTCATCAATGCCTCTCTTGGAGTGATGCCAGGAACCATTGGTCCATACTTTTCAAAGTTCTTTCTGAATTCTTGAACATCAACAATCAAGGATTTGATTCCTTCTATCAATGATTTCTTGAACTTAGCTTGTTTCTTTTGAAGGTCATTTCTTATGGTCTCACCCATATTCACAAGTTCTTTCCATCCCTTATCAAGAATGTCCTTAGATTCTCCCTCCTCCTTTTCAAGGGCGTCAGCAATGTAGAACTCAATCATTGAGTACATTTCCTTAATAGGTCTGATCTCCATCTCAATGCTAGACTCGTTCTTTCTAATTTCTTCTAATGCAGACATAATATGGCCTAATGAGTCAATATCTTTTGCTGGTTTTTCAAGCTTAAGCTTAAGTCCTTTGAAATGATCGGACAAATCACTAAGACTGATCTTAGCCTTCTTGTGTAAATCTTTAGCAAAAGCATCCTTCCATACTTTTACCCAGTTGTTAAGTCCAAACTTCAAGCTCTCAGTCTTCAGATTCAAAGCTCCAATCTGCTTAATAGACTCAATCTCGTTGATCTTGTTCTAAATGTTCTAAAACTCCTTTAGCTTCTCTTCAAAGTCCTCAAGCTTTGGATTCTTGTCTCTAAACTTCTTCAAAGCATCTTGCACATTGTCGTTCCACAGCTTAGAATAAGCATTAAATGATTCCAAAAACAGAAAAACATTGTTCTTCGTGCCTTGAATCGAACCAGTCAAAAGTAAGATGACTTTCACAATTTCCTTGTCTTTGGCAATCCAGTCATAGAAAGGCTCTCTCTTCTCTTCAGGAATGTCCTTCTAGTTCCAGTTCTGGACGTTCTTGGTTGACTTAAGGACATGGGCAGCTGCTCAATTGATGGCTGTTTGGATCTGCTCGAGGGTGGGGTTCAAGGTGCAGGTATTTCCATCGAGTTGGACGTCGACGTCAAAGAAGGGCTTCAGTTCCATCTTGGGAGAGTTTCGGCGACCGCAAATTCTTTCTTTCATAGCATTCAAAGAATACTTAGTAGCATGAAGCAAAGCCTAATACATGGACCAATTGTAATACTTTGACAATTTCTAAATTTCCTCCGCAGAAATCGCTTCAACATGCTTGTCAAGATTATAAGAACAAATCGTTTGAATCAAATCTTCAACAGCTCCTTCAACCTCAATGTTCTTTGACTTGAGCTTCTAGCTCTCAACTCTGATCCAGTCTTCCTGCATCTAAACGAATTCTTCAAGCGAGAATGTCTTTGCATCTTGAGGAAGGTCGACCAGAACGGTCTTGGAAAGGGCTTTCAAGTTATTCTCGATTCTGTTCTCCATGATGTCATTGATGTTGATGATCAGTTGCTCGAGTTTGACAAGGCCGTTGTGTACGTGGTGGAGGTAGCCGTCAATGTTCATGGAAGTCCAGGTGAGTGTTACCATACCAGGTCTGAGCTTGTATTCGAGGTCTTCAAGATGGGGCACGAGAAGGGATTTGGTGTTGGGACGGATCTTGGAAATGATTCTCTCGTACTCCTTGAGAACGTGCTGGAGCTCGTTGTTGTACATTTTGAACTTGTCTTCCTGGAGGAGGATGATCTTGGCAGACTCAGGGATGTCAATTCCGATACGGGAGAGACACTTGGCTTCTCTGATGAGTGTGAAGATTTCGGAGTCGAAGTTGACGTAGAGCTTGTTGTTGTCAGGGTGTCTGATGATGAGGGTTGCTTGAAGACCTGCCTTGGCTCTTTCTACCTCAACTGCCCATTTCTCTTGCCAGAGGTACTCGTAGTAGAAGATTGTGTAGCCAATCTTGTTATAGGCTTTAACATGCTTCTTGCTGTCTTTAGCGCTTGTAACTTCTGGAGGGAAGTTTTGCATTGGTCCTGAAATTCTGTGGAATAAGTGTCTTGCCCAGATAATTGATCCTGCTACAGTTGGCAAGTTTCTTACAATTGGAGGATTTGTTTTCTAGTTTTGGTATTGAGTCTCAATGCTATTAATTTCAAGTCCATAGTTTTAGAAAATGACAGCGTATTTATTGTATATGGACTGCTTCAAAGAATCTCTCTTTAAAATGCTGAGGAACTTTCTTAGAAGAGTCAATGAATCTTCAACTAATGTGACTGAGTCGAAGTTCTTGTCAATGTATCCTTGAAGATCTGTCTCGATGGCTGAAACATCTACATTGAACTAAACGAAATCTCTATCAAAAATGTTTGT
>Ga0316607_1000604_pt1 | contig 12311 bp, 13 predicted proteins | sample MIS2016062E_MG_FD_207674 | JGI IMG/M metagenome (GOLD analysis project Ga0316607, IMG submission 207674) | Microbial mat bacterial communities from Middle Island sinkhole, Lake Huron, Michigan, United States - MIS.2016.062E | ecosystem: Environmental > Aquatic > Freshwater > Lake > Sediment...
AATTCTATCTAACTCTTTTTTTAAACTGTTGATATAGAGATTGTTTCGATTTCGTATTTTTTCATCATTTTCTTTATTTGAGCTATTTTTTTGGACTTCATTTCCTGAATATATTCTTGTGTATTAACAGCAATGTATTCTGTTTTTTTGACTATCATATTCCAGATTATGACGGCTATTTTTCTAGCAGTTGCTGTAATTGCAGCTCCCCGTCCTTTTTTGTATGCAATTCTTTTGAAAAAAAGCATCAAATGCCCATCCTTTTTTCTGTCAATTGAATTGGCTGCATTTCTTAAGGTTAAAGCAAATTTGTTTTTGCCTTTTGGGGTTCTGCTACTCAATATTTTTCCGCCACTAATTTTATTGTTTGGTGCTAATCTTAGCCAACTTACAAATTGTTTTGCGGTTTTGAACTTATAAATATCCGTTCCTACTTCGGCTAAAAAACTGGCAACTGTTCCTTCGCTGATACATTCTATGGCAAATAAATCCACCCCAAATATTTTACAACAATGGGTTTGAACATCTAATTGTACTTCTTTTTTTCGGCTTCGTTTTTTTTTAGCCAATTTTATATCTTCGGGTAATACGATTTCTTTTACTTGCTCTTGTAAAACTTTATTTATTTTTTGGCTATTGTTTTTTATTTTTTCTTGTAAAAAAAGATAAATATCAAAACAATCCGAAAGTTCGTGCAATAATTCAGGATTGATTTTTCCTTGCATGGCATCAGCAATTTCTTCTTTGCTTTTTTTTACACGATTGTCGCAGTATTGAGCTAATTTTTCGCCCGAAGTTTCGCCTTCTAAAATGGCTTTGATTATTCGAATACCAGAAACTCCAACAATATCACTAATAGCGACGTCTAAACGAAAATTCATTAATCGTAATGCTTTTTGCATTTTATTTACATATTTAACGCTTTCTTCCACTAAACTTTCTCCGTGTCGGTGTAATGTTCGAATTTCCATTGTACTTTGAGAGGGTAAAAATGAACCTCTTAACAGACCCAAGGAGTGTAATTTCTGAATCCATTGGGCATCTTTTACATCTGTTTTTGCTTTCAAATTTTTGGTTTGGGTTCCTTGAACCAAAAGGACTTCAAATTTTTCGTCTTGCAATAACAGAAACAAAGATTGCCAATAACTTCCTGTTGATTCCATAGCAACGGTTTTTATGCCATTCGTTTTAAGGAATTCGACCAATTCTTTTAATCCAGATTGATAAACATTAAATTCTTTAATCTCATTGTCTTCTTGTCCAATGGCCACAAAATGGGATCGAGAACCAACATCAATTCCTGCTGCATTAGGATTTAAGATTTGCATTTTTTTAAAGTTTTCCATAAATTTTATTTTTAAAAATGCGAGGAAATGTAATATCTTTGCTTAAACTATTCTATACGAGATAACATAGTGTTTCATCATTAATTGTCTCAAAGGGCCTCTGATGGAGGCCTTTTTTACATTTCTACCAAAATTCGTGAGGGGATAAATTCACCATTTTACACCTAGGCTTCACTCGCGCAGGCAAGTTAGCAACTCTTTGTCAAAGTCCCACCACTTTCTTTAAATTCGTGGCTAACTTTTTTTAACAATTACAAAACCCACACAATTCGGGGTAGAACCATTAAAACTTTAAAATTTATCTAAATCAGCCTTCTTCTTTTGAAACTTGGATTATTACAAGTTTTTATGAATTTCTAATTTTTATTCTTAACAAAATGCCTTTTAACAAAAAGCAATTTAATTTGTGTAAACCGCCACGGAATCGATTTGCTATGCCACTCAGGTCAAAACTGGTGACTAAAGGCTCGTAAAGGTTTTAATTGTCAATCACTCCGCTATTGATATGGTAGCACCACTATAAAAGGTTTTAAATTTATCTCCCAAGATTTTTGACAACTGTTTTTGAACTTTTATTCCCGTGCAATGCCCTGTAATTAAATGCATATTGGGATAGAGACTGGTAATTGATTTGGCTATTTCGTTAATTTCTGATTCGGTTTCGTATTCATTGTTTGAATCACTATCCTTTAAATGGGTACCGCCGACACAAGCGATAATCTGGGGTCTATTAAAATAATTAGAGCATGATTCAAGGATATTTAAAACGCCGTTATGAGAACAACCCGAAAACACAACAAGGCCAGTATCAGTATTGACGACTAAGGCCAGCTCGTGGTTGAATGTATCCAGTTGTTCACCGACCGAATTTTTCATATAAAGGTTGGTATTTGCCTTTGGTATTTTGTAGATTCTAGGTAATTTACAAACCAAACCAACACTTGGACTGATTTGCAGATTATCATTTGCAAAGATAAATCGATCGCGATTTTGGGTAACAATAGAATAGTTAATACCAATATTTCGCTTTGATTGCAAACGGTACGAATAGAATGTATTAAACTCTATTTCGGAGGACATAATTATTTGTGCCTTGCGATTTACTGCAATAAATTGCTCCAAACCGTCTGTATGATCAAAATGTCCGTGGGAAAGTACGAGAAAATCAATATTTTCAATATTAATACCCAAATTTAATGCATTTCGGTAAAACTGATCCGAAGCACCAACATCAAATAACCATTTGAATCCATCGACCTCAAAATAACAACTTAGTCCGTGCTCGGTAAGTAAATTCAGTTTAGGGTGAGGATTATTGTCTATTAAAATAGTAACTTTCATAATTGATTTGAATCATCATTTTATTTTTCACCCGATATTTACAACCAACTGAATTTTGGTGCGTGGGAACTTCCAAACATTTTATGCGTTGTCATTTATCCCATTTACTCTCCACTAAGCCTTTAAGCACATCGGGATTGAATCATTTTTAATCCAAAACAAAACACAGTCCGTCCCAAACTTTCATTTTTGGATAAACATAAAGAATATTTTCATTTCTTTTTCAAAATTAATATTGCTTTCCAAAACATTTGCAACCATTCGCATTATTTTGTGCAAATGGTTGTAAAACTTGTTATTTTAATTTAAGGAATGATTACAAACGTGTCCTTCACCATGATTGTCGTGCTGGCGACAACCTTCGCCAAAATCATTTATTTCACCTTGCAAAAAACTTTCAATAATTTTCAACACAGCTCCTGTACAGCCTCGATAAACCTCAATTCCGTTTTTTTTTAGCACTCCTAAAGCTCCATCACCCATATTTCCTGCAAGCATTACGCTAACGCCCGTTTCTTTTAATTTGGATGCGATATTGCTTTTGCAACCGCATCCTTGCGGAGACGGAAATATTTCGGTTTTTACTATTTTATGCTCTGCACTAACGGTGAAAACCGTATATTTTTCACATTCACCAAAATGTTCATCAACAACATTTCCTCTAGTAGGTACTGCAATTTTTTTCATAATATTTTTATTTAGGTTTGATATTGCTTCCACTCAATATCCTATTTTTTTTGTTTTTATGGTTTGATTGTGGGAGTGTCACTATTTATTTCACTTTTTTTTAATAAAAACAATTGATGATGATAACTTCCTTCTCGCATCATTTTTTTACCACATTTAAGACAAGCATTTTCCTTGCACGGCTTATCTTTTATATGTGTTATTCTTGTATTGCAATTCACACAAATACAGTACCCTTCTGCCACGGTAGTTTCAGTTTTATCAATTTTTTTATTCAATTTTAGAATTGTTTCCGAATGGCAATAATTACAATAATCAACTTCTTCTGTAGAAATATTCAATTTTAAGCAATCTTCACATTTGTACCAATAATCATCAGTATGATAATTACCACCTTCAATAAATATGGCTTTTCCCTCCACAAAAGCTTCCGCAATTGATTGACGTGCTTTTTCATAAATTCGAGTAAACGTGGGGCGTGAAACTTCCATTCGTTCTGCTGATTGATCTTGTGTTAATCCTTCATAATCTGAAAGTCGCAATGATTCATATTCCTCGTAGAGCAAAATGACAGGCTCTAAATTTGTCATAGAAATACCAAAAGGTCTAAAACCTTCCATTAATGGAGGATTTTCAACTATTCTATTTCTTTTTGGTCGTGACATTTTTTTATTTCTTTAACCTAATGCAGAGCAAATATATAAATAATAATGAACAAATGTTCAAAACTAATTTTATTTTTACTATTAAAATTTTCATATATGCTAACTTGCTTTAATAATTACGATTTTAAATTTTATAATATGCTGATTAAAAGCAATTTACAACAAAAAGAAATGAAAAAGTTTAAGCAATTTAGTATAACTGTATACGATCAGTTTGTATTGTTTGAAACACGGTCGTTTTTTAGCAATTTACTCCATAACAATGATTGCGAAGGATACCATTTTTGGAGTCAGACATACCAATGATTGATGAAATGGCAGGTAAGAGAGAAATCGTTATCTTTTATATGAAAAAATTTATTAATTTAAGTATGTAAAAAAAGAGAGCTTATTAATTACTAATTTTACAACAATATGAAAGTAAATCCAGATGTTATCATTATTGGTGGAGGTCTTGCAGGCCTCACTAGTGCCATCCATTTATCAAAATCGGGGTTGAAAGTTACCGTGATTGAAAAAAATGACTATCCAAAACACAAGGTTTGTGGAGAATACATTTCGAATGAAGTTTTACCTTATTTCCAATGGTTAGGTTTGAAAATTAAAGAATTAAAGCCTTCGATTATTTCAAAATTGGAATTTTCTACGGCAAAAGGAAAAATTATCTCGGGTAATTTGCCTCTTGGCGGTTTTGGTATAAGTCGCTATGAATTAGATTATTATTTATATCAAAAAGCATTGGAAAACGGTTGTCAAATCATTCAGGATACTGTTGTCAACATTCAATTTAAAGAAGAACGATTCTCGATTTTTACCACTAATAATTTAGAATTTAATGTAAAAATTGTTCTTGGTGCATTCGGAAAAAGGTCTAATCTTGATCTAAAATTGAATCGTGATTTCATCCAAAAAAAAGCCCCTTGGCTGGCTGTAAAAGCTCATTATTCGGGAGATTTTCCTGGTGATTTGGTTGGTTTACACAATTTCAAAGGTGGTTATTGTGGCGTTTCAAAAGTAGAAAATGACAAAATTAATATTTGTTATTTAGTTGATTATGAAACCTTCAAGCAACACAAAAACATTGAAGAATTTCAATCAAAAGTGATGTATAAAAATCCAAATTTGAAAACTATTTTTGAAAACTCCGTCCTGATTTTTGATAAACCTTTGACCATAAGCCAAATCTCTTTTGAGAAAAAAGAAGCAGTCGAAAATCATATTTTGATGATTGGAGACACTGCAGGATTAATTCATCCTTTGTGTGGCAACGGAATGGCTATGGCAATTCACAGTGCTAAAATTGCATCCGAATTGATTCTATCCTTTTTTGAAAATAAAATCAATTCTAGAAAAGAACTAGAAGAAAAATACACGCATGAATGGAATCTCAATTTCAAAAACAGATTGTCAACAGGTCGATTTTTGTCTAAAATATTGCAAAAGGAAAAATTAACTACTTTTTTCATGCAATTAATAGCTATATTTCCATTTCTATTGCCTTTGATTATCAAGAAAACGCACGGCAAGCCTATACAATTGCAATAACAAAGACAAAAATCAATTTCAATTAGATGCCAATTAATACCAAATATAGGTCAGACGAACCCGAAATTATGGATGATTTTGCAATGGAAGGCGAAATCTTGCGTAATGCATTGGATAAAATTGCCAAAATCAACCAACTCTTGGGCGGAAACCAATTAACTTTGCAAGGCGTGCAGGAATTGATTGCAAAAATTCCTAATAAAACAGAAATTACCATTGTAGATGCGGGTTGTGGCAATGGAGATATGTTGCGAAACTTGGCTGATTATGGTATTAAAAATAATTTTAATTTTCGATTAATCGGAATAGATGCCAACAATTTTACCATCAATCACGCTCAGAATTTATCCAAAAAATATTCAAATATTAGTTATCGATGCGAAGACATATTTAATGAAGTTTTTGCAGAATTAAAATACGATATAGTGTTGTGCACCTTAACTTTACATCATTTCAAAGAAGATGAAATTCTGCAATTAATGACTGTTTTTAATGACAATTCAAGGATCGGAATTGTAATCAATGACTTGCAGAGAAGCACATTGGCTTATCGATTATTTCAGGCTTTGTGTTTCGTTTTTAGATTGAATGCAATGTCGAGAGAAGATGGATTAGTTTCGATATTAAGAGGGTTTAAAAAAAAGGAATTAGTCAATTTTTCAAAAAAATTAAAGTTCAATAATTATAAAATTCAATGGAAATGGGCTTTCCGATATCAATGGATTGTTGAGAAGGTTAGAGGTTAGAGGGGGTTGTATGTATTTAATAATTAAGAGATATAACCTAAATGTTATTGAAATTAATGATCCCACGGTTGAAACCGTGGGCAATGTTGAAGAATGCAACCTGTCAAAAACCATAGCCAACGGTTTCAACCGTTGGTGCTTTAAAAGTGCAATTTGTCGTACACCCGGTTAGAGGTTAGAAGTTGGAAGAAAGAAGAAGGAAGTTGGGAGTTAGAAGTGGGAAGTTAGCAGAAATCTGTCCATCATTGATTAAAATATTGTTTGAATGATAGTTTGATTTTTTTGTTATTGCCATTGCCATTGATATTGCCATTAAATTTTAATTTTATAATGAGTATGAGTGTAAAAATAAAATGTGTTTCCAAACAATTGCCTAAATATTTCAGAAAAACAGAGGAAATCATTCCGTTTCTTGATGCTTGGCTCCTGGGTCAAGAACCTCGTTTCATCCGAAAAGTGAAGAAGATTTTTGAAGGGGCAGCGGTTGATAAACGCTATTCTATTATGGATCCGATTGAAGTTTTTACAAACACTTCTTTCGAGGAAAGAAATGATATTTACGTTCGTGAAGTGATTGATTTAGGCACAAAAGTATTAGAAAAAGCATTGCATAAAGCCAATTGGAAACCCGAAGATTTAGATTATATTATCACAGTGAGTTGTACTGGAATTATGATTCCCTCATTGGATGCTTATTTAATCAATAAATTGAAATTGCGACAGGATATAGTCCGGCTTCCTGTGACCGAAATGGGTTGTGCTGCTGGAATTTCGGGTATTATTTATGCCAAAAATTTCCTGAAATCCAATCCTGGAAAAAGAGCCGCCGTTATCGCTGTCGAAAGTCCAACAGCTACGTTTCAATTGGATGATTTTTCGATGGCGAATATTGTCAGTGCAGCGATTTTTGGAGATGGAGCCGCTTGCGTCTTGCTTTCTTCAAATATTAATGATGAGGGTCCTGAAATATTAGATGAAGAAATGTATCATTTTTATGATGCCGAACATTTAATGGGTTTTAAGTTGACTAATTCAGGATTGCAAATGATTTTGGATATTGATGTTCCCGAAACCATTGCTTCTCATTTTCCGAATATTATAAATCCATTTTTGCAGAAAAACAATCTAAAATCAGAAGATTTAGACCATTTGATTTTTCATCCCGGTGGAAAAAAGATTGTTCAAACAGTAGAAAGTTTGTTTTCCGATTTAGGAAAAAATATTGATGAAACAAAAGAAGTGCTGCGATTATACGGAAATATGTCCAGTGCCACAGTTTTGTATGTTTTAGAACGAATTATGGATGCCAAACCAAAGCAAGGTTCAAAAGGATTAATGTTGAGTTTTGGCCCAGGATTTTCAGCTCAAAAGGTTTTATTGCAGTTTTAAAAAGACAGACACAAATTTCACAGATTTACATAAATTAATTAGTGAAATTCTGAGTGCGAAAATTAGTGTAAATTAGTGCAATTGCTTCTCCAGTTCTCTTCGTTCGTGTTGTGTTAAAATTATTTATGACAAATCAAGAAATCATATCAAAATTACCGTATTCCAAACCCTTTTTGTTTGTAGATGAATTGTTGCATATAGACGAAAATGGAGTGGAAGGAACTTATACTTTTGATGAAAACCTTGATTTTTACAAAGGTCATTTCAAAGATAATCCTATCACACCCGGAGTCATTCTAACCGAAGTTATGGCGCAAATTGGATTGGTTTGTTTGGGGATTTATATACTAAATAATACATTTAACAAAAACACCGCAATAGTCTTAACATCAACGGAAATAGATTTTTTAAAACCTGTTTTTCCAAATGAAAAGGTTACTGTAATTTCGGAGAAACTCTATTTTAGATTTGGTAAGTTAAAATGCAAGGTTACAATGAAAAATGAAAAAGGGGAAACGGTTTGTAGTGGAACTATTGCTGGGATAATCCTCACCCCAACCCTCTCCAAAGGAGAGGGAGCTACCATTGAATAAAAATGATAATGTGCCAATTTAGCTTGATTTTTTGAAATTGCCATAGCAATTGCCATTTTTTTTGCTATTGCTATTGAAATTTTTATATGAACAAACGTGTCGTAATTACAGGTCTCGGCGTTATTGCTCCAAATGGGGTAGGACTTGATGCGTTTACCAATGCCATAAAAAATGGAATCTCAGGAATTAAACACGATGCCGAATTAGAACGATTGCAATTCTCTTGTCAAATAGCTGGAAAACCTGAAGTTTCTACTGAATTAGCATTGAATTATTTTACCGAATTAGAACTACGAAATTTCAATTCCTCAGGGATTTTGTATGGCGTGATTGCAGGAATTGATGCTTGGAAAGATGCCGGATTGCCAATAGAAATGAATGCTGAACCCGATTGGGATAGCGGAACTATTTTTGGTACCGGAACCTCTGGAATCGATAAATTTAGAGAAAGTATTTATAAAATAGACGAATTTCAAACCCGAAGACTAGGAAGTACGGCTGTGTCACAAACGATGAATAGTGGTGTGAGTGCTTATTTGGGTGGAAAATTAGGTTTGGGAAATCAAGTAACTACCAATTCCTCCGCTTGTACTACGGGAACCGAAAGTGTTTTGATGGCTTTAGAGCGTATCAAATCAGGACAAGCCAAACGGATTTTGGCAGGAAGCACAAGCGATTCCGGCCCCTATATTTGGGGAGGATTTGATGCCATGAAAGTATGTACTTTCAAACACAACCAAACGCCTGAACAAGGTTCAAGACCAATGTCGGCAAGCGCTTCTGGATTTGTTCCGGGAAGTGGGGCAGGAGCTCTAGTCTTGGAAGATTTAGAAACGGCTTTGGCTCGAGGCGCAAAAATTTATGGTGAAGTTTTAGGTGGAAACGTGAATTCGGGTGGGCAGCGTGGTCAAGGTACAATGACTGCACCCAATTCTGTTGCGGTGCAACAATGTATCAAAAGTGCATTGGATAATGCTAAAATTCATCCCGATGAAATTGATGCTATCAACGGGCATTTGACGGCAACATCAAAAGACAGTTTGGAAATTCAAAATTGGAGTGAAGCTTTGAATAGGAGAGGAGTGGACTTTCCTTATATCAACTCCCTAAAATCGATGGTTGGCCACTGCTTATCGGGTGCGGGAAGTATAGAAAGTGTGGCTTCGGTATTGCAATTGCACCACGGATTTATTTTTCCAAATACCAATTGCGAAGATTTGCATCCCGACATTACAAAACAAATTGATGCTTCAAGAATTCCACAACAATTAATTGAAAAAGAATTGACTATCATTGCAAAAGCTAGTTTTGGTTTTGGGGACGTAAATGGCTGCGTAATTTTTAAAAAATACAAATAAAAAAATGGACAAAAAAGAAACTATCGAAAAGTTGAAGATTATAATTAAACCTTACATCAAAAATCAAGAAGCTTTTGAGAATCTCTCGGAAAGCACCGATTTTATTACTGATTTGCAAATTAATTCTGCGAATTTGGTAGATATTATTTTAGATATTGAAGAGGAATTTAATATTATTATCGACAATCAATCTATGGAACGGATGCTCGATATCAAATCGGCAATGGAAATTATTGAAACCAAATTATCCGAAAAATGATTGGAAATGACATTATAGATTTGGCTTTAGCCCAAAAAGAAAGCCATTGGAAACGGAGAGGATTTTTGGATAAAATCTTTACCCAAAACGAACAATTCTTGATTTTGAATGCCAAAAATCCTGCAATTATGGTTTGGAATTTATGGAGTAGGAAGGAGGCAGTCTATAAAATCTATAATCGGCAAACGGATATTCGGGGGTATTTCCCCTTACAATTGGAATGTTCAGATATGGCTATTATTGATGGATTTACTTTTGGAAAAGTTGTAATAAAAAATCAAATTTATTTTACAAAAACAGAAATAAATTCAGACTTTATCCACACAATAGCCGTAGAAAATGTTCAATATTTTGATGCCATTAAAACATTGGAAAATAGACAAAATATTCAAAAAATGAATAGGATTCCAGACTATATTGAAGCGGCAAATTTATCAATAAAACCAGTATCTATAAGCCATCACGGCAGATTTGAAAGGATAATTTCGTTTTAATTCAATCCCAATCTCGATTTTAATTTCAAAAATAGTAAAGCAATTTTATAAGCATCTTCGGTAAAAGAGTTTCTATCAATTAAAGGGACTCTATAAATTGTACATAATTCATCCAATGAAAATTCTTTATTGTTGATGTCCAATAATTTGCGATGCATCACGTCGATATCCAAAGCTTCATTTTTCAATCTTCCACAGCCCATTCTTTCTAAGGCAACATTGATTATTTCAACATCAAAATCAATGCGATGACCGACCAAAACAGAATTTCCAATAAAGTCAACAAAAGCCTGAATCGCTTCGGGTTCACCCATTTTTTTCATTTTAGTTTCAAGGGTAAATTCGTTGGTAATACCTTTCTGTTGAAAAAAATTGTATTGGCCAATGAAAGTTTCAAAACTATCACTAATAATAATACTGTTGTTGATTATGGAAAAACAACCTATGGATAAAATAACATCTTTTTCGAGACTCAAACCAGAAGTTTCAGTTGATAAAGCAACAAAACGATTTGATTTTTTTTGAAATTTAGAAAGGTATATTTTCCAAAATTCAGGATATTCTTTATTGATATTTTTAATCCAGTCTAACATTTTTATGAAAATTGGGTAAGTTGAAATTTACTTTTTATTAAATCTTCTAAATCATCCATGGGTTCAAATGCGTTTTTTAAAATTTCTTTTTCAGCTTTTGATAATTCCTGAATATTGATATATTGTCCTGAACTGTCATTTTTTAAACCTTCTAAAGTTCTAAATCTTGATAAGGTTATAAAGGCTTCGGCGCAATTAATATAGATTTCTGAATTTCTGGAATCTTCAATTGCCAATTGTTTGAATATCAGATAAGTATTATTTATTCCACGCAAATTATAACTCAAACTAAATAATCTAGCCCCATCAATTAGAGGCATCAAAGCAAGGTTTTTAATGTCAAATTTATCTTTGTTCGGGCCTTTTTCTTCAATATTAAATTTCTTGAAAAAAGTTAACGGAGCATTTTTTCTTAATGCCTCATTGCCAAGAAAATCAAATAATGATGTATTGTTATTTAAGTTATTAAAAATTACATTTTCTAAAGCTTCTTCAATTTTTTTCTCTCCAATTACCATTTCAAAGTCAAAGAAAATACTGCTCAATTCATTACTGTTTTCACCTGGGGTATTCATCCAACTGTTGTATTGATTTGTCCAATCAGTCAAGGACTTACACCACAACATATTACTTCCCATGTGTCCAAAAGGACAATGCTCATATCCCACTTTCTCCAGAATTGTAGTAGTTCTTTTTCCTAATTTCAAGAAATAATCTTTGACATCACGATATTTTTCAGTAGTCACATCTTCAAAAACAAGCATACTATCCTGATCGGTCATTAATAATTGTTCTTTTCGACCCTGACTACCAATACTCAACCAAGCAAATCGAGCAGGAGGAGAGCCCAAATCCAAAATAGATAATTCAACGGAACGCTTAATAAGAGCTAAATTTATTTCGCTGGCAAAATTATTTATATGTGAAAGCGGAATGTTTTTAGAAATTGATTTTTGAATAAGTTCCGTCAGTCGTTGCCTAATGGCTTTTAAATCTTCGGCCGTTTGAGAGCGTTTGATTTCTTTTATTAAAACACCAGGATTACTAGATTGAGCAACTATTAAATCGTGTTCAGAAATCACACCCTTAACTTTAGATTTATCAGTTCCATCCTGGGTAACACACAAATGGGTCACATTATATTTTAACATTAATAATTGTGCCTCTGCTAATGAAACGTTCTCTATAACGGTAACTATCGGGGCTGACATTATTTTATCTAAGGTTGTCGTAATTGGAAAACGGCCGGTAGCAATCTTAGAACACATATCCGTGTTCGTAACAATCCCAATAGG